>JAEEGH010005050.1_pt1 | contig 33472 bp, 22 predicted proteins | sample 9134181 | NCBI WGS metagenome assembly JAEEGH01 (sample SAMN16246544, study PRJNA631951) | gut metagenome | biome: gut microbiome; feature: rumen; material: DP-attached | host: Bos | place: Iran: Karaj | collected 2018-10
GTTTATACCAAAAAGAAGGCGCTGAGTTTCCCTGGGGACACGAAGGAGACAGCTCTTTTGCGGTCTACTGAAATATCAGATGCCTTCACAAATATAGTAGCAAATCTTGGTTGCGAGCCGGCGTATATCATAGGTAAAGGAGGAATAACCTCCAGTGATATTGGCACAAAGGCCCTGGGGGTGAAAAGAGCTCTTGTGATGGGGCAGATACAACCGGGTGTACCTGTATGGAAAACCGATGAAAACAGCAGATTTCCCGGAATTCCTTATGTAATATTCCCTGGAAATGTAGGCGATGATGAGACTCTTTATAATGCGGTAATGGCGCTGACAGACTCAGAAAGGACTGACTGATATGCTGACTGATACAAGTAAAAGTAAAAATGCAAAGGTGGTACCCCTGGGAGCCAGGGAAGTTGAGTTTACAGATGGATTTTGGAAATCTGTGAGAGATGTTGTATTTAGTGCTACTGTTCCTCAGCTTGAAAAGATGTTTGACTCAGCAGATATCAGCCATGTTGTTGAAAATTTTAGAATATGTGCCGGTGAATCAAATGGCGATTTTGCGGGAACTGTATTTGGTGACGGCGATTTTTATAAGTGGCTTGAAGCAGCGATGTACTGCGCAGTTATGGAAAAGGACAATGAGCTTTTTGATAGGATAGAAAAGTATATTGATCTTGTGGGAAGGGCCCAAAGAGAGGATGGCTATATTTCCACGAAGCAGATAATCGGCGAGATGAATCATAGCGGCCTTGGAAGAATGGGCGACATTAACGATTTTGAAGTGTATAACTTTGGTCATTTGATGACGGCGGCAGCTCTTTATTACAGATTGACCGGAAGAACGAGCCTTCTGGATATTGCATCAAAAGCTGCTGACTATTTAGATAGCATGTACAGAGATGCAGAGGAAAAAGATCAGGTGCAGACAGCTGTTTGTCCATCTCATTACATGGGACTTATAGAACTTTATAGAGCTGTTGGGGACAAGAAATATCTTTTACTGGCTGAAAAAGCTATAAAGCTCAGAGATTCCGTAAAGAACGGGCTCGATGATAACCAGGACAGACTCCCGCTAAAGCAGCACAGAAAGATCATAGGACATGCGGTAAGGGCCAATTATCTGTACGCAGGACTTGCTGATCTTTATCTGGAAGAGGGTGGAGATGAGTACCTTGAGGTCTTAAACAGTGTCTGGGATGATCTGATGAGGCACAAGATATACATAACAGGAGGGTGCGGAGCGCTTTATAACGGAGCGTCACCTTATGGAAACTTTTTTAAACAGCAGCTTGTTCATCAGGCATATGGATATGACTATCAGCTTCCAAATGTGACTGCTTATAATGAGACCTGTGCTAATGTGGGGCTTGTAATGTGGGCTTACAGGATGTTTATGATAGAGCCCAAGGTTGAATATTTTGATGTTATTGAAAGAGTTATGCTGAACACTAATCTGGCAGCTCTTAGCCTTGATGGCATAAAGTTCTTTTATGAAAATATGCTGGAGAGGATAAAGAATCCCGGATTTGATCCGGTTTGGCCGCTTCATAGAACGGAGTATATAACAAGCTATTGTTGCCCTCCGAATCTTGCAAGGAATCTTGCGCAGAGTTCTGAGTATTTATATGCAGTTCGGGATAATTCAATATATGTAGGAATGTATGCGGCTTCAAATGCGCATATTAAGCTGTCATCAGGCATGGAGGCAGAGCTTAATTGCGAGACTGCATATCCCTATGATGGAACAGTTAAGTTCCGGTTTAAAAATATAAAAAATGAGACCTGTACAGATTTAATGCTCAGGATTCCTTTATGGGCAAAAAGCGGGAAAATCAAAGTAACAGATGCAAAAGGAGAAAAGACTACAGATATCTCATCTGATTTAACAGATACTTATTATAGAGTTTCTATGGAAAAGCCCGGCGATGTAACCGTAGAAATTGTTTTTGATATGCCGGTCAGGTACACTGTGGGGCATGATAGAATTGAAGAGTGCAGAGGCAGAGTATGCCTTGAAAGAGGCCCATTGGTTTATTGTATGGAAGAGGGCGACGCAGGAAATACTGAACTTAAGGATGTTTATCTTCCGGCTAATAACAAAGAATTCAATGTAGTACACACAAACATAATGGATAGAGATATACTGACAATAGAAGGTAAAGTCAAAATAGCAATAGGAGACGATAATAAGGAAGACTGTCTCTATAGAGAACTGCCGAATATCAGATTCGAAGAAAAGACAGTCAGCTTTATTCCATATTTTGCTTGGGACAATAGGGGAGAAGACAAAGACATGAGGACATATTTCCCGCTGTATTATGGAGGGTGACATGAAAATCGTTGATCAAAAATGTAACTATCAGTTTAATCCAATAGGTATAAGTCTGGAAGATATAGTTTTTACATGGAAGTGCGTAGAGGCACTTGGAACAAAAAGTGTTAAGACCAGGTTTATCATCGCGGAAGATGACAAAATTGAAAAGGTTATCCACCAAGAAGAGAGCAGTGAGATAGCAAGCCCATACCATCCTGAATTTATTTGTGATGCAGGAAAAACATATTACTGGAAAGTATGCGTGACGGATGATGCGGGAGACTACTGTGAAAGTGGAGTAAGCTCTTTTGAAGGTGGACATCCTGACGGTAATTTCAGTGGAATGTGGATAACACCAAAGTTTTCACATGATCTTCATCCGGTTATGAGAAAAGTCTTTTCACTTACAAATGATGAGATTGAAAAAATAAAAAAGTCCAGATTGTATATATGTGGGCTTGGATTATATGAAGCCTACATTAATGGTGAGAAAGTAGGTAATGACTACCTTACACCATATTTTACTGATTACAGATATTGGATACAGTATCAGACCTATGATATTGGAGAGCTTTTAAAAGCGGGAGAAAATACGGTTACTGTATATCTGGCAAATGGATGGTATAAAGGTAAATTCGGCTATATGGCTCATGGGCAGATGTGTGAGTACTATGGCGATGGATTCTTGCTGATAGCAGACATGATCCTATCGGGTGATGGCTTTGAGAAGCGTATATGTACTGATGAAAGCTGGGATTGTTTGAAGTCGCCGGTTGCATCTTCAGGAATATATGATGGTGAGGTTTGGGATTTTAGAAAACAAAAGAATATTTGCAGTGTGCAGGGAAGAGAAGTTTCAAAAGCGATAGCTGCAAAAGCGCCGGCTGGTAAAATAACTCCAATGATTGGAACACCGGTACGTGCCCATGAAAGGATAAAGCCTGTAGAGATCCTGTTGACTCCTGCAGGTGAGTATGTAATAGACTTTGGTCAGGAAATAAGCGGATGGGCAGAGTTTACCAATGAAACAGAAAAGGATAACAGAGTAGTCCTTGAATATGGCGAAGTTCTTCAAAAGGGCAATTTTTATAGGGATAATCTTCGTACTGCAGAGGCAAAGTATACTTATATCAGTTCGGGCGATAAAGACAGGGCCAGAGCCCATTTTACTTTCTTTGGATTTAGATATGTAAAAGTTTCAGGCATGACCCTTGAGGAAATTAAGAGAGCTGATTTTGAGGCTGTGGCATTGTATTCCGATATTGCAGAGACTGGTTTCATTGAGACTTCAAATGAAAAGATAAACAGGCTGATTTCCAATACCAAGTGGAGCCAAAAAGATAACTTTGTAGACATTCCAACTGATTGCCCACAGAGAGATGAGAGATGTGGATGGACCGGGGATGCACAGATCTTTTCAGGTTCTGCTTCCTATCACATGGAGACACCTTCCTTCTTTAGAAAGTATTTGAAAGATATGCTTTTTGAGCAGGGGGAGAAAAATGGAGCAGTTCCCTATGTGGTTCCTGATGTACTTACCATTGGAAGAGAAAAAATGGCTGAGCCTGAATTTGACCTTACAGAAGATAAGTGGGGAGAGGCAGGCGCCAGCGTTTGGGGAGATGCTGCTGCAATTATTCCCTGGAACATGTATCTACACTATGGAAATAAAGTATGGCTTTCTGAGCAGTATGCAAATATGAAGGCCTGGTGCGATTTTGTGATCCATATGGAGGAAGACTATTGTCAGGGTAAGAGATTATGGGACTGCGGATTCCATTTTGGAGACTGGCTATCTCTTGACGTTGAGGGCGATGCAGCCGGAATGGATAACAGAGAAGGTGGAACCGATAAATACTTTGTTTCATCAGTCTATTACATGACTTCTCTTGAGATTACTTCAAAGGCAGCAGCAATACTTGGAAAAAAAGAAGATGCGGAAAAGTATCATGTTCGTTCACTTGAGGTAAGGAAGGCTATAAGGGACAAATATAGGACCGGCAATGGGACTATCAGTATAAACACTCAGACAGCTTACGCTATATCTATATGGTTTGATGTTTTTGACGAAGATGAAACGGAAGCAGCCGGAAACAACCTGATAGAGATTTTGAAAAAATGGAAATATCACCTTGCAACAGGATTTGTGGGTACGACATTTCTGTGCAGTGCTCTAACTAAGACGGGGCATTCTAAAGAGGCGTTTACACTTCTTTTGAATGAGGATTACCCAAGCTGGCTATATGAAGTGAATCTTGGAGCTACCACCATCTGGGAGAGATGGAATTCTCTTTTACCTGATGGAAGCATAAGCGGAACTGGGATGAACAGCCTGAACCATTATGCATATGGTGCAATTGTTGAGTGGATATATACAATGGTTTGCGGCATAAGTGTTGATGAAGATCATGTTGCAGGCAAAAAAGTATGTATAACTCCGCATGTTGACGAGAGATTAAGCTTTGCGAGAGCTTCTGTTGACATGCCGGTTGGTAAATATGAGTCAGGATGGGAAATAAATAATGACACAGTAACATATTCATTTACTGTGCCATTTGATGGTGAAGCTGTATTTGTACCTGACAAGGAAATCACTGACATTACATTAAATGGTGATAGTATCTCTTTTGACGAACTTGTGAAAAGAACTTTCTCAAAAGGAAACTATGAAATCAAAGCTTCTTACAGGCAGTGAGATAGCCTCTTGATCATTTTGGTGCTGACTTCTGTTTTGCAGCAGTGGAGCATTTTTGTGGTGATCTGCTCTATAAGCTGCTTGGCGGCGGTCTGGCCAATAAACAGTCTTGGAACATCCATGGTTGTAAGGCTTGGTTCTACCACGCGACATTCGGAAATATTGTCAAAACCAATAATGGCAATGTCTTCCGGGATGCGGTATCCACGAAGCTTAAAGGCCTTAAGAGCACCGATGGCGATGATGTCATTGTCGGCAAAATAGCACCGGGCAATTTCTGCGCCATCATCTATTATTTCGAGCATATCCCCCATGGCATCTTCGATGGATGGGGCAAGTTTATGAATTATGGAACGGGATTTTGACATCCCGTTCTCTTTTATTGCCTTAAAATACCCTTCCTGTCTGGCAGCAAAATTATAAATTGGGTAGCTTGACTGCAGGTAGCCGGGCTGAGTGCCGGAGATGCTTATCAGATATTCAGTGGCGATATAGGCCCCCTGAGAGTTATTAATGAGTACGCTGTTACAGTCAAGGGATTCGAAATATGTATCCATGAGAGTAAGAGGAATGTGAAGATCTATGAATTTCTGGCATACCTCTTTAGTTATCTCGGTTCCTACAAGTATGATACCCAAACAGTCAGATCCTCGAAGCTCTGCAAAGCATTCCTCGAGACTATCGGTTTTTTCGTAAAAATGGATGATCTTTGTTCCGATCTTTCTCTTTTGACATTCCTCTTTTACCCCCTGATACAACTCATCAAATATCGGTGTATAGGAAAGAATAGCGTTGTGAGTCTTGTAAAAAATGACGTAGATGCTTCCACTCAAATTATCGGTATTTTTTAGTTTTGTAAAGTCATACCCTTCTTCCTCGGCAGCTTTTATAACAAGCTGTCTGGTGTTTGTACTGACTCCGGGTTTATTGTTTAAAGCCATGGAAATGGCGGTTTCACTGAGATTTAATTTTTTCGCGAGTTCTTTTGCTGTAATAGACATGTCATCACCTCTCTATAGACAATTCTAAAATAAAGTAAAAATAAAGTAAATATCACTTTACTAAATATTGGAATAAAGTTTACGTGAAGTTATATTTACGCTATAGAGACAGTTGTTTTTTCGTAGAGGAGGATGAGTATGGCTAGTATAAAAATTGGTTTAGCACCTACAAGAAGAAGCATTTTCAGCGCACCGGCAGCAGTTGAATATGCTAACTACACAAGAGAAAAGCTTAGGAAAATGGGCGTTGAGTTTGTGGATATTGATGATATCGCTGAAGACGGGCTTCTTCACGATGACGCTGACAGAATAAAGATTGAAGAGAAATTCAGAAAAGAGAAGGTTGACGGATTATTTTTTCCACATGGTAATTTTGGAACTGAATATGAGGTGGCAAGACTGGCAAAAAACATGAATCTTCCGGTGCTTATCTGGGGACCAAGGGATGAAAGACCTGATGAGAATGGAATCAGATTAAGAGACAGCCAGTGCGGCATTTTTGCGACAGGAAAGGTATTAAGAAGGTTCAGAGTACCATTCACATATCTAACAAACTGCAATTTGGATGATCCTGGATTTGAGCAGGGAATACGCCAGTTTATCAGAGTTTGCAATGTGGTTAAGGCTTTTAGGAATATCAGAATTTTGCAGATTGGACCGCGCCCCTATGATTTTTGGTCAACCATGTGCAATGAAGGTGAACTTCTTGAAAAATTCAATATACAGCTTGCACCTATACCGCTTCCGGAACTGACAGCTGAGATGAAAGCTGCCAAGGAAGAAGGAAAAAAGGTAGCAGAAACAATTAAATACTGCAAAGAAAACTTCAATGTTTCTGTGAATGACGAGCAGCTTGAAAATGTTGCAGCTCTTAAGGTGGCTATGAGAAGTCTGGCAGATAAGTATGGATGTACTGCTGGTGCCATTCAGTGCTGGAATGCTCTTCAGTCAGAGATAGGTATTATGCCTTGTGCTGCCAATTCTCTTCTCAATGAGGAGGGATTCCCTGTTGTGTGCGAAACAGATATACATGGCGCTATAACAGCACTTATGGTTGAGGCAGCAGGAATGGATGAGAGCAGATCCTTCTTTGCTGACTGGACTGTAAGACATCCTGATAATGATAACGGTGAGCTTTTGCAGCACTGCGGGCCATGGCCTATTTCCTGTGCCGGTTGCAAGCCCACAATCGGTTATCCTCTTGCCTTTGACCATCCCGGCGCAGTTGAGGCAGAAGCAAAACACGGAGATCTGACTCTTGCAAGATTTGATGGAGATGATGGGGAATATTCACTTCTTTTGGGAAATGCGAAGGGAATCGATGGCCCATACACAAAAGGAACATATCTGTGGGTTGAAGTTGCAAACTGGCCAAGACTTGAGGCGAAGATCGTTGAGGGACCATATATTCACCACTGTGTTGGAATTCATCAGGACGTAGTACCTGTTCTTTATGAGGTTTGCAAATATATCGGTGTGAAGCCTGATCTTTATGATGATGTAGAGCAGGAAGTGTTGGATAAGATACACGGAATAATGTGAGGCGCATTATGGATAAAGAAAGAGTAAAAGAACTAAGTATAAAATCCATGGACCTAAGAAAAGTGGTCCTTGAAATGATAAGAAAATCCGGCGGAGGGCATATAGGTGGCGATTTTTCAGTTATGGAGACTCTTGTGACATTGTATTTTGATGTCATGAATATCTCTCCGGAGAATAAAGATGACCCTGACCGTGATTTCTTTGTAATGAGTAAGGGGCATTCTGTTGAAAGCTATTATGCAGTTTTGGCAGACAAAGGCTTTTTTGACACTAGGGAGCTTATTGATACATTTTCTCAGTTTGGTTCGAAATTCATTGGTCATCCAAACAATGAGATAGATGGGATCGAGATGAATTCAGGTTCCCTTGGACATGGACTTCCGGTATCTGTAGGAATGGCCCTTGCATGCAGAATGGATAAAAGGCCCAGCCGTATCTATACGGTTATGGGTGATGGAGAACTGGCAGAAGGATCGGTATGGGAAGGCTTCATGGCAGCAGGACATTATAAACTCGGAAACCTCTGCGCTGTGGTAGATAGAAATCATTTGCAGATTTCTGGAACGACTGAGGAAGTGATGACACATGAAAATCTTCATCAGCAGGTGGAAAGCTTTGGCTGGAATGTTTTAGAAGCAAACGGAAATAGTATAAGTGAGATGTCGGAGGCTTTTCAAAGTGCCATGAAAGTAGCAGATAAACCGACTTTGATCATCGCCAATACAATTAAAGGATTTGGTGGTGGTGATGTTATGGAAAACAATGTGGGATGGCATCACCATGTTCCAAATGATGAAGAGTACGAGAAGATTGTTAAAGCAATAGATGGAAGAAGGGAGAAACTTGAAAATGAATAAGATTCCGAACAGACAGGCTATCTGTGAAGTTTTAATGGAACAAGCAAAAAGTGACAAAGATATTATTGCACTTTGCTCAGATTCAAGAGGCTCAGCGTCTATGACTCCCTTTTTTAAAGATTTTCCGGATCAGTCGGTAGAGGTTGGAATAGCTGAACAGAACCTTGTCAGTATAGCAGCTGGAATGGCCCATGCAGGCAAAAAGACTTTTTGCTTTTCACCGGCTTGTTTTTTATCTACACGTTCTTATGAGCAGGCAAAAGTGGATGTGGCTTACTCAAATACCAATGTTAAGCTCATAGGAATAAGCGGTGGAATAAGCTATGGAGAACTTGGAATGAGCCATCACAGTGCGCAGGATATAGCTGCAATGTCAGCAATCCCCAATATGAGAGTTTATCTTCCAAGCGACAGATTTCAGACAGCAAAGCTTATCAAAGCTCTTTTAACTGATGATTCTCCTGCATATGTGAGAGTAGGACGAAATCCGGTAGAAGATATATACAGTGAAGAGAGCACACCTTTTGAAATGAACAAGGCAACTGTATGGAAGTTTGGAGATTCAATTGGAAAGAAAGTTGTCATTGTGGCATGTGGGGAAATGGTGCGACCGGCCCTGGAAGCAGCAAAAATTCTTGAAAAAGAAGGTATCACTGTAACGGTTCTTGATATGTACTGTGTTAAGCCTTTTGATAGTGATGCACTGATAAATGCAGCAGATGGCGCAGATCTGGTTGTTTCGGTTGAGGAGCATGCTCCCTTTGGAGGTCTTGGCTCCAATGTTGCATCTGTGGTTGCAGCTAACAAGCCATGTAAAGTAGTGCAGATGGCGCTTCCGGATGATCATGTCATAACAGGTAAATCCAAAGCGGTATTTGATTATTACGGGCTAAATTCTGAAGGAATCGCAACAACTGTAAAGGGGAACTTATGAGTGGACGGTATGTAATAAGTATCGATCAGAGCACGCAGGGAACCAAAGCTCTTTTGTTCGATAAAAATGGGGTGCTTATGTGCAGATGTGATGTGGCTCATAAGCAGATAATAAATGACCTGGGATGGGTTAGTCACGACCCTGAAGAAATATATGAAAATGTGATAAAGGCAGTCAAAGGAGTTATCTCAAAGGCCAATATCAGTCCTGAGCTTGTGGTGGCGGTCGGAATAAGCAATCAAAGGGAAACAAGTCTTATTTGGGAAAAAGAGACCGGCAAACCCTTGAACCATGCGGTAGTTTGGCAGTGCGCAAGAGCAGCTGGAATTTGCGAAAGAATCGAGATAAAAGAGAAGGCAGAATACATATATGAAACAACCGGTATAAGGCTGTCTCCGTACTTTCCTGCTGCAAAGATCGCATGGCTTTTGGAGAATACCATGGGAGCAAAAAAACTTGCGGATAATAATGCTGTATGCCATGGAACGATGGATAGCTATCTTGTTTACAGGCTTACAGGTTGCCAGGTCTATGCAACTGATTATTCAAATGCATCACGTACTCAATTGTTTGATATATTCAATTTAAAATGGGATGAAAGTATCTGCAAGGCATTTGGGATAGATCCTGCAAATATGCCGAAGATCATGGATTCTGATGCGTGCTATGGATATACTGATTTTGAAGGACTTCTATCCGAAAAGATACCGATTCTTGGAGTTATGGGTGACAGCCATGCTGCGTTGTTTGGTCAGGACTGCTGTGAAAAAGGAAAAACAAAAGCTACTTATGGTACAGGCTCATCTATAATGATGAATATAGGTGAAAAGCCAATACTTAGCAAAAATGGTCTTGTAACGTCCCTTGCCTGGGGGAGAGGCGGCCATGTCCAGTATGTTCTGGAGGGGAACTTGAATTATACAGGAGCTGTTATTACATGGCTTAAGGATGATCTTGGTCTCATTGAAAATGCAGCTGAGACCGAAAAGTTTGCCAATGAAGCAACCAAGGATGACGAGCTTTATCTGGTGCCTGCATTTACAGGGCTCGGTGCTCCATATTGGAACTTTCATGCAAAGGCAGCAATAATTGGAATGGATCGTACAACCGGAAAAGCAGAGTTTTGCAGAGCAGCTCTTGAGTGTATAGCCTATCAGATAACGGACATCGTAAAAGCCATGAGCGAGGACTCCGGCGTAAAGCTATCGGAGTTAAGAGTCGATGGAGGTCCCACCGGAAATGAATATCTGATGCAGTTCCAGAGCGATATGGCAGGCTGTAAGGTTCTTGTCCCGAATCAAGAGGAATTATCCGGCATTGGAGCTGCATATATGGCTGGAATTGCAGTTGGACTTTGGGATGAGAGCATTCTTTCAAAGCTTAAGAGAACAGCTCATGATCCGGTGATGGATGAAAAGAAAATAAAGAGTAAATATGAAGGATGGAAAAAGGCAGTAGAAACTGTCAATAAATAAAGGGGTAGAAAGATATGATAAAGTTTAATATTCCCAATGAGAAAAAAGTAAGAGTAATCTTGAATACAGATGCAAAGAATGAAGTTGATGATCAATTTGCGATTGTTCAGGCACTTCTTTCTGAGTCCATGGATCTAAAAGCTCTCGTTGCAGCGCATTTTGGCACGGAGAAATCAAAACATAGCATGAAAGACAGCTATGATGAGATACAAAAAATACTTAATTTTATGAATATGAACGGCCAGGTTAATGTTGTTTGCGGTGGTGAAAGAGCAATGTCATCGGAAGATGATCTGGTGGAGTCTGAGGGCGCCAGATTTATTGTGGAAGAAGCCATGAAAGATGACGATAGGCCATTATATGTGGCATTTCTCGGCCCGCTTACTGATATGGCAGCGGCACTTAAGATGGAGCCACAAATTGCTAAAAAGAATCTGACTGTTATCTGGATTGGCGGAAGGGACTGGCCCATTGGAGGCTGGGAATATAACCTTAGTAACGACGTTGCTGCAGCAAATTATGTTTTTAAATCCAATGTGCAGCTTTGGCAGGTTCCAAGAAATGTATACAGAATGATGCCTGTTTCTTTTGCTGAGATGTACGACAAAGTGTATCCATGCGGAGAAATCGGGAAATATCTCGTTGAGAATGTAATTGCTTTTAACAATGAAGATAAAGCACGCCCAATTGAATACAGATGTCTGGGCGATTCTCCTGCTGTGGGAATCATTATGTTCAATGATTGTGGTGAGTGGGATTACAAGCCAGCACCTTCATTCGATGAAAAGATGAACTATATACATGAAGGAAAATACAGACCAATCAAGGTTTATAAGAATATCGACAAAAGATTTATTCTGGAGGATTTTTATTCAAAGATAAAGATGTACACTCTGTCGTGATTTTTAAGAGTGAATGTGAGGAAATTTTGAACTTTTTGTGAAAAATAAAAAATAAATTAAAACTTGATTGTAATCAATGTTCACTATGTGGCTAGGTGTTAATATATGCTTCGTAAATGACTAGATAAATAATTAACAAACAATGTTATTGCTTTTTGAGAGGAGTACATTATGAACGAAGCATGGAGAGGTTTTAAAGGAACCCACTGGCTGGATGATGTAAATGTTAGAGACTTCATCCAGAACAACTACACACCATATGATGGAGATGAAAGCTTCCTTGCAGGCCCAACAGAAGCTACAGATAAGCTCTGGGGCAAGCTTCAGGAGCTTCAGAAACAGGAGCGTGAAAAGGGCGGCGTTCTCGAGTGCGAGACAGAAGTTGTATCAAGCCTTACAGCTTATGGCCCTGGATACATCGATGAGTCTATGAAGGACCTTGAGCAGATCGTTGGTCTTCAGACAGACAAGCCACTTAAGAGAGCATTCATGCCTTACGGTGGAATCAAGATGGCAGAAGAAGCTGCTGAAACATATGGTTACAAGGTAAATGAGAAGTTCCACAAGATCTTCACAGAGTACCACAAGACACACAACCAGGCAGTATTTGATGCTTATACACCTGAGATGAGAGCAGCTAGACACAGCCACATCGTAACTGGTCTTCCAGATACATACGGCCGTGGACGTATCGTAGGCGACTACAGAAGAGTAGCTCTTTACGGTATTGATTACCTCATCAAGAAAAAGCAGGAAGATTACAACAACTGCGGTGACGGCACAATGCTTGATCACATCATTCGTCAGAGAGAAGAGATCTCAGAGCAGATCAGAGCTCTTAAGGGAATGAAAGAAATGGCTGCTGTATACGGATTCGATATTTCACAGCCAGCTAAGAATGCAAAAGAAGCTGTTCAGTGGCTTTACTTTGGATATCTTGCAGCTATCAAGACTCAGAACGGTGCTGCTATGTCTGTTGGACGTGTTTCAACATTCCTTGATATCTATATTGAGAGAGATATTAAAGAGGGAACTCTTACAGAGGCACAGGCTCAGGAGCTTATCGACCACATGACAATGAAGTTCAGAATGGTTAAGTTTGCTCGTATCCCTTCATACAACAACCTCTTCTCAGGTGACCCAGTATGGGCTACTCTTGAGGTTGGCGGACTTGGAATGGATGGTCGTCACATGGTTACAAAGAACGACTTCAGATTCCTTCACACACTTGAGAACATGGGACCTTCACCAGAGCCAAACCTTACAGTTCTTTATACTTCTAAGCTTCCAGCTACATTCAAGAAGTATGCTGCTAAGATCTCTGTTACAACATCTTCAATCCAGTACGAGAACGATGATGTTATGAGACCTATCTGGGGCGATGACTACAGCATCTGCTGCTGCGTATCTGCTACACAGACTGGTAAAGAGATGCAGTTCTTCGGAGCTAGAGCAAACCTTGCTAAGTGTCTTCTTTACGCTATCAACGGTGGTAAGGATGAGAAGTTCCTTACAAAAGATGGTCAGCACATGCAGGTAGGACCTGAGATGGCTCCTATTACTTCAGAAGTACTTGATTACAACGAAGTAATGCACAAATATGACATTATGATGGATTGGCTTGCAGGACTCTATGTAAATATCCTCAACCTCATCCAGTACATGCATGATAAATACTATTACGAAGCAGCTGAGATGGCTCTTATCGATACAAACGTAAGACGTACATTCGCTACAGGTATCGCTGGTTTCTCACACGTTGTAGATTCACTTTCAGCTATTAAGTACGCTAAGGTTACAACTGTTCGTGATGAGTCAGGTCTTGTAATTGATTACAAGGTAGAGGGAGACTTCCCAAGATACGGTAACGATGATGAGAGAGCTGATGAGATCGCTGTATGGCTTCTTAAGACATTCATGAAGAAGATCGAGAAGCATCACACATACCGTGATTCAGAGCCTACAACATCTATCCTTACAATCACATCAAACGTTGTTTATGGTAAGGCTACAGGTGCTACACCTGATGGAAGACCAGCATTTGCTTCATTTGCTCCTGGTGCTTCACCATCATACGGTGCAGAGAAGAACGGTCTTCTTTCATCACTTAACTCTGTTGCTAAGATTCCTTACGAGTACGCTCTTGATGGAATTTCAAACACACAGACAATGAACCCTAACGCTCTTGGTCATGATGACGAAGAGAGATCAAATAAGCTTGTTAACGTACTTGATGGTTACTTCAACCAGGGTGCACACCACCTCAACGTTAACGTATTTGGTAAGGAGAAGCTCATCGATGCTATGGAGCATCCTGAGAAGCCTGAGTATGCTAACTTCACTATCCGTGTATCAGGATATGCTGTTAAGTTCATCAACCTTACTAAGGAGCAGCAGCTCGACGTTATCGCACGTACATGCCACACAGCTCTTTGATTTAAACCAAAACAAAAAGCATCACAGATTTTTCTGTGATGCTTTCTTTGTTCTTAGATTCTTATGATAAAACAAGTTTTTTCCATACGAGTACTTCTTTGGACGAAGTACTGCTAAGTGGCCCTGGAATGGTCTCTGATGAGCGGTGGTTACCTAAAATGTCACTATTGAAGGTGATTGGTGTACCGTCAGGGTTCTCAAACTTCTGTTCTGGCTCAAAGGCAACGCCAAGGCACTCTGTGCTTAATACTCCGCATGCAAAATCTTTGAGCGCTTTGTCGTAATTAGTCTTAAGGTAATAATCACCATTTTTTTCTTTTAGCTCTACAGCGACTTTAGTCTTTTTATCCACAAGCTTATTCTTCTCTTTCTTATAAACAGTTGCTCCATTGAAGTAAGCATTACCATCAACCCATACAGGGAGGTGACCGAAGTGAGCTTCTGCAAGATGGCCCATATCAGGGTCTTTTTCAAAATCAAATTGGTCTGCCCATTCTTCATAGGTTGGGAAGATATCAAAGGGAGCAGTACCAACTGCCTTGTAATCAGCATCTGCAGCAGTTTTCTTTTTGTCATCAATCTTGTGCTGCTGAACAAAGATGTTATTGTAGATCCTGTCATCACCATGAAGAATTGTCATAAAGCCGGCAACCTCGGTGCGGTGACGAATGTGGTAAGGAGTATATCTTGGCTCACGCTGGCCATTGATGATACTGTCTACTCCTGAATTTATCAGGCTGAAACCGCCAAGGATAAGATTGTGCAGTACTGCGATTCCTTCACTTGGAATAGTGATAGCAACTGGTGAGAGCAGAATATTGTTATCTATAAGTGTAGGACCGTGTCCAACCTCTATAAATACATCAGTGTTAAACATTGTACCGGGACCCTGTTTTACGCCATCAGGTCTGGTGTTGTCGTGCATAAGATTCTGGCTGACTCTTGCACCTTGTGCCTGCCAGTCGAGCCATACACCCATAATACTGTGATGGATGTGGTTTCTTCTGATTGTTACATCGATTGCTGCATGAAGCTTGATTCCGGCTGTTTCAGCTCCTCCAAGCTGCTGAGAAGTGCAGACGTCGTGAATCTCACAGTCCTCAATAGTTGAGAATACAGCTCCCATTCTACCGACGATACCTGTCTGCTCACAGTGGTGGACATGGCAGCGACGGATAAGATGATGACCGATGTTTTCTTTGAGCCAACCGTGGTACTGGCCACGACAGACAGCGTCTCGTTCCATTTGAGTAGGACTCTTAACATGTCTCTTGGTGAAGTACATATCATTTTCCGGATCAAGATACTTTCCGAGAGAGATTCCACAGCATTTACTTCCGTAAATCTCGCAATCTTCAATGATCCAGCCTTTGCTCCAGTGAGGGCCGATCATGCCATCCTGGTAAGCAGCAGGTGGAGCCCAGGTTGTAGCTGCCTTACAAATTGTAAAGCCACTTACAGTTATGTAATTTATGCCATTCTCTTCAGGCATAAAGCAGTTTCGTCTTACTAAAAATTCCACATTTTCTTTATTGGGGTCAAGGCCCTGGAAGTTACCATACAGAATTGTCTCATCGCCATCCTGCTCTGTGTACCACAGGTATTTAGCGGCTTCCTGATCCCATGCTAAAGGATCCGGTTTCCCTTTCTGACATTCTGCGAGAGATGTGGTTTCAAACATCATGCTGTTATTGATAAAAACAGCTCCGGTATGCCTTACGATAGGTGCAAAATACCAGTCTCCGTAGACTCTTGTAGTGTATGGGTTGTAATCTCCAAAGATACTATTCTTAACAGAGGTTTTCCAAAGATTTCCCTTAACCTTTTTCCAGTTTTTGGCTTCCTCAGCACCTGTGATAACAGCGGCAAGAGGAGTTTCAGAACGGTAAACTATAGGAGCTTCACATGTTCCTGCATTCCTAGGAGCAACGTATTCTCTGTAGATACCGGGCTTAACAACGACTTCATCCCCAGGCTGCGCTATATTTGCAGCCGCACCAATGCACTTAAATGGGCGGTTTATGCTTCCGTCTCCATCGCGAAAAGCATTGGCGTCAACGTAGTAGATCATAAAAACTCCTTTCATACAAAGTAGACAATAAAGTTTAGTTTTGTTTAACGATTAACATCAAATATGTATTTATACTATGATTGAAACCCCTAAAAGTCAATGACAATTGCACAAAAAACGGCACAATTATCAATCAAATTGGTGTTATTGCACAAAAGTATTGACAACAAAGTGGCGTAAGCGTAATAATATACATATGTTTAACGATTTACTACAAATCACACATGGGGAAGTAATATGGTGACACTCAAGGAGGTTGCAGAAAGATGCAACGTGTCTGCCACAACAGTTTCCAACGTTATTAATGGCAAGGCAAAGACCAGTGAAGAAACTAAAAACAGAATAATGCAGGTGATAAAAGAAACTGGTTATAAGCCAAACACAATTGCTCAGGGGCTTAGAGTAAAAAAGACCAGAACAATAGCCGTAATAGCAGAGGATATCGCGCAGTTCACATCACCGCCAATGATTGAGAGCATCATGGAGACCTGCGAAAAAAAGGGCTATCGGGTCGTTGTCCATAACCTCAGACTTTACGACAGGTGGTCCGATACCTGGTACGGCCAGGAGGATGAGTATCACTCAGTCCTTGATCCTGTGATAAAAGATATCCTTTCCGCCCAGATAGACGGAATTATCTATCTTGCAGGACATGCCAGGATCATAAAAACATTTAACGCAGGATTCAATCTTCCTATAGTTATGTGTTACGCCTACTCCGAATCGCCACACATACCGTCGGTGGTGATCGATGATGAAAAGAGCGCCTATGAAATGGTGTCCTACCTTATAAAGATGGGGCATGAGCGAATAGGATTCATAGGGGGCCGAATGGACAATATTCATACAGCTCAGCGACTAATGGGGTATCAAAAAGCAATGTATGAAAACGGTCTTTTGTTTGATCCAAAGCTTGTTTACTATGGCGACTGGTCCAGAAAAGCCGGGCATGAAGGCGCCAAGGCATTACTTGAACAGAATGTAACAGCAATATTTGGAATTTCAGATAGGATGACCGGCGGCGTATATGACTATCTTGAGGAAAAAGAGCTGATCGTGGGAAAAGATATTTCGGTAGCGGGATTTGATAATGAGAGCATTGCCGAGTTCTTCAGACCAAAGCTCACTACAACTGAATTACCGCTTAGAGAAATAGGAGCAAAATCAGCGGAATTGTTACTTGATAAGCTTGAAGGTGCGAATGGGGATTCGCAAATTGGGGATGAACCGAAAGTTTACAAGTATCCGTGCAAGATGATAAAAAGAAGATCAGTTTCTGAAAAGTAATTTTTTTTGCTATAAGGTTTAACGTTAAACCATCGGGAGGTATTAGGGGTGTCAAAAAAGAAGATCTATTCTCTGAAACTATTTCTATTAGTACTACCGTTTATTATTTTAGTTCTACTCTTTAGCTACTATCCGCTATATGGCTGGATGTATGCATTCTATGATTATAAACCACCAAAAACTTTGGCAAACTGTCCTTTTGTAGGATTCAAATGGTTTGCATCACTGGTAAGTAGTGAGACTAAAATTCAACAGATTGTTCAGGTGCTGAAAAACACCTTTGCCATGAGTGGATTAACACTCGGTACCAGCTGGCTTCCAATGATCTTTGCGGTTTTCCTCAATGAGATCAGAGGAGTGAAATTCAGAAAGTTTGTACAGACAGTTACAACACTACCAAACTTTGTGAGCTGGGTAATGGTTTATTCCATAGCATTTTCACTGTTCAACAGCACAGGAATGCTCAACTCTCTCTTATTAAAATCAGGACTCATTGAACAGCCAATTCTCTTTTTACAGTCATCAAGCCATGTTTGGTTTACACAGTGGTTGTGGCTCACATGGAAAAACCTTGGCTGGGCAGCAATCATGTATATCGCTGCAATTTCAAGCATTGATGATGAGATGATCCAGGCGGCGAGAGTAGATGGAGCAACCAGAATGCAGATAATATGGCACATTACTATTCCAAGTCTTTTGCCTACATATTTTGTTCTTCTGGTACTTAACGTAGCTAATTTCCTCAACAACGGAATGGAGCAGTATTACGTGTTCCAAAACGCTTTCAACAAAGAATATATCCAGGTTCTTGATCTTTACGTTTACAACATGGCGATGGGCAGCGGCGGTTATTCAGTTTCTGTTGCGATCAGCATGCTTAAGAGCTTGGTAAGCGTAGTGCTTTTGGTAATTGTTAACGGAGCATCAAAGAGAATCCGTGGCGAGAGCATACTTTGATGGAGGTTTGAGATGGGACAGTCAAAAGAAAAAGGTTCAACAATAAAAGTAAGCGCCGGAGACAGAACAGTTGAAATTGTCTGCTACATAGTTTTCTCTATAGCAGCTTTCCTGTGTCTTTATCCGTTTTATTACATAGTTATCAACACAATAAGTGCCAATGATCTGAGTGCCAAAGGAGATATTCTTTTCTGGCCGCAGGGAATTCATTTTAAGAACTATCTGTCAGCCTTCCGAATTGACGGACTTTTAAGGGCATTTCAGATATCTCTTATGAGAACGGTTCTCGGTACTGCACTTACAGTATTTGCTTCAGCATTTCTTGGATTCATGTTCACTCAGGAAAAGATGTGGCTAAGGAAGTTCTGGTACAGACTCATTGTGGCAACAATGTATTTCAATGCCGGAATTATTCCATGGTTCCTCGTAATGAAGACCATGCACCTCACCAATAACTTCTGGGGATACATACTTCCAGCAATTGTATCACCCTTTAATCTGATCTTGACCAAGACCTTCGTTGAGTCAGTGCCAAAAGAGCTGCAGGAAGCAGCCGAAATGGATGGTGCAGGCGTTTTGACAGTGTTCTTTAAGATAATAATTCCTGTAATCAAGCCTATTATGGCAACAGTAGCAATCTTTTCAGCAGTAAGTCAGTGGAATGCTTTCCAGGATACACTTCTTCTTATGACAGATACAAAGCTTTATCCACTGCAGTTTGTGCTCTACCAGTACCTGAATCAGGCAAGTTCGCTTGCATCACTTGCCCAGAGTAACACAAGCACATCATCACTTGCTGCTGCAGCAGCTACAACGCAGACCACAACCAGTGTACGAATGACCATCACAGTGATCGTCGTACTCCCGATCATGCTCGTATACCCAATCTTCCAGAAGTACTTCGTAAAAGGTATTATGATTGGGGCAGTTAAAGGCTAGCGAGAGCGTAAGTTCCTTATGAATCCAACCCAATCCTGGGTTGATATAAATGGTAAAAGAGGTTAAAAAAGGAGGAATGAAAATGAAGTTTAAGAAATTTGCTTCTCTTGCTCTTTCCACAGTTATGGCAGCATCAATGCTGGCCGGATGCGGAAGCGGAGCAGCAGAAAGCACAGGAACAACCAGTAACCAGACAGAAACAAAAACAGAAACAGCAACAACTACTGAGACAGCAGGTGGGGATACTGCCGCAGCAAGTGAAGTTTCACATGACTCTGAGTACACTGTAGATTTCTATGATGTAGCAGCTAACTTCCAGGGTGTACAGTCAGGCTGGTATGGCAAGATTGTAAAAGACAAATTCAACATGAACCTTAACATCATCGCACCACAGGTATCAGGCGATGGAGCAGCTCTTTATCAGACACGATGCGCAGCAGGAGCTCTTGGAGATCTGATCATTCTTGATAACGCTGATATGCAGGAGTGCGTAGAGTCAGGACTTGTTCATGATCTTACAGATGTTATCGCTCAGTATCCTAACCTTTCCAAGTATATGGAACAGATCAAGGCATTTAACGCAATGCTTGGTGATGGCAGCAAGATCTACGCTATTCCACTTGAGATGAATACAAACGGACCTACAGCTTATAAACAGCTTCATGTTTACACATATCCTCGTATGGGATGGGATATGTACAATGAAGTTGGTGCTCCTGAGCTCAAGAACACAGATGACCTTCTTAACTGTCTTGCAGATATCCAGAAGGCTCATCCACAGAACGATAAAGGTGACCCTGCATATGCTATCAGCCTTTGGAAAGACTGGGATAGCCAGTATATGGAGTGTGTAGCTCAGCTTACAAAGTGGTATGGACAGGAAGTAAACGGATCAGTTCTTATCGGAACAGATAATTCAATCGTTCCCCTTACAGACAAGGCCGGTGCATATTACAAGATGCTTAAATTCTTCTATCAGGCTAACAAGATGGGCCTTGTAGATCCTGACTCAGCTACTCAGGACTGGAACATGATGGTTTCAAAGATGCAGGACAAGAGAGTATACCTCTACTGGTATAGCTGGCAGTATGGTTTCTGGAACACTCCTTCAAAGGGTGAAGAAGGTGTTAACTATATCGAGATTCCTGTAGCAGATACAAACCTCTACCAGGCATCAGATACATATTATGGTGACGGAAGAGTTATCGGTGTTGGTTCACAGGTTAGTGATGAGAACTTTGCAAGACTTATGGAGTTCCTTGACTGGTATGCTTCACCAGAAGGTGTACAGATCCAGCATGGCGGTACAGAAGGCCTTATCTACACAGTAGAAAATGGCAAGTATGTTCTTACAGAAGACGGACTTAACAGATTCTCAGCAGAAGTTGCAGTTCCTGAAGATCAGGGCGGCGGAAACTGGAACGATGGTAACAACCAGATCAACCAGTGGATCGTAGCAAGCTGCGATGTTAATCCAGATACAAACGAGCCTTATGGAACAGATATGTGGTCATCAACAATCAAGATGAACGAGACAAAGACTACAAAAGAGTGGTCAGAGAAGTTTGGCGCAGCTGATGACGTTGAATATCTCTTAAAGAACAACATGATGACAGTAGTTCCAAGTATCAACATTGCACTTGCAATCGATACAACAGATATCAGCCTTATCCGTAAGCAGTGCGGCGATATCATCAAGGATGCTTCCTGGAGAATGGTATTTGCAGCAGATGATGCAGATTTCGAGAAGCAGTGGGATGATATGACTTCACAGCTCGAAGGCCTTGGATGGGCAGATCTTACAGCATTTGATACAGAGAAGTATGGTCCAATGCTTGAGGCAAGAAAAGCAGCACAGTAATAACAACATTGCAAAAAATACAGAAACACTCTATGCTTAAATATAAGCATAGAGTGTTTTTTTGAGCTTATTGAGGATTGATTTATGACATATTTCACATGTTTCTTTTTGGATAATGAAAAAGATATAATTGTAAACCTGTACAAAGACCTTGGGAAGATGTACTACGTACTGACAACGCCCAATCACGGCACAGGGAACCTGATAAGAAACCTTGCAAGCATATGCAAACTTCCTCTTTCCAAGGGGGATAATGACATGCTTGTCATTCGCGGTGAAGTGCCTTGCTTTGTGGATTCCTGCAATTCAGAGAGCTACGTCTTCATGCTCGGCGAAACAGAGATAGCCAGTATTTACCCGGATGGTCAGGTCGTTGTTAAGGCAACCATACCTGCAATTGCCAAGACTCTTATGAGTCAGACAAAAGATTTTAAGCTGGAACTGGACAAGACTATATTCAAGACCAGGGTTCGCAAGGACCTTAAGTTCCGCGCGGATCTTCACACGCATATGAACGGTAACCTTCCGGGAGACGTTCTCATCGCTTTGGGAATAGCCCATCAGATAAGATATCCTCTTTATTATGTAAAAAAGCTCGATCTTAAGCTTACCCAGGCTCAATGGGATAAAGCCAATATTCAGAGAGAAAAGGTTGCCAGACAGTTTGTGTCTTCAGGACTTCAGGGCAAGTACCTAAACAGACGAATTGATGACAACACCTTTATAAATTTTGCAGATCTTATCCTCAACAACCTTGATAATGCAGAGATGAACATAGTCAAGATCCGTGGATCCCTTGCTGTTATCAAGGATGGACAGGCAGTATTTACAAACCTTGAGAAAGTCTACCTTTATCGTTATGTCTTTTGCAAAGGAAAAGAGAGCGAGGAAAAGATAAATCTGCACAGCGTGGATCAGATTCCCGATGCAGACGTAAAAGCTTATCTGAAGCAGATGCTCACGGATAAGGAAAATGTTTATTACTGCAAAAATACAATCTTTCAGGATAAGCTCCTGTGGATAGCAAGAAACTACAAAGCACAGGGCGTTTATTACGCAGAGATTAGTGATACTACTCTTGTTAAAAAGTATGAGTCACTTGAAATGCTCAGGCAACTTCATGAGGTTATGCCTCATATTTACCGTGAAACCGGCGTAATGATCAGGTTCCTGGCAGCTATGCGTAGAATTCCTCTGACCATTGTAAAAGATGCAGTGACTCCGTCTGATTACATTGAACAGAACCTTGAGGTTCTGAAAGCTACAGCGCTTGATCCATATGTTGCAGGATGCGATTTTGTGGGCGAAGAGATAAATGACATAATCACGCTAAAACCTGCATTTCAGGAAATCGTAAAAATCGCAGCCAAGGACCCTAGCTTTGTTATAAGAGTCCATGCGGGAGAAAACGACAGCCAGAAAGATAATATCGCCCACAGCATTGCCTGCGTAAAAGATTCCCTTGCTCCGGGCCAAAAGATGCCAAGGATGCGCCTTGGGCATGGCCTTTACACTTATAGTCCTTCTTCCAAGAAAGGAAAAGAGGTATTAAAGCAACTTAAGGAAAATAATGTTGTTCTTGAATTCCAGATCACAAGCAATGTGCGCCTTAATAACTTAAATTCATTGGAACATCATCCTCTTAAGCAGTACCTGAAACAGGGAATACGATGCGTTCAGGGTACAGATGGAGCGGCTTTGTACGGAACGTCATCTATTGACGAGCAGTTGTCACTGGCTAAAATGCTGGGACTGTCTGATGCTGAGCTTCAGCTCATGAAAGATGCTGAGACACAGATAATAAAAGAAGCCCAGGAAGCATATTCTTTAAAGAAAGCCTTCTTTGCTGATCTCATAAAAGACAGAGACATGGAAGAAGTTCTTTTGGAAAAAATGCAGACCGTTAGGATTTCAAAAGGCAAAACCAAAAAAGAGCCGAAACTGGATTCTAATCAGGAATTAAAAGAACAGATCAGCGAGATCACATGGGACAGATTCCCGGTTGTGCTTATTGGAGGAAGCTTTAATACTGAGAACAGAGCGACCAAGGTTAGTAAAAAGGCAGCAGAGCAGATTGATTTTCTGATGGAGTACCTAAATCCTGAAGAGGTGTGCTTCGTTATTGGCCACAAATTGGCTGGCTATGAAAAGTACCTGATAAATCATAACAAGAAGGGATTTAGGATATACAGTGTCGTTCCTTCGCTGATGGATAAAAAAGAAATAGATAAAATAAAAGCCACCGGAGTACAGGTAAGAGTATCGCCGGAAGCTCAGGGAATGGGAATATATAAGAGCTTCAACTACGAGATATTTGAACGCAGGCCATCTGCAGTAATTGCCTTTGACGGCAACAGTGCTGCTGCAAATCTCATTCAGGAAGCAAAAAATGGCAAGGGTAAGTCTGCAATCTTTGTTTGGGAACACTCCAAAAACCTGATGCAGAAAGCTAAATCCCTTCATGGATATGTGTTTACTTTTGGAGATGAAGTAAACATTGTGGACCTTTTAAATGATATTCAAAAAGATCTGGTGAATTCCATCAAACAGTAAAGACTCTTGTGGATTCCCTAAGGTGGATGGTGTGCTCAACTGTTATGAGAGTTCTTTTCTCTGTGCCGGTAAGAAGACCATACATGGCTTCACCAGCATAGGCTCCCATTTGACGCGCGTCAAAATGAGCCGCAGTTATGGAAGGCGAATGGTGCGCAAGGTCACTGCTGTCGTAGCAGGCAGCCAGGAGTACATCCCCCGGAACAGATAAGCCCATTTTTGTAAGGGCATCGCAGGACCAGCCGGCAGTTACATCATCGCAGCAGATTATTCCATCGCAACGGCGCTGAACAGCTGTTTCTACAGCTATTTTACAGGAATTGTAATTGGAGACGTCTCTGAAAATAAGATTGGGGTCAGGATCGACGCAGAAGTCAGAGATTCCCATCATAACGCCTTCAAGTCTTTTTACGTTTACGTTGTAATTCATATTTCCGCCTATAAAGGCTATGCGCTTGCAGCCGTTGTTCATGAGATTTGACGTTAATTCTCTGCAGGCAAGGGCTGTGTTAGGCTCAACCATTACAGCGTTTTTAATTCCGGAACCTACAACTACAACAGGTATATTTTTCTTTTTAAGATATGAGTGGCTCTTTTCACCGGTAATGGCGCGAGTATATATCACGCCGTCAAGTGCCCCTTTTTCCACAGCGGGGATAAGAGGTTCATACTCATCGGTATTACACAGGATCAGAAGTGTTTCATAGCCGTGATCTGCCAGAGCCCCTGCGGCTCCAAGAAGACACAGGTGAAAAAATTCTGATTCATACAAAAGATCTCTTGATAAGACTACGCCAACATTACCACTTTTTCCGTTGGAAGGAGTGGTATTTTTTTGCCTGTTCTGAGAAGGAGAGCTGTAGTCCAGTTCTCTGGCGGCTTCAATGACCTTTTTTCTTGTCTCTTCTGAGACCCTTCCATTTCCGGATAAGGCCCTTGAAACAGTTGTGGTGGAAATATTCAATTTTTCAGCTAGTTCGGTTAACCGTATTTCTTTTCCCATAGATTTGATTATAGTTTCATAAATTCTAAAATACAATCGAATTTGCGCAAAAATTTAATATTTGCGCGATTGATGCGCAAAATTGCGCACAAATTATAAAATATTCGTAAATTTGATATAAAAACTTTGAATTATTTGAAAATTATTCATCTAGAGGCTTTTGGGCACAATTACTAAAATATAATCATGAATTTCGAAAATTTATGAATACTGCACATAGGAGAAGGTATGGAAAAAAGTAAAACGAAGACTCCGTTCATTAAGGTAATAAAGAGGCATTGGCTACTTCTACTGATGCTTTTACCGAGTCTTTTATATGTGATCATTTTCAGTTACGTTCCAATGACAGGAATAATCCTGGCTTTTAAAAAATATCAGTATGCAGGAGGAATTTACTTTTCTCCCTGGAATGGCCTGAATAACTTCAAAGCTCTTTTGATCTCAGGGAAACTTGGGATGGTTACAAGAAATACGCTGCTCTACAACATAGCCTTTATAACCCTTGGTGTCTTATTTGAAATGGGTAGCGCAATTTTGCTCAACGAGTTGTTCTCCAAATACTTTAAAAAGATAACTCAGTCACTTATGTTTTTGCCCTACTTCATAAGCTGGGTTGTAGCAGGCGCCATAATGTACAACATTTTCAACTATGAGAAAGGCGTATTTAACCACGTGCTCACATCTCTCGGGGCAAATGCATTTGACCTCTACAACACACCGTCAGCATGGATCATAGTAATAATCTTTTTAAAGATCTGGAAACAGACAGGCTATGGCTCAGTTGTTTATCTTGCAGCCATTACAGGTCTTGACCAGGAAATGTTCGAGGCGGCATCAATTGACGGAGCCAGCGCCTGGCAGAAGATAAGATATCTTACTATTCCCTCTCTTATGCCAACCATGATGATACTGGTTCTTTTGGGAATAGGAAATATCTTCAGAGGAGATTTCGGTCTGTTCTATCAGACAGTAAGGTCAAGCGCACTGCTTCAGCCAACAACTGACGTTATTGATACATATGTGTTCAGACTCCTTATAGATAACGGAGATATCGGAGTATCTGCGGCAGCAAGCTTATATCAGTCAGTGCTGTGCTTCATAACCATAATGATATCCAATGGCTTAGTTAAAAAAGCTAATCCTGATTATGCACTGTATTGATGGGGGGGAAGACATGACAAATCAAGTAGTTATAAATAAGCGCAGAAGGTTAAGTAAAGATGAGCTTGCGGTTAATATAGTCGGAGTTGTTCTGATAGGTATTTTTGCTCTGATCTGTGTAATTCCTTTTTACCTGATCATCATAGCTTCTTTTACCTCAGAGACATCACTTATAAGAAATGGCTATCCGCTTCTGCCATCAATTGAAAACTTTAGCTTAGACAGTTATAAACTCAGCCTGAAAAATCCGATTGCGATACTTAAGGCATACGGAACAACAATAGGAGTTACGGTAGTCGGAACATTTTTATCAGTCCTTCTTGCTACAATGACAGGCTACGTTCTTTCAAGAAAAGATTTTCCCTGGAGAAATAAGTTTGCATTTTTCTATTTCTTCACAACCCTGTTTAATGGCGGACTTGTTCCATGGTACCTGCTCTGCGTGAGATACCTTAATTTCAAGAACAACTATGCTGGACTTATCTTGCCGCTTATGTTTTCTGTATGGAACATGATAATAGCCAAATCATTCATGTCAGGGCTGCCTATGGAAATTACAGAGTCAGCCAAAATAGACGGAGCCAATGATCTGGTCATATTTGCAAAACTTATTATTCCGCTTTCAAAGCCGCTTCTTGCGACCTTATCTCTTTTCTCAGCATTGGCTTACTGGAATGACTGGTATAACTGCATGTTATATGTGACTGACGAAAATAAATTTACACTTCAGTACTATCTGCAAAGACTTTTGGGAAGTGCGGAAGCAATGAGAATAGTTGCTGAAAAGTCAGGAATTGCTCTTCCGTCAATTCCAATCGAGAGTATGAAGATGTCCATGACAGTAATAGCTACAGGACCAATCGTGTTGCTTTACCCATTTGTACAAAGATACTTTGTAAAGGGGTTAACTATAGGAGCAGTGAAAGGATAAAAGGAGGTATAAATGAAAAAGAAGGTATTATCAATTATTTTGTCTGTCGCTATGACAGCGGGGGTATTAACAGCTTGTGGAGAGAGCGCTTCTACAACAAGTGCTGACACAACAACACAGAGTGCAGGAGCAGCGGAGCAGACACAGACTTCAGCAGAGGCACCAGCTGCAGAATCAACCGATCTGTTGGCAGGTCTTCCGGCAGCAATCGGGGAAGGAACAGTAACTGCAACACCTGAGATGTACTCAGGAATTGACTTAAGTAAGCCCTACACAGTTCAGATGTATCTTATCGGCGATACACCAAATGACTGGGACGAGGTACTTGGCCTCATAAACGACTATCTTAAGCCATTCAACACAGATCTTAATGTGACATTCCTTAGCTGGAGTGATTACTCAACAATGTACTCTCTTGTTCTTCAGGGAGGTGACGCAGACCTTATTTTCACAGCTCCATGGTGCTATATGTACACAGAAGCTGCAAAGGGATCTTTCTACACGCTTGATTCTGACTTTATTGCAAAATGTATGCCACTTACAAATAAGTATCAGGCAGCAGAGAGCTGGGATGAGACAACTCTTTCAGGTAAGACCATAGCAGTTCCATCAAACACAGCTCAGCCAATGGGTAAGATCGTAGCAATCAGACAGGATATTGCAGATAAATACGGCATTTCAGAGCTTACAAGCTGGGATGACTACAAGAACTTCTCTCTTACAGTTGCAGAAAAAGAAACTCCTGAGACAGGTGTGTATGCACTTGCTGCAGCAGGGGATAACAACGAGCTCTGGGATGTTTACAGAGAGCAGTATGACACATTCCTTGCTCTGGATTCAGATTTCTTTGACATGATCTATGAGTATAAGGAAGGATCACTTCCTACAAAGGACGATATCAAGCTGGTATACGAATATGAACCTTTCCGTCAGTATGCAAAAGACATGAAGGAAATGGCTGATGCAGGCTGCTGGAGCAGATCAGCTCTTACAAATACAGTAACAGATGACGATGCTTTCGGAGCACTTCAGGGTGCATCAATTGCATGGAATGCCTCAGTATTCACATACATCAGACAGGCAGAGCAGACAGACGGCGTAGTAGGCGCAGCATATGATATTACAAAGCCACATCTTGTAGGATGCGAAGCATATTCAAACAACGACATGGCTATCACAGCAAGCTCCAAGAATCCTGAGAGAGCAGCTATGGTTCTCGATATCATGAAGATGGATACTTATGTAAACCACCTCATTCTTCTCGGAGAAGAGGGCAAGCACTATACAATCAACGAAAACAACGAGTACACAAAGGTTGACGGAGCTACAGAGAACTTCCCTCCAATGACAGTTTCAGCATCTTGGGCAATCAAGAACGGCGAGCTTTCAGAGGCAGGCGGAGATCCTAGAGAAAAAGAAGTATCTGACAGCTGGGAAGAAAGAGTTGTAAGCAACCCTACTATCACATTTGTATTTGATGACACAAATGTTTCCAATGAAAAAGCAGCAGTTAACACAGTATTGAATTCTTATGTTCCAATGCTTGAGCTTGGTCTTGTTGATGATGTAGATGCAACACTCGATAAGATGATACAGGAGTGCTACGCTTCAGGACTTCAGACAGTACTTGATGAGTTCTACAGCCAGTATGAAGCTTGGCTTGCAACAAGATAAAAAAATATGCAGTATCGTGATTTTGTGTGATGTGCAACAAAAATGCACGAAATGATTATTCAGGGAGCAGATAATCCTGCTCCCTATATTTTTAAACTTTATCAGGAGAGAGGAAATGGAGTTAAAAGATACCAGCTTAATAAATCAAAATTGGAAATTCAACTTGGAAGATTGTAATGGAGATGCTTTTGCAGGAGCTGAATATGATGATTCATCATGGGAAGTAGTGACACTGCCTCATGACTGGGATACCTTTTTTGCTCCTGATAAAGATAACAAGAGCGGTGCCGGTGGCGGCTATGCAAAGGCCGGAACCGGATGGTACAGAAAAGAATTAACCTTAAAAGATGAGGATGTCAAAGAATCAAGATATGAACTCATTTTTGAGGGAATCTATATGGAGAGTACCGTGTTTGTTAATGGCCAAAAAGCCGGTGGAAACAACTACGGTTACACAACCTTTTCTGTGGATATCACAGAAAAAATAGTTCCAGGAAAAAATGTCATAGCTGTTAAAGTAAATAACAGCAAGCAGCCAAACAGCAGATGGTATACAGGATCTGGCATATACAGAGATGTTTACTTAAGGAAACACGGAGATATCGCTGTCAATCTGTTTGGGGTAAAAGTGGATACAAATACAGTAACAGATGATGGAACCTTAGCTACACTGGATTTAAGAACTAGGATAGACAATTATTATGATACAGACAAAGACTCAGTTATCAGATGGACAATAAAAGATAAGAGTGGAAAAGAGATTGCTGCTACAGGAGCATCCCTGTGGATAAAGTCAAAAGGCAGCGCAGAAGCAGCAAGCATGATGTTTGTTAATGCCCCTGTTTTATGGTCTGAAAAAAATCCATACTTATACACCCTTGAGACAAGAGTGTATGAAGGCGAAGCATTAGTTGACAGACGCATTGAAAAAATAGGAATAAGGAAAGCTCTTTTTACCAAAGATAAGGGCTTTGTGTTAAATGGAGAACAGGTGAAGATAAAGGGAGTATGCCTTCACCATGACAGTGGATTATTTGGAGCAGCTTTCCACAAAGAGGTCTGGAGTGAAAGATTTAAATCACTAAAGGATATGGGTGTAAATGGAATCAGATGCTCACACAATCCTCCGGCGCCAGCCTTCCTTGATCTTTGCGATGAAATGGGCTTTATCGTAATGGATGAAATCTGTGATGAGTGGACCCTGGGCAAGAATAAAAATGAGAACTACTATTCAGATAAACCATCCTACGGTTTTAGTCAGTTCTTTTCACAGGATGCGGAAAAAGAGCTAAGAACCATGATAAGGCGCGACTATAACCATCCTAGTATTGTTCTTTGGAGCATTGGAAATGAGATTCCGGAGCAGGGCTATGCGTCTGGGGCACAGATAGTAAAAATGCTCTCTGACATAGTGCACTCAGAGGATTCACAAAGGCTTGTTACAAGTGCCTGCGATAACATCGCATCCCTTCCTGCAATTGCCACCAAAGACAGCTTCCTTGAGGCTCTGGATGTAGTGGGATATAACTACGTAGGAAGGTGGCGTGAAAGAGCTGAAAGGTTCTATGAAGACGATAAGATTGCTCATCCGGACAGACTTTTTATTGGAACGGAGAATCCCTCTGTATGCGGAGACAGAGGCGACTATAGCCTGGAGGGAAAAAACAATGCAAACTATGTCACAGCGACTCTGACCCATGAAGCTCTTTGGAGATTTACTGCAAGCAGGGATTATGTGGCTGGGGATTATATCTGGACAGGAATAGATTACCTCGGGGAAGCTCATTGGCCAAGGCGTGGCGCTAACTTTGGAGCAATTGACACTGCCGGATTTAAGAAAGATGCTTATTACTATTTCAGATCCATATGGAATAAGGATGATGTGACACTACATCTTTTGCCTCATTGGAACTTTAGAGGCGACGAAGGAGAGTTTAAGCAGGTTCTTTGCTACACTAACTGCGAGAGAGTTAAGCTCTATCTGAACGGTCGCCTCATTTCAGAAAAGTCCGGTGCTGCGTGTCCAAGATATGGAGCAACACAGAGCTGGGATGATGAGATGAGAAGATATCATCCGACTACAGGAGACCTTCATTTATCCTGGGATGTGCCATATGAAGCGGGCGAGCTCCGTGCAGAGGGCTATATTGGAGATAAGCTGGTAAAAGAATGTGTTGTCAAAACTACCGGAGAAATGTCAAAAATGGCAGCAGATGTGAAGAACGTCGGAGAGTTTACATTTGTGGAAATAAGTGCTGCAGATGAAAACGGAGATGTTGTTCCAAATGCGGCTCCTGTAGTAACGATTAAATATGATGATGCAGTCGAGTTTATTGGAATGGATGCTGGTAATATGCTTGATCTGTCCTGCTATAAAGAAGAAAAAAGAGCCATGCTCGCCGGAAAACTACTGGCAGTTTTCAGGAAGAAAGAACAGGGCTCTGAATCTACAGTTTCATTTAATGCTGACGGAATATCAGAACTGAGAGTTGATATCTGATCATTTTGATAATTCCCAAAAAGCTACAGCGCTTGCGGCTGCAACGTTAAGAGAATCAACGCCATGTGCCATTGGAATCTTAACGCAATAGTCGCAGGCGCTTATTGTTTCAGGTAAAAGTCCATCACCTTCAGCACCAAGGAAAATGGCGAGTTTATCTGTGCGTCGAAGTTCATCATCGCTAATATCCTTAGTGTCGTTTCTAAGTGCCATTGCGACGCTCTTAAATCCAAGCTCTTTTAAACTATCAAACTCTTTTCCCTCAGGTAAAAAAGTCCAGGGCACCTGGAATACAGTTCCCATGCTGACTCTGGCAGCACGCCTGTACAGCGGATCAGTGCAGCCATGGGTGAAAAGAACTGCGTTCATACCAAGGGCAGCAGCACTTCTTACAATGGCGCCGAGATTTGTTGGATTAGTTACATTTTCAAGAACTGCAACTCTTCTGGCCTTTTGACATACATCAGCTACAGATGGCAGCTCTTTTCTCCTCATAGCGCAGAGCACGCCCCTTGTAAGGTGAAAACCTGTGATCTGTGTTAGAACTTCAGACTCGGCAATATATACCGGAACATCGAATCTATTAGTGATTCGCTCTATGATTTCCTCTGCTTCTTTTTCAGTCTGATCTTTTTCAAGCAGGAGCGATATTGGCTCATAGCCGGCATCAAGCGCTCGACCGATAACTTTAGGACTCTCGGCGATGAAGATTCCAAGGTCAGGCTCATTTATATGATAAAGCTGATTTTCCGAGTACTCGTGATAAACACGAAGATCAGGAGTAGTTAAGTTGTTTAGTGAAATAAAATTGGCAGACATAAAATCCTCATTTCAATCTTTCTTTTATGTAGTGATGATATTACAATTATTCCATAAATACTACCTAATTAGGAGGTTAAATGGAAGAAAAACAGCATAAGCGCAGAGTACACTATTCTGGGAAATATCCCAGAAAGTTTGAAGAAAAATATAAAGAGCAGAATCCGGAGAAATATGCAGATACTGTAGCCCACGTAATATCCAAGGGCTCAACGCCAGCAGGCATGCATATCTCTATTATGGTAAAAGAAATCCTGGAGGTTCTTAAGATTCAGCCAGGTGAGCAGGGCCTTGATTGTACCCTGGGCTATGGCGGACATACCAGAAAAATGCTGGAGCAGCTTACGGGAAAAGGATGCATCTATGGTCTGGACGTTGACCCAATAGAATCCGCCAAGACAGTAGAAAGACTCAGAAACGCAGGCTTTGATGAGAATGCATTCAAGTTCAGGCTAATCAATTTCGCTAATATTGACAAGGTGGCTGAGGAAGCAGGTAAGTTTGACTTTGTACTCGCAGACCTTGGGGTATCTTCAATGCAGATTGATGATCCAAAGCGCGGATTTTCTTATAAAATTGATGGGCCCCTTGACCTTAGGCTTGATCCGGAACACGGAGAATCAGCAGCAGAGAGATTACACAACATCACAAGAGATGAGTTTGTTGGCATGCTGGTAGAAAACTCTGATGAGCCCTATGCAGAAGAGATTGCAGATAAGGTATTTAACCTCATAAAAAAGGCGATCCCATGGACACTACAACAGCTCTTAGACAAGCCATTGAATCTGCTCTTTGGAAAGTTCCAAAAGAAGAAAAGGACCAGGCAATCAAAAAGAGCTGCGCAAGGGTTTTCCAGGCACTTCGAATTGATGTAAACAGTGAGTTTGAGGTTCTGTACTCATTTCTTGAAAAGCTCCCCGGGATACTAAATCCCGGAGCCAGAGTAGCAATTCTTACTTTCCATTCAGGAGAGGACAGATTAGTCAAAAAAGCATTTAAAGAATGTAAGAAAGCCGGATTATTCAGTGAAATATCGGAGGATGTAATAAGACCGTCTGCAGAGGAATGCAGAGTCAATCCAAGAAGTAAATCCACCAAGATGAGGTGGGCAATTAAGGCGTAAGCATAAAAATAATGTGTATTGTGCAAATACTAGCGTTGGGGGAAACAGTAAATGTACGTCAATAAGAAAGCTCACTATCTGTCCAATTCACTTTTCTGGGCAGCTGGTATTCATTGCTTGGCAAATGCAGCACTATTCATTGTCAGAAGGATTGCCAAAAACGAGATATCAATTCAGCCGGATATGGTTAACAGTACCATTCTCGCAGGTCAGATAGCTGTCGCCGCAATTCAGGTTATTCTGATGGCATTTGTATTTATTGGGGCATTTGATAAATTAAAAAGCGCTCTGTCTGTTGTGGAAGAGTCAGACAGACTCAAGATGGCTGTTCTCCAGCAGGAGACCATGGGTAACAAGATTCCGGCTCTCACTGGAGAATCAATAGGTAAGCTTCTAGAGCTGTGGGGTGCGATTCTTATAGCAGTCCGTAT
>JAEEGH010005052.1_pt1 | contig 33466 bp, 22 predicted proteins | sample 9134181 | NCBI WGS metagenome assembly JAEEGH01 (sample SAMN16246544, study PRJNA631951) | gut metagenome | biome: gut microbiome; feature: rumen; material: DP-attached | host: Bos | place: Iran: Karaj | collected 2018-10
CGTGGGAGGCTTTGCTGTCGATCCCAATAACAAGCGTGACGGCGAACTCTACATCCGCTGGCTGCAGTTGGGCCTGTTCTCGCCTATGCTGCGCACCCACTCGACCTATCAGGCCGAACCTTACAACTACAAGGAATTTGGCGACCTGACGCTGCGCATCATCAAGGAGCGCTACAGGTGGCTGCCCTATAACTACACGCTGGCCTACGACAACGCCTGGAACGGCCTGCCCCTGGTGCGCCCGCTGGGTATGTACGAGGACGACATGGATTTCGCCCGCTATGACCACATCAACGACCAGTACCTGTGGGGGCGTGACGTGATGGTGGCACCCGTGATGCAGCAGGGCGCCGTTAGCCGCGAGATCACCTTCCCCGACGGCACCTGGGTCGATATCAACCATCCCGAGAAGTCATATCAGGGCCACACGACCATCAATTACAGCGCTCCCATCGAGGTGCTGCCGCTGTTTGCCCGTGCGGGAGCCTTTATCCCACAGGCCAACTACGAGATGCAGAATGTGGGCGACTATGATCCTGACAGATTGGATATCGTTTACTATTCCAGTGACAATCCCTCGACCTACATCCTCTTTGACGACGACCTGCACTCAACGGGCACCCTGGCCAGAGACAAGCACCGCATCATCCAGTTCACTGCCACGCCCCAGGGCCGCACAAACTACATCACCATCCAGGGTCGCGGCGATATCGACGGCGATGCGCCCAGCAAAGCCTACCGCCTGATCATCCCCGCCATCAACAAGCCCGGCAAGGTGAAAATCAACGGCGCCAAGGCCAAGGACGTGACCTATGACAAGCGCACCCGCACCCTGACCGTCCCCGTCACTATCGCCGACGTCACAGCCACCACCATCATCGAAATCACTAAGTAAACTACGAATTACACGAATTAAACTAACGGCATCAGCATCCCTTCTTGATCAGGGCGCTGATGCCGTTAGTTTAATTCGTTAAATTCGCCGACAATTAAAAAATGCGGATGCTTTCGTTAAATACGCGTAATTCGTAGTTAAATGACGACGGCGGTGCCGCTGGTGGCGACCATGAGCATGGAGTTGCTCTCGCCGATGGTCTCGTAGTCGATGTCGATGCCTACTATGGCGTTGGCGCCCATGGCCTGTGCACGTTCCATCATTTCCTGCATGGCGGTATCCTTGGCCTTGCGAAGCACTTTCTCGTAGCTGGCCGAGCGGCCGCCCACGATGTCGCGGATGCCGGCAAAGATGTCTTTCATGAAATTGGCGCCGATAATCGTTTCGCCAGTCACTACGCCCTTGTACTCACGGATGTTGTAGCCCTCGATTTGGGGAGTTGTTGATAGTATCATATCCTTAAATCAATTTTATATAGTAAAACACATCAATTATCCCCTGCAACAATTATGCCAACCGGTAATGGAGCTTGACGTGTGGCGTTTTTAGCGGCGGCGGGCTAAAAAACATCTGATTTTCATTTTATGCCGAAAAATGGCTGTTGGCGGAAGGAAAAAGCTTTATTTTTGCATTGTCATGCAATAACTAAGGACATTTAAGGGTTAAATAATACAGAATAACTTTCAAATTAATTAGGTATCTAAAGTAAGAAAAAAACGCCTAAACCCAGAGACGGTGAAATGCAACGAAAGGTTATGAAAAGGATCGTATCGATAGTCATGCTGGTCGTGTGCGGCATGACGGTTTTTGCACAGAACAACAGTAATGTCCTCAAGGGCGATACGTTGAATTGCTCATCTTCGCAGCAGAGTGACACTACCACGGTGACGCCTCAACCTGCTCCAGCCAGTGGCGATGATGACTGGGTCAATGACTCCCTGCTGAAGGTGTTTGACAACATCCAGTTGAAAGATGTGACGGTAACCGCCCAGCGCCAGCTCATCAAGCAGGAGGTGGACCGCATCGGCTATAACGTGGCCGAGGATGACGACAGCAAGACCAACAACGTGCTGACTATGTTGCGCAAGGTGCCTCTGGTGACCGTCGATGCCAACGACGAGATACGTGTCAACGGCCAGACGGACTTCAAAATCTTCCGCAACGGACACCCTGACCCGACCATCTCACGCAATGCCAAGGACGTCCTCAAGGCGATGCCCGCCAGCGCGGTAAAGCGCATCGAGGTGATTACCGAGCCAGGCGCAAAATATGACGCTGAGGGCACGACGCTGATTCTCAACATAGTCATGGCCGACAACTCCACACTCAAGGGCGTCTCGGGCATGGCTTCGGCATGGGTCGACGACAAGGGATACTTGAGCGGCTCGCTGGACCTGACCACCCAGATCGATAAGGTAGTTATGGCGGTGGATGTCGGCTCCTCTTATTATGACGGCCGCCATCAAAAGAGCTCCAGCTCATCGCTGAACCGTTATCGCGAGAGCGGGGCCGAACTGGTGAACGACGGCGTCAGCGACGATGGCACCAGCAAGTCTAACTACGTCTCATTAAACGCCAGCTGGGAGCCCGACACGTTGAACTTGGTGTCCTTATCCACAAGCGGCTATATCGGTAACTACAGTGACAACGGCAGCTCCAGCAGCCTGATGCGTGATGCTGCAGGACAGACCCTCTATAGCTATGGTATGGAAGACCGTTCCAAATCAAATTACTACAGTGTGGACGCCCGCATCGACTACCAGCGCCTCACCCGCCGCAAGGGCGAGACCATCACGCTGAGTTACATGGTTGATGCATCACACAACAAGAACAAGTCCAACTCGCACTACTGCGACCTCTTCAATATGCCTGTACCCTATAGCGGCGTTGACCAGAACGGCAAGGGAGATTTCAACGAGCACACCGTCCAACTCGACTGGACGCGCCCCTTTGCCGAGAAGAAGCATGTCGTCGAGACGGGTATCAAGTATATCTACCGCATGAACCGCAGCCACGACGCGATCGATTACCTGGGCATCGACGATGACACCGACACCCGCTACAAGCACGTGACACAGGTGGGGGCGGCCTATACGAGATATACCTTCCATAGCGGCCCGTGGTCGGTCCGTGCCGGCTTGCGCTACGAGCACAGCTACATGCGTGCCTCTTATCCCGGCGGCACTCAGGCCCCCTTCGATACCCATCTTAACGACCTGGTGCCCAGCGCCAACGTGCGATACCAGATCAATCCCGCCAACAGTATCAAGTTCTCTTATGCCACCAGTATCCGTCGCCCCAGCATCGGTTATCTGAACCCCGTGGTTGTCGAGGGCCCCAATAGCCGCTCCTATGGCAACGGTGACCTGGGCAGCGTGCACCACCACTCGATGAGTATGACCTTCATGCATGTGGGTGCCAAGTTCACCTTCAACGTCACGCCCAGCTTCTCGTTCAGCAACAACGGCATCGGTACCATCAAGTGGGCCGAGGGCTTGGTGCAGGTATCGACCTATGCCAACACCCTCAAGAGCTGTAACACTTATATGTCGGCCTTCGTGCAGTGGATGCTTCACGAGAAGACCAGCATCATGCTCAATACCTCCATCGGCTACAACTACTACAAGAGCAAGGACATGGGCTTGAAGAATGACCGCCTCAGCGGCAGCTGCTATGCTAACGTGAACCAGACCCTGCCGTGGAAACTGGAACTCTCGGCCTATGGCGGCTTGTGGACAGGAGGCACCTATGACCTGTATGGACACGGACAGAGCGTGATGGGGTATCATGGCCTTGGACTGCAGCGTTCGTTCCTCAGCGACGATCGTCTCACCATACGCTTGTCGGCCAGCAACCCGTTCAAGAAGACGGTGAAGTACGAACGAACCATCGACAAGGGCGATGTGACAGGATGGTCCAAATACGAATATAACCAGCGCCGTTTCGACATCTCGGTCAGCTTCCGTTTCGGCTCGCTCCAGACCTCGGTCAAGAGGACCGACAAGAGCATCGAGAACGACGACCTCATGGGCGGCGGCAAGTCAGGCGGTGGCGGTGGCGGCTCATCAAGCGGTGGCGGCATGGGCGGCGAATAACCTACCAAGCCGCACTCTATCAAACAACTTAAACAACGACTCGATTAAACAACTTTTAATTGGCGTCCGCATTGATGCGAGCACAATATAAAATTTTAGCGGCTTTGCGACTTAGCGTGAGGCCAAAAGGAACGTGGATGCCAACGGAGGCGTGGATGCTGGTTGTATAAGTTGTTTAAGTTGTCTTTAATTATAAGGGTGCGGATGCCATTGCATTCGTTGTATTTATTGTTCCCCTTTTTTGTAAGGTATGCGGATGCCAAACTAGAAACTGATTTTTTTTGTTTTTTTTGAAGCTTTTTGTGGGTGTTGTGCGTCTAAAGGGTAAAAACGAAAAAAATTAAACCCAGAAAAAGTATATGAAACGTCTATTTTTTAACAGATTATTGAGTATCGCCGTGGTCGTCATGACGTGCCTCACCGCAATGGCACAGGACTTGAACGGCGCTTGGAAAGGAAGTATCACGGCTGGTCCTTACACCGTACCCGTTGTGCTGAACCTGCAGCAGCAGGGCGATGAGATTACCGCCACACTCGACTCGCCCGAGCAGAAGGCCTACGGCATCAAGGCCAAGGCTTCCATTAAGGACGGCAAACTCAACGTCGAGATTCCCGAGATTGGCGCCAGCTACAAGGCGACCATCGACGGAAACACCCTGGACGGTACTTACAGCCAGATGGGCTATTCCACTTCGTTGAAGCTAACGCGCGAGGTGCCGGCCGCACCTGGTGATGACGATGATTGGGTCAACGACTCGCTGCTGAGCGTGTTTGACAACATCCAGTTGAAGGATGTGACGGTCACCGCCCAACGCCAGCTCATCAAGCAGGAGGTGGACCGCATCGGCTATAATGTGGCCGAGGATGCCGACAGCAAGACCAACAACGTGCTGACGATGCTGCGCAAGGTGCCCATGGTGAGCGTCGATGCCAGCGACGAAATCCGCGTGAACGGGCAGCAGAATTTCAAGATTTTCCGCAACGGCCATCCCGATCCCTCGCTCTCACGCAACGCCAAGGACATCCTCAAGGCGATGCCCGCCAGCGCCGTGAAGCGTATCGAGGTGATCACCGAGCCGGGTGCAAAATATGACGCCGAGGGCACGACGATGATCCTGAACATCGTCATGGCCGACAACTCGACCATCAAGGGAGTCTCGGGCATGGCATCGGCCAGGGCCGACCACAGGGGAGCTGTGGGTGGGTCACTGAACATGACCACCCAGCTCGACAAGGTGGTGCTGTCGGTGGATTACGGTATCCACCACGATGGCAACAACGGGCAGGGCTATCGCTCGTCAAGCCTCAGCGAGTACGCCCAGAGCGGGGCACAACTGCTGGGCAACAGCAAATTTGATACCGATAAGGTCACTGTGCACTTTGGCGACGTGAGCGCCAGCTGGGAGCCCGACACGTTGAATCTGCTCTCGTGGTCATTGAGCGGCTTTGCCTACAATTATGCCGGCAACGGCGTGAATACCAACCTGATGCAGAGCGCCACGGGACAGCCCATCTACTCCTTCGGCATGGGCAACCACACCAAGGCCGACAGCTACAACTTTGACACCCGCGTGGACTACCAGCGCAACACGCGCCGCAAGGGTGAAGCCATCACGCTGAGCTACATGCTCTCGGCCTTCCGCAACAAGAACAAGGACAACTCGCGCTATACCGACCTGACCAACATGCCTGTTGACTACTACGGCATCGACCAGGACGGAAAAGAGAACTTCAACGAGCACACCATGCAGCTCGACTGGAAGCGTCCCTTGACCGAGAAGCACACTCTGGAGACCGGCACCAAGTACATCTACCGCCTGAACCGCAGCCACAACGTGCTGGACTATCTGGGCATCGATGATGACACCGACATGCGTTACAAGCACGTCACCCAGGTGGGCGCCGCCTATGTGAGCTACACCTTCCACAGCGGGCCGTGGGATGCCCGTGCCGGACTGCGCTACGAGCACAGCTTCCTGCGTGCCACCTATCCCGATGGCCAGCAGGATGCCTACGAGGCCCACCTCAACGACTTCGTGCCCAGCGCCAGCCTGCGTTACCAGTTCAACTTTGCCAACAGCTTGAAGCTGTCCTATGCCGCCAGCATCAACCGCCCTGGCATCAGCTACCTGAATCCGGCCGTAATCGAGACGCCCACGAGCCGCTCCTTCGGTAATACCGACTTGGGCAGTGTGCACTACCACTCGGTGAGCCTGACCTACATGCGCGTGGGACCCAAGTTGACCTTCAACGTCACGCCGCAGTTCCAGTTCAGCAACAACGGCATCGGTGCCGTGAAGTGGGCCGACGGACTGGTGCAGGTATCGACCTATGCCAACACGTTGAAGACCTATTCGACGACCCTCTCGGCCTTCGTGCAGTGGATGATGACCCAGAAGACCAACTTCATGCTCAACGGCTCCATCGGCTACAATTACTACAAGAGCAAAGAGCTCGGACTGAAGAATGACCGCATCAGCGGCAACTTCTTCGCCAACGTCACCCAGTTCCTGCCCTGGAAACTGCAGCTGTCGGGCTTCGCCGGCATGTGGGGCGGCGGCATCAGCGACCTGTATGGCCGCATGGGAACGGTATTCTTCCACGGCTTCAGCCTGCAGCGCTCTTTCCTCAAGGAGGACCGCTTGACCGTCCAACTGCAGGCCGTCGTGCCCTTCGGCGGCAAGTACATGACGATGAAGAACTATGTAACCCAGGGCGACGTGACGGGCTGGACCCGCTACGAGCAGCAGGCCCGCCGCTTTGGCATCAACATCAGCTACCGCTTCGGCTCCCTCTCGACGCGCGTCAAGAAGGCCAATGCGACCATCGAGAACGACGACCTCATAGGCAGCGGCAAGCAGTCGGGCAACACCGGCACTGGCGTCACCGGTGGTATGGGCGGCGGCAACTAAACCTTGCACCTCTCAATAATATTTTATAAAATCAGGATCGCTCTAACTCGCTTCGGTTAGGGCGATTCTTCTGTTTTTTCAGGAAAAGAGGTCATGATTGCCATGTTTTTGCTAATTTTGCGCCCGAAAACAGAAAAATCAAGGTTATGAAGAGTATTCTCAGATCGATACTGCTGTGTGCTGCCGTTGCAGTGGCACTCTCGGCGTGTGAGGGTGACCATGAAGTGATTGAGACCGACTGGACCACGCTAGAGACCGTCGAGTTGCAGAAACATTACAATAAGTATATGGACGGTGATTGGGTGTATCAGTACGATGACACTATCCATTACATCGAGATGTCCTATTCGTTCAGTACCAAGGACAGCACCTTCTCGGGCTACTATAACGAGCTGATCAATATGGCAACTGCCGAGAATCCCGATTGGAACCTGTTGTGGCAGGGCTCTTTCTCAGGCAAGTGGGTCCTGCTGCACAGTGTGGACCTGGACCAGGATTACATCTACATGGGCGACATGGTTTTCACCAATGTGCATGGCGTGTTGAAAAACTATGACGTGTTGGGAGGCCGTGTGCTGTTTTATGGGGCGTCCAAGAATTTCCTGCGCGTGACGACACCGCTCACGTTCAAGCGCATCGACATGCGCCATCCCGAAAATCCGGTAGAATAAAGTGAAATAAGACTTTTATCTAGTCTCTAAACGATAAACTCTCCACGCTATATTTCAGGTTTCTATAATTTTAGAGACCTGAATTTTTTGGCATGAAGCGCGAGGGGTCTTCCTTGTCCTCCTCGGCAGGCTTAGCAGTGGTGTTTTCCTCGATCGGCGGCGCTGCGGGCGGCGTTTGCTGCTTGGCGCGATGGGAGCGGTGCAGGTTGCTCTCCAAGCGGTTGAATTCCTTACGCACGTGGCGACGGCCGTCCTCAAAGGTGTCATCTACAGCGCGCTCGATGGTTTCGTTGAATTTGAACGGCAGCAGCGAGATCAGTGCCGAAATCAGTGACAATGCTGTCAAGGCAAACGACAGCTTGTGGCCGATGCCTAGACCGATGATGGAGAATCCCTCGCCCAGGTCGTTGTCGGGCGTTACCTCGGGAGCATGCTGCAGCCCGATGGCATGCAGGCTGTTGGTGTGCATGAAGAACCACAATCCCAAGACAATCAGCGCAATGGATCCCAATACCCACCAGCGCTTTTTCAGGCAGTTCAGTGCGATGGCGCCAAAGCAGGTGATGAACGGCAACAGTGCCAGCAGCACGTTGCCCAGCGACAGGGATTGTGTGATAGTGCCGGCGGTGAAATCCAACCCGCTCACCGTACCGTTCAACGAGATGTCGTAAAACGGCAGGAAAACGTAGCAGATGAGCGCCAGCACAAGCAATATGTTAGTAATCGGTCTCATGTGAAATCGGTTGATGGTAGTGGCCCGTTAAGCCACAAAAGTTTGCGAATTTACAAAGATTTGCCGAACCGCCCGCAGATTGAAACCAAATTTTACACAAATTCACGTTTCTTAGCGACCACTGTAACCATTCAGCGAAACGCCCTCTGAAATCCCCCACGCTAAGACGCTAAGGCGCTAAACTGCTAATATTCAATTAAATAAATTCCGATAAATGAGATATGCCATTATACTATCATGAATCAATGCAGTGACAATTGCACATTTTGAATTACCACAAACAACTATAGAATAAAAGCTTAGCGTCTTTGCGTCTTTGCGTGGGGTAAAACGGGTGAATCGTCACGCGACCATTGGGGGGAGTGTGGAGTGCGGGTCAGTTGGTGGCGGTGGCGAGGACTTGCTCGCAGAATTGCTGGTCGTGCTGCAGGCGGTCGAGCGCCTTCTTGGACGCGCTCTGGTGGGATTCCTTCTTGCTATAGCCCACGGCGTCGCTGGCGTATATGCCTCCCAGGATAACGGCGGTGCGGAAAACGGGGTTTTTATCGGCATCGGTATAGCTGTCCACCAACTCATACTCGATGGTGATGCGGTACTTTTGCGTCCACTCGATGAGGCGTGACTTGAAATTCTGCTCGGTCTTGACCAGATCGTTCAGGTCAAAGTGCTTCTTGATCAAGCGGTTGATGATGAATTTGCGGCAGCGTTGATAACCCTGGTCCAGATAAACGGCGCCCACGAGGGCCTCCAGGGCATTGCCACAGATGTAGCTGTTGTGGGACGAGGTGTGCATCAGCGCGTGGACATGGCTGTCGAGATGCAGCGAGTTGCCGATACGGTTCAGGCTCTCGCGCTGCACGATTTTGGCGCGTGTGCTGGTGAGGAAGCCCTCGTGCTTCCCCGGGAAGGTGCTGTAGAGGAAATCGGCAACAACGGTGTCGAGCACGGCGTCGCCCAGGTATTCCAGGCGCTCGTTGTTGGCCCACCGGCCGTCGTGCATTTTCACCGGCTTGGAGCGGTGTACCATCGCCAGCTGGTAGGGCCTGATGTCGCGGGGATAGTAGCCGGTGATGCGGTGAATAAAAACATAAAGCTCCTTATCCTTGACGAAAAGGAGCTTTATGAGTGATATGGCGTTGCTGAGCGGCATCGTCCGTGGCTTTATTTCAGCCGTTTATTTCTGGAATTTCTTGACGATGATGCTGGCATTGTGTCCGCCGAAGCCAAACGTGTTGGAAAGTGCAATGTTTACTGTTCGCTTTTGTGCCTTGTTGAAGGTGAAGTTCATCTTGTAGTCGATGTTCTCATCCTCGTCACCGTCGGCATGGTTGATGGTGGGAGGAATGACGTCGTCACGGCAGGCCAGCAGGCAGAAGACTGCCTCCATGGCACCCGTGGCACCCAGCATGTGGCCGGTCATCGACTTGGTGCTGCTCACGTTGAGCTTGTAAGCATGCTCGCCGAAGACGTCCTTCACGGCCTGAGCCTCGCTCAAGTCGCCCACCGGGGTGGACGTGCCGTGAGCGTTGACATAGTCAACATCCTCGGGCTTGATGCCGGCGTCCTCGATGGCGCGCTGCATCACGAGCTTGGCGCCCAAGCCCTCGGGATGGCTGGCGGTGATGTGATAGGCGTCGGCACTCATGCCGCCACCGATGACCTCACCATAAATCTTGGCACCGCGTGCCAGGGCGTGCTCGAGTTCCTCAAACACGAGGCACACACCGCCCTCACCCATCACGAAGCCGTCACGCGAGCCGCTGAAGGGGCGTGAAGCACCCTCGGGATCGTCGTTGCGCAGCGAGATGGCCTTCATGGCGTTGAAGCCGCCCACGCCAGCGGGGAACAGGGGAGCCTCGCTACCGCCGGTGACGATAGCCTTGGCCTTGCCCAGGCGGACGTAGTTGAAAGCGTCGATCAGTGCATTGGTCGAGGTGGCACAAGCCGAAACAACACCAAAGTTGGGGCCGCGGAAGCCGTACTTGATCGAAATCTGACCGGCAGCGATGTCGGCAATCATCGTCGGGATGAAGAACGGGCTGTACATCGGGCCGCGGTCCTCATGACGGGCGTAGTCGCCAGCCTGATCCTCAAAGGTGTGCAATCCACCGATACCTGACGCGAAAATCACGCCCACCTCGTCGCGGTCGATACCCTCGGCCAGCAGGTTGGCGTCCTCAACGGCTTGCTTGGCGCACGCCAACGCATACTGCGTGTACAGGTCGTTGCGCTTGAAGTCTTTCACCTCGCGGCGGTCGTTGGGGTCATTCACGTAGTTCAGCGGATCAAATCCCTTGATTTCGCAAGCGAATTTGGTCTTGAACAGTGTCGTGTCAAAATGGGTAATAGGCCCTGCGCCGCTCACTCCCTTAAGGGCGTTGTCCCATGTGGTTTCAACGTCCAGACCTAAGGGAGTAATGGCACCAAGGCCGGTTACCACAACTCTCTTTAATTCCATGTGGTAAAGTGGAAATGAAAAGATTTATTCGGCTGCCTTAGCTTCTTCGATGAACTTGATGGCGTCGCCTACGTTTTGGATGGTCTCAGATTTGTCATCGGGGATCTTGATGTCGAACTGCTTCTCAAATTCCATGATCAGCTCGACGGTATCAAGACTATCAGCACCCAGGTCCTGGCTAAAAGTAGCCTCGGGAGTTACCTCAGACTCGCTAACACCTAACTTGTCAACGATAATTTGTTTTACTCTTTCTTCAATTTCTGACATAGTCGTAATTATTAAAAAGTTTGAAAAAAATTAATGTTCTCGTTTTTACTTCAAATCCAGTGCTTTCTCAACTCAGTCAAGCGGTTATCTGCTTGTGTTATCGATTAGCCCCTAGTTTTGAGCCTGCAAAGTAAATACAATTTCTTCAAATAATAAAGAAAAATTTACTTAATTTGCGCCCCGTTGAATTATTTTTAGACTTTAGTGGGTTGAGGCACAGCGTTTTTAAGTATATTTTCAAAGTTTTTACTTCGTTCGGCTGTTAAAAAGTGTAATTATTTCTCTTTTTGCCCCTTCGTGTCAGTCCCGCGGCCAACCTTCCCGGCGCAAATCACCCATTGGACTGCAACTGTCGTGCCAAGTTTAACGTGGTGGATTATTTTTGGTTCAGGTCGATGACCAGGCCCTCGTTGGCTAGACGGGTGGCGGGGAAGATGCTTTGGGCCTCTTGCAGCAGCGGTGTCTCGTCGAGGTAACGCTTGGAGAAGTGCCCTAGGATGAGTTGCCCCACGCCTGCCTCGCGGGCGACGGTGGCAGCCTCCAGGGCGGTGCTGTGGTGGCGCTTGTGGGCCTTGACGCGCAGGCTGTCGTCGTAGGTGGCCTCATGGTAGAGCCAGTCCACGCCCTCCACGTTCTTGATGACGCGGCGCGAGAACTTGGTGTCGCTGCAGTAGGCGTAGCTGATGGCGGCGTCGGCAGCGGTGGTCAGCTGGTCGTTGGGGACGACAATGCCGTCGGGGCTGACCCAGTCCTCGCCCTGGCGCAGCGCGTTCATGGCATAATGGGGTACACCCAGTTCTTTCACTTTCTCGCCTATGATGTGGCGCAGTTTGGGCTTTTCCCTGAACAGGAAACCCACAGCGGGCACGCGGTGAACCAGCGGGAAAGTGGTCACCGTCAGGGCATCGTCCTCCCAGATAACGCGCTTGTGGGTGTCGATGATGTTGAAGCGCACCTCAAACGGGCGCTCGCGGCAAAAGTAGTCCAGCATCTGCCCGAACAGCTCTGCGCCGTCCTTAAAGGTGTGGATGGTCAGCGAGTTGGTGCGGTTCAGCAGTGCCATCGTCGATACCAGGCCCGGCAGCCCGAAGCAGTGGTCACCGTGCAGGTGGGAGATGAAGATGTGGTTCAAGCGCATCAGCTTGAGCTTCATGCGGCGCACGGCCAGTTGGGCGCCCTCGCCGCAGTCGATCATCATCAGGTTGTCGCGCACGTTCAGCACCTGGCACGACGGCTGGTGGCGCGGCGTCATCGTCGCGCTCCCGCATCCCAATATGTTCAGTTCAAGCCTAGTCATTGGACTGTTGTTGTTTCTGCATCTCTTCTATCGTGGTGATGGCCTCTCTGTATTTCTGTGTATTGGGATGCTCTGGTCCGTAGAATTGCTCACAACCGGCCAGCGCTTGACGGTAGCATTCCAACATCTTTTCCAAATCATTCTTCGCATGATAAACTGATGCCATGTAACTCAAGGTCATGATGGTGTAGGGATGTGCAGGACCAAAGGCGGCCTGATAGGCATCATGGGCTTTTTGGAAATAGATGAGCGAATTGTCATAATCCTTAAGGGATATATAGAGTGTCCCGACGTTGAGATAGGAAAGGGCCGTGGCGTCGGAATTCGGGCCAAGAACACGTTCGCGCTGTTCGAGCGCCTTCATGTGGCACTCCATCGATTTTTCGTATTCACCCATCCGGTTGTAAATGACGCCCAGGTTGTTGTAGGACTGCGAGAAATCCAGATTGTCCTTGTCCTGGATGGTGCGGTTCCTGATGTCGAGTCCCTTCAAGGTGTATTCCAGTGCTTTCTCAATGCTGTCTTGTGAGATATAGATTCTGCCGATGTGGGTATAGACCAGCGCTGCGTCAGGATTGTCCAGGCCTTCGGTTTGCTCATAGATGTCCAGTGCCTTGTGGTGCCATTCCAATGACTGGTCCAAATCTCCCATGTGGTCATAGGTTAAGCCGATGAACTCAGTGAGGAAGCCGGCTTCCTCACTGACTACTCCATATTGTCGCTGTACTTGTATAAGAGCCCGCTGATAGTAAGTCAATGCCTGGGGATAGTCGGCCATTTGGCTGTCGAAGAATACTGCAGCGTATTGCAGCATTCTCACGTCGGTGGTGTCGAGCCGCACGAGGCGTTCCAGATAATAGGCAGCCGAGTCATTCTGGTAGTTGGATGCCTGGATGGTGTATTTGCTGAAGTAGTCACGTTTGAGGTCTTCTAGCTCTTTGTCAATGTCTTCCTGCAGTTGCTGGGACAGATGCTCTGATTTTTCTTTGAGCTGCTTTTTATTGAGCAGTTCCTGCTCGCGCTTGTCAAAACTGCCCTTGCGGTTGATCAGCTCGTCGGCCTGTTCCAGGTCGGCGTTCTCGATGCAGGCCTGTATCTCCTGGCTCATTTCGTCCATGCCGCTGTAATCGGTCGTGGCATAGCGCTCGGCCATCTGGTCGATGAGCTGGATATAGTTATTATAGTTGGAGTTCAGCTCTTCATATTTCGCGCGGTACTCCTGCTCACTGATGGTTTTTTGTTTCAACTGCTTCTCGAGGGCAACCACTTTTTGGTCATAGTTCTTCTTGGCTTTGTCATAGGCCTTGTCCTCGATGCGCTTCTTGTCGTTCTCGAGCTGTGTGTCCGATACCATGACGATTTCCAGGGGAACCGATGACGAGTAGGCAAACCGACGTCCTTTGAGCTGCTTGTCCACCAGCGAGTAACCTTTCTTTTGCACTCGGGTCACAGTGAAGGACTCTCCCTGGCGTTTGCCGGGAATGGAGAAGGAGAACTTGCCGCCCTTCTTGCTCACGATGACGTTGGGGTATTCCAGTACATCGATGCTGACGCCAGCGAGGTACTCGCTGGGCTTGCCGGGGCGTTCCAGTGTCCTCACGATTCCCGATTGCATCTGGGCACTGGCCCCCGTCGTGAGGCACAGGCAGGCCATCATCCACAAAACCTTTTTCATCTTGTTCATCGGTTGACTAGTGTTTAACCTTGCAAATGTACGCAATATATCGGGGAGCGCAAACTAATGGCCCAATAAAAAAATGTGCGCTTGTTTCCCAACAACTCGCACACTTTAAACCTTAAAAATCTAATCCTATGAAAAAACTTGTCGCAAAGATACTATTTCTCAGATATTTGGCAAAAAAAACTTGACTAATATTTGTAAAAATGCATAGAAAAAGTGTTAAATAAATCCCTATGAATTTTAATAGTATATTTTTGGAACACTTATGTGGAAATTTTGACTACAAACCAAGAGGCGGGCACCCTGATGGCGCCCGCCTCTTGAATTAAAGAATTATCGTGTGTGTATGAAGAAATCTAGTCTCTCTTTTCAGTAGCCGATGGACAGCGTGGTGTAGTAGTGTCCCAAGTTCTCATATGTCGAGAGCGTTACCCAACCGGTGCTGCCGCCTCCATACCAGCTCAGGCTGTTGTTGCCGCTGTTGATGGGCTGACCGTATACTCTGCACAGGCTGTTGTAAACCCTGTTGTAGCGATAACGGTCGGAGCGGCTGGTGTGGAAGATGAACTGTGCGTTAACCAGTCTGTCATAATCGTCGTAGCAGAGCATGACGTCTTCCCAGGCGAGATTGAGCAGAGGCACGTTTCTCAGGTAGATCACGTGGTCGGCATAGCCGTCAATCTCATAGCCGTTGATGTACAGATAGTCAATCGAAGTGTCAAAGAGCGTTCCGAAGGTGATGCCCAGAATCCTGTCGATGATGGGGGCACTTGCATAGGGGTGCCAGCCTACGGGGATTACAGGACGATACCATACGATGGGAGCGGGACGATAGTGGCGAACGGGAGGGGGCAGGGGACGACTCCAACTCCAGTAGTGGTTGGTATAGTACCTGTGGAAGTCGTTGCGGTAGTGGTGGTTACTGTAATCAAAGTGGTTGTCGTGATTGTAACCGTGGTTGCCGTTGTGGCCCCTGTTGCCATTAGGACGGTTGCCGTTGGGACGATTGCCGCCGCGGTTGCGGTCCTTGCCGTTGCGGTCATGTCCGGGGTCGATGTTACCGGGCTTGCCGCCGTTGTGGCCGGGATCAATGTTGCCGTTACCGCCCTTGTTGCCATTTCCGCCCTTGTTGCCGTTTCCACCCTTGTTGTCGTTACCGCCTCTGCCGTTTCCACCTCGGCCATTGCCGCCCTTGTCGTTAGGCTTGGTCGTGCTGGTGGAAGGGGTAACAGTGCGGCGGGAGTCCGAATTGGTGGTACCAAAAGTGCTGTTGTCAACTTTGCTCTTGGTCAGGTCGCCCACCTTGGTGGGGGAGGCGATGTCGGTGCGACGGTTTGGGATTGTCGTAGTCGTACTGGTGCCGCTGTTGCTGCTGCCGCCGCTGTGGTTGGTGGCGCCACGATTGACGCGGGTGCCGCTGTCACCGCTGCGCACTGTGCCCACACTGCTGCCACTGGAGCCCGTGGTGCTGCGGTTCACCTGCGGCGTCGTGGTCATGCGGCTGCTGGAGCTCGAAGTGTTGCGGTTCACCTGCGGGCTGACCGCACTGCGGCTGCTGCTCGAGCTTGAAGTGCTACGGCTCACCTGCGGGGTGGCTGAACTGCTGCGGCTGCTGGAGCTCGAAGTGTTGCGGCTCACCGTCGGAGCCGTTGATTGGTTGGAACGTGAGACAGCTGCCGACTGGCTTCTGCTGCTGGTGCTGCCTCCTTGTGAACGACTGCGGCCCTGGGCCGAGGCGTCTGATGCGCTGAAGATCAGGCATCCCATGAGAGCGAAGCTCATCATGATTCGTGTAACAGAAGTTTTCATAATTGTGTTGTTTTATAATGTTCAACAAGTGATTTAAAATTCGTTTTGTTTGTCTTTTAGACTGCAACATATGTGCCTAGTTTAACCATTAAAAACGGCGATTGGCCCCATTTACACCCTATTAGGCATAAAAATGCGACCAATCGCCGTTTTTCATAGATGAATCCGGTGCCCAAATTGCGGCATCGGGCTGTCTGTAGGGGCTTTACCGGAGCAGTAACTGGGCGTCACCGTAGCTCAGGAAGCGGAAATCATGCTCCATGGCGTAGTCATACATGCCGCGCCACCGGTCCTGGCCCACAAAGGCGGCTACAAGCAGCAGCAGGGTCGATTGCGGCTGGTGGAAGTTGGTGATCATGCCGCTCACGATGCGGTACTCAAATCCCGGGGCAATCATCAGCTGGGTGCTGCCCATGTAGGTGTCGGCATGGTGCCGGTCCAGATAATCGACGATGTTCTGCAGCGCCTTCTTGGTCGTGATCTTGCACGGGGTGGTGTAAGGCATCCACTGGGTGACGGTGAGCGCTTCCTCGTCGGCATCGGGGTTCTCCTCAAGGATCTGTCCGATGTAGTACAGGCTCTCCAGGGTGCGCACGCTGGTGGTGCCCACGGCAATCACCGGCCCGGGGGCATTGATGATGTCGGTGATGACGCTGCGAGGCACGCTGATGAACTCGTAGTGCATCGGGTGGTCGCCGATGTGCTCGCTCTTGACGGGCTGGAATGTGCCGGCGCCCACGTGCAGCGTGATCTCGCGGCGCAGGATGCCACGGTCGTCACACTCGGCCAGCACCTCGTCGGTGAAGTGCAGGCCCGCTGTCGGGGCGGCCACGCTGCCGTCGATGTGGCTGTAAACGGTTTGATAATCAGTCGAGTCGCTCTCTTCGGTGCCACGGTTCAGGTAGGGCGGGATGGGAATCTCGCCGATAGCCTCCAGCACGTCGGCAAAGGTAATGCTATCTCCTTTCTCCCCACTGCCGTCCCAGTCAAAGGCGATTTCCCACGCGTTGCCGCGCTGCTCGCCGCGCGTGGCAGCCAGGACGACCTCACGGCCCTCGATGGTGACAGTCTGCGTCAGGTCGCCTTGTTTCCAGCGCTTGCTGTTGCCCACCAGGCACTGCCACACGCAGTGGCCCGTGGTCTGGAATATCTGCTCATAGTCGCGCGGCAGCACCGGTTCTAGGCAGAAGATCTCTATCGTTGAACCCGTCTCCTTGCGGAACCTGAGGCGGGCGTTGATTACGCGCGTATTATTATAGATGAGTGTTGAGCGCTTGGGCAGCAGCGACGGAACTTCCCAGAATTTCCTCTCCTCGATAGCGCCGTTATTATAATACAGCAACTTGCACTGCTCGCGCTGGGCAAGGGGGTGCTTGGCGATGCGTTCATCGGGCAGGGGATAGTCATAGTCGGCGATGCGCAGGGCGCGGATGTCGTCAATCAAAGCCATGATATTAAGAATAGATAATGAAGACGATGGTGAATAATATTGTGAAGATGAGCATGTTGCGTGCAGTCTCGCCCAACAGCGGATTAAGGGCGGCACCGTCACGGTGCCTGAGTTTGTACCACGTGGCGGTGTGCATCACCAGGTAGAGCACCGGGATGGCCAGCGTCCACAGCGGCAGCAGTTTGCCCATATTGATGACAATCATGATCCAGAAGGCGGTGAGAATCGCGATGGCGGTGTAGCCGTTCAGGAAGTAGGCAAAGGCGGTGACGGGTCGTCCTCTCATGACTGTCTGCGTTTTCTTGCCGGCGGCACGGTCATCTTCCACGTCGCGGTAGTTGTTGACCAGCAGCACGTTAACGCCCATCAGGCCGATGGCGATGGAGAACAGGAGCACCAGCGGATTCCAGCGCAATGCCATCACATAGTAGGTCAGGTTGACGGGCACGATGCCAAAGAAGATGAACACCATCAGCTCGCCCAAGCCGTGGTAGGACAGGGGGTAGGGGCCGGCACTATAGGCAAAGGCTCCCAAAGCGATGATGATGCCCGCAGGCAGCAGCCACCACCCGCCGTAAGGGATCAGGCAGCAGCCCACGACACCGGCCAGCGCCAGCAGGCCCATCGTGGCATTCCTCAGCGTCTTGGGCTTGATGTCGCCCTCGGTGACGCCGCGGCGCGGGCCCACGCGACCGGGTTTGTCGGTTCCCTTCAGGTAGTCAAAATACTCGTTGGCCATGTTGGACACGATTTGTGCCAGCAGGGCGAAGACCAGGCACAGCACAGCAGGCACCCACTTGAACTCGTGATGCCACTTGGCCAGCCCAATGGCGATGACCGCACCGCTCAGCGATACGGGTAATGTCCTGAGCCTGAAGCACTCGAGCCATATCTTGATTTGTCGTTTCATTGTCATCTCTTGTAAATGCGGGTGCAAAATTACAAAAAGATTGCCGTGGGGTGGTCGAGAAAACGGCTCTTTTTGAACTTCATTGCGATTTCAAGAGTCGAGACGGTGCGTTGATTATGCAATGGTCAATAGAAATATAATAATAATGTGTTTTTCCTCGGTAAATATTTGTTTTTTCCGCTTTTTGGCTCGATATTTGCGAGTCGATTATCGAGTAAGTTAAACCATTAAATCATAAGAGTCATGGAACCGATTCAAGAAAATAAGCAGAGCCTGGAGCAGATGCCTCCTGTATCTCAAGGAGGAGTAGAACCTCGCTTGACCGTTAAGGAAGCCATCGGGGAATGTCTCGGCAAGTATGCCACGTTCACTGGGCGTTCACGGCGCAGTGAGTACTGGTGGTTTGGCCTGTTTGTACTGATTCTCACGCTCATCCCCTCTGGTTTGGCTATTGCAACTGAGGGTATCTTAGGCAAGACGGAGAATGCCTTTTGCATAGTCCTACTCATGGGCGTTGCGTCATTTGGGGTCGTGTTGTGGACTATCATTCCTTCCCTCGCTGTACAGACACGTCGCCTGCATGATGTGGGCCGCAGTGGCTGGTGGATTGTAGGTGGTGTTGTCGTTGGACTTTTGTATCCCATCGCCAAAAGCGTTGTCCTTGGATTTGAGGCTCTTGACTGTGATAACGAAGTACAGAATCTGATCGACGCTTTCCAAGTGTCTACAGTGGGCGGTACCGTGATGCTGCTCTTGGCACTGGTTGGCCTTGGCTTGTCAATTGCCGTCTTTGTGTTCTCGTTGCAGGACAGCCACAGGGGTGAGAACAAGTACGGCCCGTCTCCCAAGTACCCATAAGTGGATAGGAATTACAGGTGTGCCCATTTTGTGGCACACTTTTTTTGATGGGTAAATTTGTGGAAATCAATCAAACAGGTTACCTTTGTGGTGTAAATCCGTGACTCTTACTTAAAAATCAACAGATATGGAACAACAGAATCAACAACCGCAGCCTCCTGTATTCAATCAGCCGCAGGCTCCGCAGTATCAACCTGCCCCGCAGTATCAACCCCGAGTGACCGCCAGCCCCATGATGGATCCCGTCACGGCGATAAAGACGTGTTTCAAGAAGTATTTCGACTTCAAGGGCCGTGCCCGCCGCAGCGAGTTTTGGTGGTTCTTCCTGTTTGTGGTCATCGTGTCGTCGGTGTTCTCGTTCTTTGGCCTGTTGTCGCCCATCGTCGGCTATCTGAGCCTGGCGTTCAGCCTTGCCGTGCTCATTCCTGAACTGGCCGTATTGTGCCGCCGTCTGCACGACACGGGTCGCGGCAGCTGGTGGGTGGTTTTGATGGCTATTCTGATGGGTGGCTATTATGGCACGTTTGCCACGCTGATAGGCTCCAACTTCAGTGACATGGCATCTGCCACCAACCCCGAGGACATGATGGGAATGGCTCAAGAAATGGCTAACTCGATTCAGGCAGCTCCTGGATTGGCCACAATCATGATGCTCTGCAGCATGGGCTCCATCATCATGGCGATCATCATGCTTATCTTTACTGTAAAGGATAGCGACTGGAACGATAACAAGTACGGCCCCTCGCCCAAGTACAAATAAGGCGTTAGGAATCAGGTATTAGGAATTAGGGAGGAACAGTCCATTGCTCCTCCCTAATCTATTGTCTCGACTCACTACTCACTAATCACTACTCACTAATCACTAATCAATTAGATGGAGAGTCGGCGCAGCAGGTCCAGCAGGTCGCGGTCGATGGGTTTGTCGTCGTGAATGGCCTTGGAGAAGGGTACATACACGATCTTCTCGTCATCGTCACCGATCATGACATTGCGCTGGCCTTCCAGCAGTGCATCGATGGCGGCTGCGCCCATGCGAGAGGCCAGGATACGGTCTTGGGCCGTGGGTGAGCCTCCGCGCTGCAAGTGGCCCAGAATGGTCACGCGCACATCCAGTTGCGGATACTCGTTGCGCGCCCTCTCGGCCAGGCCCATGGCGCCACCAGTAATGGGGCTCTCGGCAACAAGGACGATAGACGAATTCTTGCTCTTGCGGAACCCTCTGCCAATCAGTTCTTTCAACTGGTCAACCTCGGTGGATATTTCGGGAATGATAGCCGCCTCGGCACCCGTGGCGATGGCACCGTTCAGGGCGAGGAATCCCGATTCGCGTCCCATGACCTCGATGAAGAACAGGCGCGAGTGACTGCTTGCGGTGTCGCGGATGCGGTCCACACACCACATAATGGTGTTCAATGCCGTGTCATAGCCGATGGTATGGTCGGTACCGGCCAAATCGTTGTCGATGGTGCCAGGAAGGCCCACAATGGGGAAGTCAAACTCGCTGGCAAACTGGCGGGCGCCGCTCAACGAGCCGTCGCCGCCGATCACCACCAGCGCGTCAATGCCGTGTTTCTTGATAACCTCATAGGCCTGTTGACGTCCTTCAACAGTCCTGAACTCCTTGCAACGGGCGGTCTTGAGGATAGTGCCGCCGTGGTGCATGATGCTGGAAACATTCTGGGTCTGCAGGTCAACGATCTCATCTTCTACCAAGCCCCTGTAGCCACGGTAGATGCCCTTAACCTTAAAACCGTTATAAATCGCGGTACGCGTCACCGCGCGGATTGCCGCGTTCATGCCGGGGGCGTCGCCTCCCGAAGTCAATACGCCAATAGTCTTGATTGCTGCCATAATCTGTTCAGTTTTAATGATGTCCTGGGTGCAAAGGTAGCGTTTTTTTTGAAATAAAAAAGCAAAAACGGCATCTACTCACGCAGACACCGTTAATTCTCATGTTTTTATTGCTTGCGTTTCTTTATAGGTGTTTAGATTTCTAAGGCTGGGCTTTAAATAATCATTTAATCAACATTAACTACCATCAAAAGATTTTCCTTAGCTTTATATATTATTTGATCAACTCTATTCGCTCTTTATTGATCAATTCTTCCAAAATCAAAAGATAAATTCGGAGAAATGCTCTTTGCGATGCAAAAGTACTGCCGTGTCCAAATATTTTGTTATGAATAATAGTAAAAATCATTTGTAAGATTTGTTGTTTTTTGACCTCAAACTTGTCAAAATTTTACCTGCAAAATATCTAGAATATTGATAATCACTAAGATACAAATACAAATAAGGGTAATAGAAATCAAATCACAAAAGTCAACTATTTTTATAGAAAAACAGGGTCGGAAATCTCATGATTCCCGACCCAAATTGTGGAAAAATTTCCTTAATTTGGCATTATTTCGCCTCGGTGATAATGGTCTTGCCGGCACTATGGGCTGTCAACTGCGGAGCATACTGGCACTGGATGGTGGCGATGCCCGAAGTGAATTCGCCGGGGTTGGTCACCCACACGTCATAGCCGATGATGTGTGTGCCCTTGTTCAGGCTGTTGATGAAGACGTTGGTCTGGGTGTCCTTGGTCTCCTGATAGAACCAGGTGTTGTCCTCGCTGCGGTAACCCGAGAGCTGGTCAACGGGCTCGAAGCAGGCGGCGCGCTCGTCGGTCATGGTCACGAAGTCCATGTCCTTGTTGGTCTTGATGATGACACGCACCTTGACTTTATCGCCCACCTTGAATGAGGTGGCCTGGTGCAGTGAGCCGTCCTGGGCATACACGTAGTATTCCTTGCTGATGGAAACTTCCTCGATAGCCTTCTCCTTGACCTGGGTCATCGGGGCCTTGAACTGGCTGTAAACAGCGCCCCAAGCGGGTCCCTTGGCCGTGCGGTCGATGACGACGCTGCCAGCGGTGGTGGCAGGCAACGTGGTGCGGAAGTAACCCACATACTGCGCCATCTTGTTAAGGTTGACGGGTTGTCCTGCTACGGTGATGCTGGGTGTGGTGCTGCGTTCGAGCCACTGGCTACCGGTGCTCAGGATGCTGTAAACGGCATCGGCGGCGAGACTATATGTGCCCCAGTCGTTGCTCTGCTTCATCAGCAGCATCCACTTGCGTATCAGGTCAATTTCCTGTTGGTGGGGATCCACCTCGTTCATGGCCTGCAGGATGGTGCTGGTATAGGCCACCTTGTCCAGTTCCCACCAGCCGTAGCCCGTCTGCAGGTTGTCCCAGTACATGCCCAGGCTGGGCTTGACGATGGCAAACTGGCGGATGCTCTCGATGATGGTGCGGGCCGTCTTCTGGTAGCCGTTGCGGTTGAGCGTCATGGCGTAGTAGGCCTTCTCCTTGAGGGTGATGCCCTTGTCCCAGTTCTTGTCCATGTACTTGACCGTCTTCTTGAACAGGTCGGTACTGGCGCTTGACTGCTGCTTTACCTCGGGGAAGAGGGTGCGCGTGTAGGCATAGCCGGTGAATTGGCGGTAAGGCTCTTTGCTGTATTTCTTGGCCTCGTTGAACAGGCGCACGTTCTCGTTGTCATAGTAAGCGATGGCGCGACGGGTCATCTCGGCCAGGCGGCTGTCCTCGGGCAGGTAGCCCAGACGCTTGATTTCGCCGATGAGCTGCAGCACGGTGCCTGTAGTCCATGCGTTGGACTTGCAGCCCGGGTAGCGGAACCAGGTGAAGCCGCCGTCACCCATTTGCAGCGACTGCAATGCGGTGATGATTTTCTCATATTCCTTCTTGACGATGGCCTCGTCAAAGAGCTCGTTCAGCTTCGACATCCTCAGCGTCTGCTGGTCGGCCTCTCGCATCCAGGGCGATGCCAGCAGGGTACCGATTTTGAGGTCTTGGTTCTTCTGGAGCATCGACACCAGGGTGCTGTCCTCGTCATGCTGCTTCCAGTAGGTGACGGCCTCCTTGATTTGAGGCTGTGCCTTGGCTACGCCTTGTGCCACCTGCAGCGCGAACAGGCTGTGGGCGGCATGGGTGGCAACGTTGTAGTTGTCGCTGAAGATGGTGGGCAAAGCCAGCACGCAGTACCACACGGGATTGTCGCAGTACTCCAGGGTCACACGGGCGTCCTTGGGGAACTTGGGCAACTGGGTCTCGAAGTGCCCTTGGGCGGCCTCGATGTAGAACGGCTCGGTCTCGATGACGGGCGATATGGTCGTCAGTACGGGCACCATCACCTGCTCGCCGTCACCAAAGCGGTCATTGGCGGCCTTGATGCGGAAGCCCATCATGGCCACGGTGTCGGGCACCTGCCAGTCGATGGTCACTGCCTGGCTGCCGTTGGGGTCGAGTTGCAGGTTGAAGTTGCGGGTGGCGTATATGTCGCCTGAGCGCGGGTCGAACAGCTCGATGACGGCGTCACAGGCTGCCTTCTCGTCGGTAGCGTTCTGTACCGTGGCGGCTAGCGTGGCCTTGTCGCCCTGGCGCAGGAAGCGCGGCATGTTACTGCGCACCATCAATGGCTTCTGCGTCAATACCTCGGCTAGCCATGTGGAGCCTAACATCTTCTTGTCCCATGCCACGGCCTGGGTAATCCAGGTCGTGTTGAAGTTGGGCGCCTCAAACTCAACCTGCACATTTCCCATGTCATCGCTGGTGAGCATAGGCATCCACAGTGCCGTCTTCACGTCGCTCTCGCGCAGGGTTACCTTGTCCAGGTTCTTCTCGTTGACCTTCGCCTCTACGGCGTTTTCATCAGCAATCTCTTTTTTGAGAGCCATGGTAACGACACGGTCTTCGGAGCCTAACTCATTATCCATTCGGCCGAATGCCGCATCAGTCTCATAAAGTTCTTCTTCCATCACCCCGGCATTCTTTGGGGCGGCACCCAGCGATTGCGATTTCATCATCCTCGTTGTGCCGAAACCTCTGCTGACGCTGTATCTGGAGCCGAAGAAGTCTTGATTATAGGTATATAGCCATGGCAGCCTGGGCATTGCATCGTCAGAAATCCCATAATTTTGGCCTACCCAATGGGCCCAAGTGGAGTTGCTGGCGTCCAGATAGTTGGTGTGGGCATTTACCACGCTCATGTAGTGCCTCCAGCTGCTGAATGCCCAATCGTTGCCCTCGATGCTGGCGATGGCCTTGTCGAACATGTCGAGCATCATCGCGCCACGCACGGGTTTGCCGTTTTGGTCGGTGATGGAGAAAGTCCAGTGCTCCGTGTTGCCAGGCACGAGCTTGTCGCGGAACGACGTGGCGGTAACTTTCACGGCCTCGGCCTTGTAGGGATTCTGCAGCATGACAGTCTCTTCCCACAGTTTGGTGCCGTAGTGGGTAATGAACCTGACAGTCACGTCTTTTCCTGCCTCTTTAGGCAACATGACGGTAAAGTCGTGCATCCCCTTGTCGTAGTTGAGCCAGCCTTGGGCAATCACCTCATCGGCCGTGCTGGCCACATAATATATATAGGCCTTGGGCGTAGATACGCCTATGCTGATGTGGCCCACGTTCTTTTTGTCAACACTCTGCTCCAGCGGGTTAAGCCACAGCGGGCAGTCCTTGACGGGTGCCGTCTTGTCGCCCTTGCGGTAGAGTGTAATCACGCGCTCCACGTCCACGTCCTGTTCGCCCTCCTCGGCATCGAGGATGTGGAATTTCAACTTATATTGGCCCGAAGGCAGGCTGGTCAGGTCGATGGTCGGATCGGCAGTGCTGAGGTTGCCGGTCAAGACAGGTACCTTGCCGTCGATAGGGGTGACCTCCCAGGTGCAGTAGGTGTCGGGGTGTTCCTCGTCGGTGGTGTTGTACTTCAACGGCAGCTTGATGGGCTTGTCGTTGAGGTAGATGTCGTTATTGGTGCTGCCCAACTCGATGCCTCTGCGCGTACCCACGATGAACGAGGTACTCTTCTCATGAGTCTCGCCAGCGTCGGTGGTGACAGTGGCCACAACTTGGTAATTATAGCGGGCCCAACAACGCCTGCCAGGCTTGTAACCGATATTCTCCTTGAACAGCTCGGCTGGGAACTCCATCGTGAAGTTGCCCCGGGAATCAGTCATGACGGTGGTATCCATCAGATGCTCGCCGCCATCGTTGCGCATGCGCCACCACCAGGACCACTCGTTCTGGATGAGCGACAAGCGCACCTCGGTGCTCTGGAGGGGCAGTCCACTGTAGGTCATTGCCTTGCCAGTGACCTTTACAGGCTGACCGGCGACATAGCTGCTACGGGCATCGGGGAAAGTGACATCAAAGGTGGGCGTCTTATATTCACTCACGTCCACACTCCAACAGCGAATATTGCCCTCATCCTTATCATCAGGGCTTTCAAGAAAAACAAAAAACTGGCCGTTCATGCGATCCTTGGGTACGACAAACGAGCCCTCGATGCGGCCGAACTCATCGCTGACAACTCTCAGAGTGTCAAGTGTCTCATGATTAGGGTCTTTGAACTCCACCTTGAATGATTTGCCTCCAAATGGAGTGCAACCCTTATCGGTAACGCGGTTGACGATAACCGCCCACTGCACGGTCTCGCCCGGGCGGTAAACGCCCAGATCGCTATAGAAACGGGCGTCCAGTTGGTCAAAGTTGCGCTGATCTATCGGGTAATAATTCGTCTTGGGACCATAGTGGTCATCACCCTTGATGGTGCGCAGATCGGATGACTCCAGATTCTTCAGCAACAATGTGCCATCCTTGCCCGTATTACCCTGATTATTGAACTTGTTTCTATGCTCTTGCCTGACGATGACGTCAGCAAGCGGTTTACCCGTTTTGATGTCCACTGCTGCAATCAGGTCTTTATTGTCGACGCGTTTCACGATGAAATGGCCGATGTCGGTGACTCGCAGCATGTCATAATTATAGTAATCAAGATGAGGTGTCTCATCCTTATCCAGCATGGGGACAATGAAGTAGTAGCCGTAAGGTAACGGCGGCAGCATGGTCTTGATATCGTTCACATCAAACGGCACAATGCCTTGAACCGTAACGGGTGTCTGCGAAACCAATTTCAGTTTGTGGGCATCAACGCGATAGCTCTTGTCTGCATCGTCAGGCGCGCGATAAACGTTCAACCAGTAGCTGTTGGCGTTCCTGACATTGGCTGTGACCATAATGCTGTCACGCGAGGAGAGCACTTCGGGGTAGTTAAGATGAACGGTTTTCTGCTCAATGTCAATAATAGCGTTTTTGACCTGAGCAGTATAGATTGAGTTGGGGAATCGCCGCAGGTAATCCTTTAACTCGGCATATTTCGCTTTATTGTCATCAAAAGCTACGTAGTTGAGCAGATAAGCGCAGTGTTCGTTATCATGATAGCGCTCATATTCAGCCTTTAAGTCTTTCTTACCAGTCGAGACCAGAGCAAATATCTGTGCCGGCACGTTGCCCTCGGTGGTTGCAAGCCAGTCGGTTTTGATGCGCTCCTGCAAGTCTTCATAGTCATCATTCATGCTTTGGAGCATCTCCTTGCACTTCATCAGCAAGAACTCGTGCAAAGTGGGCACATAGATGGCACCCAACTCGTTACACTCGATAATATCAGGCAGCGAGGTCACCGCAACGGCCTTGAGGGCCTCGGGCTCTCCAAGGCTCTTCTCGATGAGCTCCGTTATTTTTTTGTCAAACTGCTTACGGTCCCATTCGCTCACGTCGGCGGGTTCCTCCTCAACAGGGTTGTTGCGGTCGCTCCAGCGGGCGTAGCGGTCACGGTAGCCCTGATAGACCAGCGCCTCAAAGTAGTAGAGCAAAGCCTTGATGTGGGGCTGCTTTTCCTTGGCGATTACTTGATCGAGGCGCTCGACAATGTCGGGCATATTGTCCTGAGAGATGCCGCTCTCGGCAATACTGTAACGCACCAGCGCGTCGACAGTCAGTTGCCCGTTACCGCTCTTGAGCGCCTTGTCCAGATCGGCTAGAGCCTCCTTAGAGACGTCTTGCGGATAATTGAAGTCAATGACTTTCTTGTCCTTACCCATTGAGTTAAAAGGGGATGCCATAATCATTAAAAAAAATGTGAAAATGGTGAATATTCTTTTCATGATCGCGCCATTTTTTAGTGTTATCTACAATAAAGACTTCAAATATACCACAATTATTATACCAATCGCTGTTTTTTGCAATAATTAACCCCGATGAGCCCCTAAAGAGATAACAGGTTATGACTTTTTCTTGACTTTTTACAAAAAAAGTGTAAATTTGCAGCGTTATAATAATCAACCACAAGAACAAGTATTTATGGCAGCTATCAAAACAATAGGCGTGTTGACCTCGGGTGGTGACGCTCCAGGCATGAACGCAGCAATTCGCGCGGTCACCCGCTCGGCGATTTTTAATGGTTTCAAGGTAAAAGGCATCTACCGTGGCTACAAGGGGCTGGTAGATGATGAAATTGTGGATTTACAGACCCAGAGCGTATCGGGCATCATGCACCACGGCGGCACCATACTCAAGACAGCGCGTTGCAAGGAATTCATGACTGTCGAAGGCCGGAAGCAAGCCTATGAAAACATGAAGAAGCACGACATCGACGCACTCGTAGTCATCGGTGGCGACGGCTCGCTAAGCGGCGCACAGCAGTTTGCCAAAGAATTTGACATCCCCATCGTGGGCATTCCAGGCACCATCGACAACGACCTGAGCGGCACCGACCACACCATCGGCTATGACACGGCATTGAACACCATCATGTGGTGTGTGGACCGCATCCGCGACACGGCATCAAGCCACGAGCGCCTGTTCATCATCGAGGTGATGGGGCGTGAGTCAAGTTTCCTGGCCCTCAACGGCGCTCTCGCCAGCGGTGCCGAGGCGGCTATCATCCCCGAGATAGCGTCTAAGGTGGATCAACTTTCAGAACTCATCCAGAGTGGTTTCCGCAAGAGTAAGAACTCATCGATTGCCCTCGTCGCCGAGAGCCCCGTCACGGGCGGCGCCATGGGCGTGGCCGAAAGGGTCAAGAAAGAGTTCCCGCAATATAACGTGAGGGTGACCATCCTGGGACACCTGCAGCGCGGTGGCAGCCCAACGGCCCAAGACCGCATCCTGGCTTCGCGTATGGGCGCAGCAGCCATCGATGCCCTGATGGAAGGTCAACGCAACATCATGATTGGCGACGATGACGAGAAAATGATCTATGTACCCTTCAGCAAGGCCATCCGCCACACCAAGACCATCGACACCGACCTATTGGATGTCCTGCATCGCCTATCAATCTAGATTAAACGAGTTCAATGCAGCTATAACGAGAAGAGACGCAAAATTTTTGCGTCTCTTCTTAGTATCAACACTTTATTGTCATCAAATCACATTATAGGATTACTTGTATTTGGGTGAGGGACCATACTTGTTCTCGCCCCACTTGCTGTCCAGCAGGGTGAAGATGAAAGTGATAATCATGAACACGAGTCCCAAAATACTGCAGCCTGTCATCACGGTTGCCACAACAGGATTGGACTGAAAAGCATCGGCCATCATCTCGGCCTGGACCAGGCTATCGGTCATCTCAAACAACTGTGAGCCATAAGGAGCGAGCAGTATAACCATCGACACCAAAACCACCAAATAAAAGATAGCCAATAGCGCAATCCACCAGCCGCTACGTCCCGTGTCATGCAAGCGGCGTGTCATAGCAGCAAACTGAGGGATCATCAGCACCAACGAGCAGAGCATGCCCACATAGGAAAGGAATGGCAACAATAAGCCTCCATAATTGAACACACTCGAGAGAATCACGATAAACAGCATAAACCACCAGTACTCGCTACGGCGGGCACGGCCCTTGAAGTCAAAGAACTTCTTGAGGCACGTTTTCACGGCCTCGACAGGATCCATCATGGGGGTGGCGCTCACGCGCGGTTGATACTGCGGCCCTGAGGGCTGCGGCTGATTAAACACAGGGGGTTGCGGTTGATTGTTCTGTTCCATATTCATTTTGGTTTAAGAGTTTGTTCCAATCCACAAAAATACACATTTTTTCACAGCCATGGGCAATCTTTTTGTAATTTTGCGGTCGCATTATAGTAAACAAGAAAATGAAACGTCAAATCAAGATATGGATGGAGTGCTTCCGCCTAAGGACGCTGCCCGTGTCGCTCAGCGGCGTGATCATCGCCATTGGGCTGGCCAAGTGGTATGGTTATTTCCATTGGGCTCCTGCACTGCTGTGTGTGGCTTTCGCATTGTTGGCACAAATTGTTTCCAACATGGCCAACGAGTATTTTGACTACCTGCACGGTGCCGACAAGCCCGGGCGTGTGGGACCACGTCGCGGTGTGACCGAGGGCGATATCAAGCCCGCCACACTCAGGAACGTCACCATCGCACTACTCGTGCTGGCGGGCATCGTGGGCTGCTGCCTCATCCCTTATGGCGGTTGGTGGCTGCTGCCCGTGGGCATCGTCATTGCCTTGGCGGCATTCGCTTACAGCGCTGGTCCGTATCCCCTATCCTATCACGGACTTGGCGAACTCATGGTGTTCATTTTCTTCGGCTTGGTGCCCGTGAACCTCACCTACTATGTGATGGCCCTGCGCTTTGACCCGTTGGTTATCCTGTCCAGCATCACCATCGGCTTGCTTGGCGTCAACGTGCTGCTTGTCAATAATTACCGTGACATGGAAGAGGACCGCGAGTCAAGCAAGCGCACGTCGGTAGTCATCTTCGGCCGCCGTCCCGCTGCGCTCGCCTATCTCATCAACGGCTACTGCGGTATGGCCATGCTCAGCGCCCTATGGGTGATGATTGCCGCACGAAGGAGCGCCTGGAGACAGTTACCCATGTGGACACTCGCCATTCCCGTACTCTATCTGGTGCTGCACACCATCACCTGGTACAAGCTAACACGCCGCGAGGGCAAAGCGTTGAACCCGCTACTTGGAGGCACGGCTCGCAACATGCTTATCTTCACCCTATTATTAACTATCGTACTGATTATTTATTCCTAAACTAATGGCCCTGATTGACGACATCCGCGCCCTGCGCATCGCTGACTATAACTACGAACTCCCTGACGAGCGCATCGCTAAGCATCCGCTGGCCCAACGCGAGCAGTGCAAGCTCCTATATTATAAAGGTGGAGAGATTGAAGAACGCCGTTTCTGGGAAGTGCCTGCATTGCTGCCCGAGCACTCGACACTCATCTATAACAACACGCGCGTGATCAACGCCCGCCTGCGGTTCCGCAAGGAGACCGGTTCCACGATTGAGATATTTTGCCTGGAACCCATCTTGCCGCGCGACTACGAGCAGATTTTCCAAACCACGGGACACTGCGTGTGGCAGTGCCTGGTGGGCAACAGCAAGCGATGGAAACAGGGTGCGTTAGCCCAGACGGTCACCATTGACGGCCATGAGGTCACATTGAGCGCTACCCGAGGCGAGCAGCGGGGCAATGCCTGGGAAATCGCTTTTGACTGGGACAACAACCTGGGCTGCACCTTTGCCGATGTGCTCAATGCCATCGGCGAAATACCTATCCCGCCCTACCTGAACCGCGGCACCGAAGCGAGCGACTCAACCGACTACCAGACGGTCTATAGCCACATCGACGGCAGCGTCGCAGCCCCCACGGCTGGTCTGCACTTCACCGACGAGGTGCTGGCTGAATGTGACCAGCGCGGCATCACTAGGCGCGAAGTCACGTTACACGTGGGTGCTGGCACCTTCCAGCCTGTTAAGAGTGAGCACATCGGTGACCACCCCATGCACTATGAGTTCATCAGCGTGCCACGCGACGTGATCCAAGACATCATCAACGCTCCTGGCCCCATCATCGCCGTAGGCACCACCAGCGTGCGCACCCTCGAGAGCCTGTATTACATTGGCCAAATCCTGGAAGATAACCCCGATGCCGATGAAGAGACGCTAACCGTCACCCAGTGGATGCCCTACACCACACCCTGTGCGATCTCCACCCAAAAGGCGCTGCAAAACATCGTCGATTACTTGGACAAGCACCATGCCGACTGCTACATGGGCAGCACCCAGCTGATGATCGCTCCCGGCTTCCAGTACCGCATCGTGAGCGGCATGATCACCAACTTCCACCAGCCACAGTCCACACTGCTGCTTTTGGTAGCCGCTTTTGTCGGCAATGATCAATGGCGCGGCATGTATGACTATGCTATGGAGCACGGTTTCCGTTTCCTGTCCTACGGCGACGCCCAACTCCTCCTCAAGCCCTCTATATAAAAACGACAGCGCTTCACGACACTTCACAAGGAAAGACCCAAACGCGATAGCTGTAGGGCCTCGCCTAGGCGTGGCCGTCAATTCTTTATTCAAACAAGAATTATTAATGATTATTTCACTATAATTCACGTGAAAAAGCCCCGAGCACGACAGCTAAATTAGAAGAAAGTGGCTTTTGTTGGTTCAATGTTGTGCAAGTTGTTTGAAAAACAGAGCTGAGATTCATCTATAAAAAACGGCGATTGGTCGCATCTTTATGCCCGATAAGGCGATTATCGGGCATTGTCATATATAATAGGCTTAAACTGGGTACAATGATTGCAGTCTAAAAGTCAGAAAAAAGAATTTTGTTGAACATTATAAAACTTTACGATTATGAAAACTTCTGTTAAAAACATCATGATGAGCTTCGCTCTCATGGGATGCCTGATCTTCAGCGCATCAGACGCAATGGCCCAAGGCCGTAGTCGTTCACAGGGGGGCAGCACCGCCAGCAGAAGCCAGTCGGCAGCTGTCTCACGTAATAACAACTCAGCGGCACCGACGGTAAGTCGAGCCAGCAGCTCCAGCTCAATGAGCCGCAGCAGCGAAGCAATGCCTCAGGTGAACCGCAGTAGCAGTAGCAGCGTACAGCGCAGCACCACATCTCCTCAAGTGAACCGTGGTAGCAGCACCAGTACAAGCGCGCAGCGAAGCACCACCTCACCCCAGGTGAACCGTGGTAGCAGCAGTTCCAGCAGCAGCTCTAGCGTGAGCACCGGCAACAGGGGAACAAGTCGCCCCAGTGGCACTACCTCTGGTAGCAGCTCGGTCAACCGCGGCAGCAGCTCCAGCACCAAGATCGGTAGCTCAGTGAGCACCGCTGACACCCGCCGCGACAACAGCAAAATGGTCGGCAATGACGCTCGCGGTACCGCAACAACCCGCGACCGCATCAGCACAACCACACAGAGCACGAGTAGCAGCAAGGACAGAGTTGGCCATGGCGGCAAGCCTGGTGGCAACGGTCACGTGGACAATGACAAGAATGGAAAGGATCGTCACAACGGTGGCAAGCCTGGTGGTAACGGAAACGTAGGCAATAACAACCACGGAAATGATCGCCCCAACGGCAACAGGCCTGGTGGACATGGCAATCATGACGGTCACGGCAAGCCTAACGGTTATGGAGGTAATGGTAACCACTTTGACTACCACAACCATCACTACCACAATGACTATCACAACAACTATTCCCACCACTCGTGGAGTTGGAGTCGCCCCTTGCCCCCTCCCGTTCGTCCCTATCGCCCCATCGTCTATGAATGGTATCGCCCTGTAATTCCTTACGGATGGGCACCCTACTCTGGAGCACCCGTCATTGACAGGATTCTGGGTCTGACCTTCGGATCGCTCTTTGACACCTCGATTGAATATCTGTACTACAATGGTTACGAAATTGACGGATATGCTGATCACATCATCTACCTGAGAAACGTGATGTTGCTCAACAACCTCTGGGACGATGTAATGCTGAGCTTCGATGGCAGCGACAGATTGGTTAACGCACAGTTTGTATACCACAGCTCATCCTACAACAACTATCGTTACAGAAGAATCTACAACAGCCTCACCAGGGTCTATGGAGCGCCCATCACCAGTGATAGCCGAGGCATCAGTTGGTACGGCGGTGGCTGCACCGGATGGATCACCCTGTCAACAAACGTCAATCTGGGACACCACTACATGACTCTCTCGATTGGTTACTAAGGATAATTAAGAACAAAACACACACGATTTTACACTAACAGAAAGAGGCGGGCAGAAAAGGCTGTCCGCCTCTTCAATAATATGCTTTACACATATTCGAGCCATTGTTTTACACTACCAAAAATCATAGCAATATAATTAACAATTTTTCAGGCCGATTTTAGAAATATTAGAGACATTAATTTGTCTTTTTTGATAAAAAGCATGTAATTTTGCACTAAGTTTTTTCATAGGATTAGATTTTTAAGGTTTAAAGTGTGTGGTCGTTGGGAAACGAGCACACATTTTTATACCATCTATACACCTAATATCCATCCATTTAATTACCACAGCAACACAATAAACAAGAGATCCGTTTTCAAATCCCTTTGAGGCTTCGCGGCTTCGCGACTTAGCGTAGGGAATGGCCACAAAAAAACGAGAGGAGACACCATTGCTGACATCTCCTCTCTTAGGGGGCGGTTACCTGCGCCTTCCCATGCCGCTGGCCGTCGGCGCGGGGACGCGTACGGCACTGC
>JAEEGH010005053.1_pt1 | contig 33458 bp, 25 predicted proteins | sample 9134181 | NCBI WGS metagenome assembly JAEEGH01 (sample SAMN16246544, study PRJNA631951) | gut metagenome | biome: gut microbiome; feature: rumen; material: DP-attached | host: Bos | place: Iran: Karaj | collected 2018-10
AGGACTTCGAGCTCAACGTCTCCTCCGCCGGCGCCGACCAGCCGTTGAAACTCACGCGCCAGTACCGCAAGAACGTGGGCCGCGACCTCGAGGTCGTCACCCTCGACGGCGAGCGCGCCGAAGGCACCCTCGAAGATGCCAGCGAAGAGGGCATCGTCCTCCGTACCCATGGCACCAAGAAGCAGGCCCCCGAAACGCTCCGCTTCGCCTACCGCGACATCAAGAGCGCACGCGTGGCACTAAAGTTCGAGAATGTGTTAACGCTGGAATGCGTTAATGCGTTAATCCTTTTGTAGCAACAAAGAAAAAACAACAATACAATGAAAACCTTAGACTTGAGTGGTTCCTTTCAGGAATTCAAGGAATTTAAGAACATCGACCGCGAGACTTTGATGCGCATCCTCGAAGAGGTGTTCCGCACGGCATTGGCCAAACGTTACGGCTCGGAGGACAATTTCGACATCATCGTCAACATCGACAAGGGTGACTTGGAAATCTTCCGCAACCGCACCATCGTGGAAGACGGCGAAGTGGAAGACGACAGCCGCGAGATAGCGCTGAGCGACGCCCAGAAGATTGAGTCGGACTTCGAGGTTGGCGAGGAGTGCTCCGAGCCTATCCTGATGAGCGACTTCGGCCGCCGCGAGATTCTCAGCATCCGCCAGAACTTGGTGAGCAAGATTCAGGACTACGAGAAGAGCCTCATCTTCCAGAAGTACAAGGAGAAAGTGGGTGAGGTCATCGTCGGTGAGGTCTACCAGCCTTGGAACAAAGAGGTGCTCATCCTCGACGACGAGAAAATCGAGCTGGTGCTGCCCAAGAGCGAGCAGATTCCTGCCGACCACTTCCGCAAGGGCGACACCGTGCGTGCCGTGGTGCTGAAGGTGGAGATGAAGAACAACAGCCCCATCATCGTCCTCTCGCGCACCAGCCCCATCTTCCTGGAGCGCCTATTGGAAGCCGAGGTTCCCGAAATCTACGACGGCCTCATCACCATCAAGAATATCGTCCGCCAGCCTGGTGAGCGCGCCAAGGTGGCTGTGGAGAGTTACGACGACCGCATCGACCCCGTGGGAAGCTGCGTGGGTGTGAAGGGTGGCCGTATCCACGGTATCGTCCGCGAGTTGCGCAACGAGAACATCGACGTCATCAACTACACCCCGCGTGTCGACGTGATGATCCAGCGCGCCCTCTCGCCCGCCAAGGTGAGCAACATCAAGATTAACGAGGAAGAGAAGAAGGCCGAGGTATTCATGCAGCCCGACCAGGTGAGTTTAGCCATCGGTAAGGGCGGCTACAACATCAAGTTGGCTTCCAAACTCGTGGGCTACGAAATCGAGGTCTACCGCGACACCGACGAAGACTACGACGATGTGGCATTGGTGGAATTCAACGACGAAATCGACCAGTGGATTATCGACGAACTCATCAAGATTGGCTGCGACACCGCCAAGAGCGTGCTGGCTTTGCCGAAGGATGAGCTTTTGACCCGCACCGACCTCGAGGAAGAGACCATCGACCACGTCATCGAGGTGCTGAAATCAGAGTTTGAATAAGATAAAGATTATAGGTTATAGGTTATGGGTTATAGACGCTTGCGCAACTCAAACACGTCGGCCCTCGATAACCAATAACCACTAACCATTAACCGTTAATAAGAAAGAAGGAGGACTCGACAATATGGCAAGTTTCAGACTGAATAAGGTAGCCAAGGACTTCAACGTGGGCATCCAGACCCTCGCGGAGTACCTTGCCAAGAAGGGGCATCAGGTGGACGCCAGCCCCAATACGAAGATTAGTGAGGAGCAGTATGAACTGCTGGCCACGGCTTTCCAGAGCGAACGCAAGGTGAAGGAGGAAGCCGATAAAATCGAGCTTATGACCAGTGGCAGCAACCGCGTCGTGGAGGTAGAAATCAAGAAAGAGCCGGAACCCGAGAACGAAGAGGTGATTATCAAGAACTACACCCACGCGAAGAACCAAGCCGAGTCCGAACCGGAACCGGAACCCGAGCCCATGCCGGAATCCCAAGAAGAACCGGAGACTCCAGAAACTGTGGAAACTCCAGAATTCTCTGAGCCCTCAGAAGAAGAAGTCGAAGAAGTCGAAGAGACCTCCGACGACCAGCCTCAGCAGGATCCCAACAGTCCCTTCAATGTGGTGGGCAAGATTGACCTCAGCGCCCTCAACCAGCGCATGCGTCCAGACAAGAAGAAAAAGAAGAAAGGAGAAAAGAAAGAACCCGCCATCTCGCCCGCCGCTGCCGCCAAACCCAAGAGTGAGGCGAAAGCCAAGGAAGAGCCTAAACCTGAGCCGGAACCGCAGCCCGCTCCCGTCGAGGAGGCTCCCAAACCTGAGCCCAAGCCAGAACCCGAGTTCATTGAGACCCAATACACCAAGCTTGAGGGTCCCAAAGTGCTCGACAAGATTGACCTCAGTCAGTTCTCCAAGGACGGTGCCGACACTCCTGGTAGCAAGCGTAAACGCAAGCACACCAAGAAGGACGCCGTCAGCGCCCAGGAGGTGAAGAAGATTGGCGCCGAGGTGGCTAAGAAAGAGAGCAAGGAGAAGGAGAAAGCCAAGAAAGAGAGCCAAAAGAACGCTGCACAGCAGCAACAGAATCCCAAGAAGAAGAAAAAGAAAGAGGAGAAGAAACCCGTCGAGATTGACGACAACGAAATCGAGAAGCAGATCCGCGACACCCTCGCCCGCCTCTCGCCCATGGGCAAGAGTAAGACTTCTAAACACAACCGCGAAAAGCGTCAGAAAGTCCACGCCCAGATGGAGGAGGAGATGCTGCACGAGATGGAGAACCAGAAAGTGCTGCAGGTGACCGAGTTTGTCACCGCCAACGAACTGGCCACCATGATGAACGTGCCGGTGACCAAGATTATCGCCACCTGTATGAGCGTCGGTATCTTCGTAAGCATCAACCAGCGTCTCGATGCCGAGACCATCAAGCTCATCGCCGACGAGTTCGGTTTCGAAGTCAACTTCGCCTCCGAGGATGTGGTCAACACACTGCATCAGATAGAGGAAGAGGACCGTCCCGAGGACCTCGTGCCACGCAACCCCATCATCACCGTGATGGGTCACGTCGACCACGGTAAGACCTCGCTGCTCGACTATATCCGCAAGACCAATGTCATCGCCGGCGAGGCGGGCGGCATCACCCAGCACATCGGTGCTTACGAGGTGCAGACCGCCGACGGCCGGAAGATTACCTTCCTCGACACCCCTGGTCACGAGGCCTTCACCGCCATGCGTGCCCGCGGTGCCAAGATGACGGATATCGCCATCATCGTCATCGCCGCAGACGACAAAATCATGCCGCAGACCATTGAGGCTATCAACCATGCCCAGTCGGCCGGTGTGCCTATCGTCTTCGCCATCAACAAAATTGATAAACCTGGTGCCGACCCCGACCGTATCAAGACCGAGTTGGCCAACATGAACCTCTTGGTTGAGGAATGGGGCGGTAAATACCAGAGCCAGGACATCAGTGCCAAGAAGGGCATCGGCGTTGAGGAACTGCTTGAGAAAGTGATCCTCCAAGCCGACATCATGGAGCTGAAAGGCAACCCCAACAAACGCGCCAAGGGTGTGGTCATCGAGAGCTCGCTCGACAAAGGTCGCGGTTACATCGCCAAACTGCTGGTGCAGGAAGGCACCATCCGCAAGGGCGACCCCATCGTGGCCGGTGCTATTGCAGGCCGTGTACGTGCCATGTACAACGAGCGTAACCAGGAGGTGACCTCTGCCGGTCCCTCGCAGCCTGTGCTGCTCCTCGGACTCACCGGCGCCTGCCAGGCTGGCGACACCTTCAACGTCACCGAGAACGAGAAAGAGGCCAAGGATATCGCCGCCAAGCGTACCCAGTTGCAGCGTGAGATGGGCCTCCGCACCCAGACGCACCTTACCCTCGAGGAGATTGGCCGCCGTCGCGCCCTCGGCAACTTCAAGGAACTCAACATCATCGTCAAAGGCGATGTGGACGGCTCCGTGGAAGCCCTCAGCGACTCGCTCATCAAACTCGGTACCGACGAGGTGCAAGTCAACGTCATCCACAAGGCCGTGGGTCAGATTTCGGAGAACGACGTCATGCTGGCCATGTCGTCCGACGCCATCATCATCGGCTTCCAGGTGCGTCCCTCTGTGGGCGCCCGCAAGATGGCCGAGACCGAGCATATCGACATCCGCCTCTACAGCATCATCTACGACGCCATCAACGAGCTCAAAGACGCTATCGAGGGTATGCTCGCCCCCGAGACGCAGGAGAAGATTGTGGCCAACCTCGAGATTCGCGAGACCTTCAAAATCAGCAAGGTGGGTACCATCGCCGGCTGTATGTGCTTGGACGGCAAGATTCAGCGCAGCCACAACGTGCGTATCATCCGCGACGGTATCGTGGTCTACACCGGCAAGCTGGCCTCCCTCAAGCGCTTCAAGGACGACGTCAAAGAAGTCGTCAGCGGTCAAGACTGCGGATTGAACATTGAAAACTACAACGACATCAAGGTTGGCGACATCGTCGAAGCCTACGAAGTCATCGAAATTAAACGCAAACTATAAGTTTGCCTGCCTCCTTAGTTCAACGGATAGAATAGAGGTTTCCTAAACCTTAGATGAGGGTTCGATTCCCCCAGGAGGTACAAAACAATTCATCAACCTAAAAAACAATCAAAATGAAAACAGCCAAATTTTTCCTCTGCTTAGTGGCCATGGGATCGCTGCTGATGACCGGATGCAAAAAGGACGACGAGAAGGATACTCCCGTCGCCGCCAACGACAACGAGATTGTCATCAACAATATCAGACTTCCATTGGAAAGCCATATCCAGACGGAAGGCGGTGTGCCCCGTTACATGGACTGCTACCAGCCTGCAGCCGAAGGCGAAGAGAGAGCCTACCGATTCATTGGCGATGTCAGTGCCACCAACCTTACCGCCGACCTCACCTCCAGCAACCCCGGAGGACTCTATTTCTTCTCCTTCGATGCACAAGAGATGGATGGTTTCTGCCAAGGTTATAACCCCGATGGGTTTAGCGAGGCCAATGGCCTCGGTGATACCGAATACCCCGGTCAGTCAATCTTCACCAGCGGCACCCTCGTCATCCAGACCGACGATGCCGGCCTGCTGTACAAGGTCGACGGTGTGCTGAAAAACGGCATGAACCTAAGCGTCAAGATTGTCGTCCCCACCAGCGAGTTTGTACCTGTCCCCTGGGAAGACTAACATAAAGCATATCCCACACAATCATATAGAGGGTCCATGTGGCCCTCTTTCCCTTATTATATACCAAAGCATCATAACGTTTCTTCGACAACAGAAGCCTATGGGGCTGCTCAATGGCAGCTTGAAAAAGAGCAGAATAACCTTCTATCTTCGCAATGGAAGTTTGATGCGACGCACTCCAGTGGTCTTCACCCCGCGTCGTAGCCTGATGTCCGACGCCATCCTGTCGCTGTCTAGTATGCCGGTAAGCGACGACTTCGCTGATAAGATAAGCGGCTGGGCTTTGGTGCACATCCGAGACACCCGCTGCAGCCAGTAAATCGTCATCCGCTGCACCTATTACGAACTCCTCACCACCGACGAAGCCCTCCTCGCCGCCACCAAAACCTACGGTGGATTAACGAAAGAGGTGATATAAACAACCTATTTCGAGTTTATTTTGCTGTTTCAAAAAATTTGCGTATTTTTGCAGCGTTATTTTTGGAAAAACACATACTCAATGAAGAAGATATTGATACTCTTAGCCATTGCGCTACCCTTGGTTTTAACGGCGCAAGTAAATCACAAGGAGAGTTGCACCTCCATCATGGTGGGCAAAAAAGCTTCGACCGATGGCAGCGTCATCACATCGCACACTTGCGACGGACGCTACCGCACGTGGATGACCGTCGAGCCGGCAGCAGACCACAAGAAAGGTTCCAAACATGAGGTGCGCAAAGGCACCATGCACACCGTCTCTCCCAGTGACACCACTGGTATCCGCGTAGCCGGCACTATTCCCGAGGTGGCACACACCTACGCCTACCTCAACACCTCATACCCCTGCCTCAATGAGCACCAGCTGGCTATCGGCGAAAGTACCTTCAGCGGTCCCGACACTTTGGTGAACGAGAACGCCATGTTCCTCATCGAAGAGTTGGAACGCATTGCCCTGCAACGTTGCACCACGGCTCGCGAAGCCATCCGCCTCATCGGCAACCTCGTGGCTAAATACGGATATGCCGACGGAGGCGAATGCATCACCATCGCCGACCGCAAGGAGGTGTGGCAGATGGAGATTCTTGGCTGCGGTCCCGACCAGATTGGCGGTGTATGGGCAGCACAGCGTGTGCCCGACGACCATATCGCCGTAAGTTGCAACATCCCACGTATCGGCAAGTTGCAGCGCAATAACCCTGACTACTTCATGTGTTCCGATAATGTGGAGGAGGTGGCCAAGAAATACGGCCTTTGGGATGGCGAAGGCGACTTTGTCTTCTGGAAAGCCTTCAACACCTCATGGGCCAACGGCCGCAACTTCCGCGAACGTGAATACTTTATCTTCAACGCTCTGGCTCCTTCGCAGGGATTCACCTACGATATGCCAGAGTTGCCCTTCAGCGTAAAGCCCGACAACCCCGTCGATATTACCGACGTGATGAATCTACTGCGTTCCACCTACGAGGGTACCGACATGGACATGTGCAAGAACCTCAAGGTGGTGGTGAACCGCAAGCGTGATGACGGCAGCAGCTATAAAGACACCGTGATCAGTCCCATCGCCAACCCTTGGTTGGGAGGCACCATGCAGCAGACTCTCAATATGCTGGCACCCGGCACCATCGACTTCAAACGTACCGTCAGCGTGGCCTGGTGCAGCTACAGTTTCGTTGCCCAACTGCGCGACTGGTTGCCCGACGAAGTGGGAGGCATCTGCTGGATGGCCGTCGACAACCCCGGCCAGAGTCCCCGCATTCCCATCTTCTGCGGCACTACCGAGTTGCCCGAGGCCTTCTATCGTTGCGGACAGAAGAGTTATGACCCCGAGGCCTGGCTGTGGCAATACCGTCGCGCCAACAAGCTGGCTACCGTAGCTTGGCAGCGCACCAAGAAGCAGCACATGAACGCCGTCCTGCAGCAGGAGGGTACCGCCTTCAGCGGCCTCAAAGCCCTCGAAGACGACATCAAAGAGAACCCCAAGAAAGCCTATAAGAAACTCAACGCCTACACAAAGCAAATCTACGAGAACACCCGTGCCGCCTGGCAGAACCTCGAAGCCGACTATTGGCAGATGTTTGGAATGGGATTCTAAACAGTTAAAAGATAAAAGTTAATAGTTAAGAGTTATGAAGAGGCGGTTTAATAATGTGTTAATGTGTAAGTATGTTAATGCGTTAGTGTTTGCTTGGGCACTGCTTCCGATGGTGGCAGTAGGACAAATAGTGAAGATTCCGAAGGAGGCCAATAGGTTTACCTACTGGCAGTTCGAGTACGGAGAGAAGACCGACACCACAGTCATCACCGTAGAACGCAATCCCGACGGCTCCATCGTCATTCTGACTCCTAAACCTGAGGGCACGTTAATCCCGGGCTATGCTCAGACGGTGACAAGTGCTGACTATGCGGCCGACAGCATCACCGTGTCGGCCTACTATGACGACAGCGCCTATTATTATCGCACGGGATTCTCGCGCAGCGATTTGGAGTGGAAAATGGAAGGTGGTAAGTGGAAAACCTCTGTCAATAGTAACACCCTCGTTTTCGAGATGGACGAGAAGTCCCCTGTGAATGCCACCCCCCTGCCCCACTACGGCCTCAAGAAAGGCGTACTCCTCTCCTACAGCCGTAACGGACAGCTGCGGCTGAAACTGGCGAAGGCCGAAAAAGTCAAACATACTACCTATCAGACTTCGAAAGTTTGGCCCAGCAGACAGGTTTCCCCCCGCGAACTGGACCGCATCATGAAGGAGCGGCTGGTCGTCACCACCCGCATCTTCGACAACGTACAGCTACACTGGGGTGCGCAGAATGCGCATGTGAGCGACAGCATCCCCTTCGACACGGTGCTGCACTATGCCGGCGGTACCCTGGCTCTCAAGAGGCTTCACCTCCCTATGCTGCCGGAACACTACCAACATTTCCTCGAACTGCACCAACGCAGCAACGGCGATGCCTACGACCGCACGGGTTCCGTGTTCGTCATCCCCGGGTTCAACAATAGCCTCGAGCCTACCTTTTTCGACGGCATCAACGGACACCCCGACTCGCTACCTATCTTTATCGACCGCAACGGTGAACGCTACCAGGGCATACGTTCAGGCATCAGCCACTTAAAGAAATACCGCATTTCGTCGTTTGTTTACGACCCGCCGGTCGAGTTGATGCGCTTCTTCACCCCCTTCGGCGTGGGCCACTTCAACGAGCGCATGGCAGGCTTCGGCATCGACTGGGCCGACGAGACCTATTATCGGCAGGAAGTCAGCGACCTGGCTCCGCTGTTGCAGGGCGACGTGCTTATCGGTGTATGGATAGGCAACTACGACGCCGGCGGACACATCGTCAGCCTCGACCTCAAGTCATACCCTAACGACTACACGGTGCCCGACAGCAGTGGCAATAAACCCCTTATACGCTCACTCTTCAACACCTGCAATGTGCTGGAGATGGCGGGCCAGAACTATGGCAAACTCTTCGCCACCGACTCGCTCAGCACATTCGGCGGCGTTTGGATTCCCAAGGGCGCTAAGAGTGTGCTCCTGCGTTATATCTCTACCGGCCACGGTGGCTGGGGCGAGGGCGACGAGTTCGTACCCAAAACCAACACCATCCTTATTGACGGCAAGCCCGCCTTCACTTACACACCCTGGCGGCAGGACTGCGGCTGCTACCGCGACCTTAACCCCGTGAGTGGTAACTTCTGGAACGGCCTCTCAAGCAGCGACTTCTCGCGCAGCGGCTGGTGCCCCGGCACCGCCACGCAGCCTGTCTACTTCGACCTTACGCCTTGGTCCGATGGCAAGGAGCACACCATCACTGTGGCCATCCCACAGGGCAAGCCCATCGAGGGCATGTTCAGCCACTGGGCTGTCAGCGGAGCACTGGTGATTGAATATTAATCAAAAGAAGTGAAAGGGTAAATGAAAAATGAGAAATAAAAAGATAATTATCTTATCATTTCTAATACTCTGTACAATAGTGCAAGGGCAACGTGTGAAGATTATCTTCGCCGGCGACCTAATGAGTCACATGCCGCAAGTCAATGCCGCAAAGCAAGTTGACGGCAGCTATGCCTATGCACCTTGCTTCCGCTATGTGAAAGACTATCTGCAGACTGCCGACTTGGCCATCGTCAACCTCGAAGTACCTTTGGCCGGCAAGCCCTATAGCGGCTATCCCCAGTTCTCGGCCCCCGACGCGCTAGCAGCCTACGCCAAAGAGGCAGGCTTCGACATCATGATTACCGCCAACAACCATTGCATGGATCGCGGAAAGAAAGGACTGGAGCGCACCCTTCGCACCTTGGACAGCCTCGGAATTCCCCATCTCGGCACCTACCGCGACCGCGACCAACATGACACAGAGCACCCCTTGATGGTAGAACGAAACGGCATTCGGCTGGCGCTGCTCACTTACACCTATGGCACTAACGGCATCCCTGCCGTAGAGCCCAATATCGTCAACCTTATCGACACCCTCGAGATGGCCCGCGACCTGCGCGTGGCACGAGAGAAAGGTGCCGACTTCGTCATCACCCTTATTCACTGGGGCATCGAGTATGCCGTGAAAGCCAACAAAGAACAGGAGCAAACTGCCCGATGGCTACTCGAACACGGATGCGATGCTGTCATCGGTGGCCATCCCCATGTGGTGCAGAACTTCACCCTCGATGCCATCCCCGACAACAACCGCTATCCCGAAGTGGTCATCTATTCGATGGGCAATCTGGTGAGCAACCAACGCAACGAAAACTGCGATGGAGGCATCATGGTGGAATTGACTCTTCAAAAGACCCTTAATATGGGAGAAGGCGTTGGACTGGAGCAGGAATGGCAATACCTGCCTTATTGGGTCCATCGCGGCACCGTGGACAGCCTTTACCAATACTACATCGTCCCTTCGACCGATGCTGTAACCTATCCCGAGAGCTACCAGATTGAAGGCGACCTTCTGAAAGCCCTGCAACTTTTCGACCAGAACACCCGCAAGCGGCTGGAGGACTGCACCCTTAAAGACGGACAGAACATCGAAGAACATCTCTTCTACCGCAACACCTTACCGGTACACACCAAAGTTGGTGGTGTGGTACCACTGCGAGGAAATCCTCTGCTGAATAAGATGCTGCAAGAAAAACCGAAAAAAAGTACTAAATTGAAGAAACAATAAAAAACTAAAAATATGACGAAAAAAATCATCACCCTGGCCCTTATGGCCCTCCTCACCGGTGGTATGGCCATGGCTCAGCACGGACACGGAAACTGCGGCAACTGTCCTCACCACGCACAGCATCACGGACAGACTGCCCAGCAGCAGGGTTGTCAAAACAAAAACGACCAATCCAAAACAGACGGTATCGACATGGCCATTATCAAAGCCTTCCCCACGGTGAAAAACGTGAAGAAAAACAAGAAATGGACCGAGGTCTACGATGCCAACAAAAAACTCCTCGGCTACGCCGTCTACAGCAAGCCCGCCAGCGACGGCATCAAAGGCTACAACGGCGAAACACCCGTAATCATCGCCCTCAGTCCCAAACAGGTGATTCTCGGCGTATGGCTGTTAGACAACACAGAGACACCCAAGTTTGCCAAGAAAGTGGAGGATGCCGGATTCTACAAGAACTGGAACGGTCTCACCGTGAAGCAGGCGCTGAAAAAGGAGGTCGATGTCGTGAGCGGCGCCACCTATACCAGCAATGGCGTAATCAAGAGTGTCCAGGCTGCATTGAAGGCACTCTAAATGTGTAAATGCGTTAACGCTTGAATGTGTAAGTGGGAAAGATTAGGCTGATAATTTTGGATTTCGACGGCACGCTGGCCGACACGCAACCGCTGATTCTCCGCTCGCTGCAAGGCACGATAGCGGAGTTGGGGTTGCCTTCGCGCACAGATGCCGAATGTGCCTCCATTATCGGGTTACCATTGAAGGAGTGCTTTGTGCAGTTGTTAGATGCCGACGATTGTTTGGCCGAACGTTGTTGCGAGGTCTATCGTCGTCTCTTCGACGAATACAATTATCCTGGGACGGTAACACTCTTCCCTCACGTGGAGGAGACCCTACATGAGCTGCACCACCGTGGTATGCAACTGGCCATCTGCAGCAGCAGAGCTCGCGCCACACTTGACCGATTCGTTCAAACATTCGGTTTTAACAAGATGGTACAGGCGGTGGTGAGTGCCGACGACGTGCTTCGTGGCAAGCCTTATCCCGACCCCACACTACGGGTACTGGAGATTACGGGCTCTTCCCCAAATGAAACACTAATGGTAGGAGATGCCTCCTACGACATCATGATGGGACGTGCGGCAGGGTGCTATACTTGCGGAGTAACCTACGGAAACCAAACAGAATCCCAACTGCGCGAAGCCGGAGCCGACTACCTCATCAATGATTTCCAAGACCTCTTAACACTTTCAATTTTTTAACTTTTAACTCTTAAACTCTAAATGAGAATCAACGACAAAATGAAAGTACGCACGGTAGCAGGCGAAAATATCGTCATCATGCAGGATGCTTCCGGAAGCGACATGACGCGCGTGGTGGCACTGAACGAGAGCGCCCTGCTGCTATACAACGCATTGGCAGGACGCGAGTTCGAGGTAGACGACATAGTGCGCCTGCTCACAGAAGAATACGAAGTCAATGAAACCGATGCCCGCAAAGATGCGGAAGCTTGGGTGTCCGAGATGAAAAAGAATGCGTTAGTGTGTTAATACGAGAATGAGTTAATGGCAGAAGTAACATTATCTATCGGAGGCCATGGGCTACATCTCTGCGGTGGCGACACTGTAGGGGTAGCAATGAGCATTCCCGGCATGAAGGTCTTTGCAACCAACTCTTGTCAATGTGATATGACGGTGCGCCTCGACCAAACGGTGGCGGTGCCCGACTGCCGTTGGCTACATGAATTCAACATCCTCGACGGACAACAAATTTGTCGCTTCGGCGTAGATGCCAAAGGGACCTATTATTACACCTTCGACCGCCACGGAGTCTTGCGCTACCGCGAAGGCGAAGGTGTGGACATCGATTTGCACGGAAATCCGGATTCACTTCGCTTCGTATTGTGGACAGCCTACGCCATGATGGGCGTGAGACTGGGGACCGTGCCGGTACACTCGTCGGTGGTAGTGTGCAACAATAGCGCTGTGATGTGTCTGGGCGAAAGCGGCACAGGCAAGAGCACCCACACGCGTTTATGGTTGGAAAATATTGGGAACACCCACCTGCTCAACGACGACAGTCCCATCGTAAGTATCATTGGCGACGAGGTGCGTGTCTATGGGTCGCCGTGGAGTGGTAAAACCGACTGCTTTCTTCAGGAGAACTATCCTATCGCTGGGCTGCTGCGCCTCGAACAACGCAAGGAGAACACCATACGCCGTCTGGGTGTAGTGGAAAGTTTCGCAGCCCTACAGCCCTCCTGTCCACCGTCGTTAGCAAAAGAGGAGCATTGCATGGATCTCCTGGTGAGTTTCATTTCCCACGTGATAGAGCGCGTGCCAGTGTATCGCATGGGGTGTCTGCCTAATACCGACGCAGCGCAGATGAGCCATAAAACCCTCATAGGATGACCATAGACAACGAGACATACTTCGCTCTGGTGGAAGAACAACTATCAGCCAGTGGGCAGGTAAAGATACCTTTAGTGGGCACCAGCATGCAGCCTACGCTATGTCCAGGAGACCTGCTGACTTTGGTTCCCATTGTCTCCACACCACAGGTTGGAAACATTGTACTGTTCCGGTATCAAGGACAACATTTGCTGCACCGCATTGTGGCTGTCGATGGTGACCATTACACGATGCGTGGCGACAATTGCGTTTCCTGTGAAGATGCAGGAAGGTCAGATATTATAGCGAAGTTAGTCTCCGTGGAAAAGAAAAACAAGTTGAAGCATTTAGCGGTACGCTGGCTGGGACCTAAGGGAAGGAAACAACTGCGTCCGTGGTACTTTGTCGCTCTGGGCATACTAATGTGGGCACCGCTGGGAGGTGTCCCGTTAGACAACTACATGCTAGGGCTGCGACTAGACCATCTGCTGCACGCTTCGGTATTTATTCCGTGCTCACTGTTCATCTACAATCCTTCCTTGAAGAAATGGGTAGTATGGCTAACATCCGTGGGTGTTGGGGTACTGACGGAGAGCATACAAGCGTTGCTTCCCTATCGCGGATTCGACATCAACGACATGATAGCCAACTTCCTTGGTGTCACTCTCGGTTTTGCAATGATTATTCTCTTCCAGCGAGGAGTCCGCAAGCAGCATCAATATCCTGCCCGCGCGAAGCGCGGAGGGTGCAAATGACGCCGTTTCTGTTGAGATAATCCTGAAAAGTCTTGATGGTCGTAGGCATCGAGGTCTTGAAGGGAGCTTCAGGAGACTCGTGGAATCGTATCAGATTCACTCGGCAGTCGAGACCCTTTAATGCCTCCACCAACTTCTGTGCATGGGACAGGTCGTCGTTCTCGCCACAGAACATGGTATATTCAAACGATAGACGGCGTTGTCCACTCCAGTTGTATTTCCGCAATAATGCCAGCACCTCATTGAGGGGGAATGCTTTTTGTACCGGCATCATAGCCAGACGCTCCTGCGGCAGGGGATTGTGAAGACTTACCGCAAGGTGGCACTGACTCTCATCAAGAAAACGCTTCAGACCTGGAATAATTCCTACCGTGCTGACAGTGATGCGCTTGGGGCTCCATCCGAGTCCCCACTCGGAGGTAAGCACCTGGGTGGCAGAGAGGACTGCATCGAGGTTATCCATCGGCTCACCCATGCCCATGAAAACCACGTTGGTGAGGTTCTCGAATTCGGGGATGGAGAAAAGTTGGTTGAGAATGTCTCCGGCAGAGAGATTCCCATGGAAACCCTGTTGTCCGGTGACACAGAAACGACAACCCATCTTGCAGCCCACCTGACAAGAGACGCAGAGGGTGGCCCTGTCGTCTTCAGGGATATAGACAGCCTCTATAAAATGACTATCCAACACACGAAACAGATACTTTTTTGTGCCGTCCTTGGAGACCTGACAGCGTACAGGATACTCACGGCCGATACAGGCTATCTCGTTGAGCCGTGCACGTTGAACCTTCGACAGGTTGGTCATCGCATCGATGCTGTCGACGCGCTTCTTGTAGAGCCAGTCGCAGAGCTGTTTGGCCGCAAAACGTGGAAATCCCTCTGCAGCACAGAGTTCCTGCAGCTGCGATAACGTCATCCCGAGAAGGTTAACTCTCAACTCTTCACTCATAACACCAAACTGACTAAAAGTCCCACTCGAAAGACGATTCGTTCTCTACCTCCTGCTGAAATTTCGAGCAGTCCATCTCGATGGGTACGCTGGGACGCTCGAAATCACCACGATAGAACTTTATCTTGGGATCGTTGTAAATCTTCTCCATATAATGACCGAAGATGGGCAATGCCTGTGCGGCACCCTGCCCATAAGTCATATTGCGGAAGTGGATGGAGCGCAACTCACCGCCGGTCCATATAGCCGTAGCCAACTTAGGCGTGATGCCGACGAACCAACAGTCGGAGTTGTTCTGCGTAGTTCCTGTCTTGCCGGCAATGGCGGTAGAATACTGGTTGAGGTGGTACTTATAGTTGAGTCGGGCACCCGTGCCGCTATGAACCACACCCTTCATCAGTTCAATCATCATGTAGGCCGTCACCTCGCTGAGGGCTTCGTTGCGACTGGGAGTGAAACTCTCGAGTACACGGCCTTTGTTGTCTTCGATACGGGTAACGATGATGGGCTCCACATACTCGCCTTTGTTGGCGAAGGTAGCCATGGCGGCGGCCATCTCGTAGACGGTAATCTCGGGCGTTCCCACACAGATGGCGGGAACAGGATCGATGGGGCTGGTGACACCCATCTTGCGAGCAATGGAAATCACCTGCTCGGGAGAGCCTTGTTTCATAAGATAGGCGGAGACCCAGTTGATAGAGTTGGCCAAAGCCCATTTCAGCGTCACCATCTGTCCTTCGCGCTGATGCGACGAGTTCTTCGGACACCAGTCGGGCTGGTTGTAGACCTGGAAGCACACCTCGCTATTGGGCACCTCGGTGCAAGGATACATGCCCAAATCCTGGAGGGCCATCGTGTAGACGAAGGGTTTGAAAGTAGAGCCCACCTGACGGTGTGTACGAACGTTGTCGTACTTGAAGAAGCGGTAGTTGATACCACCCACATAAGCGCGTACATATCCCGTGCCAGGTTCCACCGACATCAAGCCTGCGTTAAGGAACTTCTTGCAGTAGAGCAACGAGTCGCGGGGGGTCATCACCGTGTCTTTGGCTCCATTCCAAGAGAAAACCTTCATCTTCACCTTCTTGTCGAAGTCGGCGCGAATCTCGCTCTCATCCAATCCCTCCGATTTCAGTGAACGGTAGCGGTCGCTGTTGCGCATAGCCATATCAAGGAATCTGTTTTCCTGGTCTTTGCTAAGGTTGCAGAAAGGGTCGCCCTTGCGGTTCTTCAGCTCGCGCTCGAATGCAGGCTGTATCTCCTTGCTGAAATGCTCTTTGACAGCCTCCTCGGCATAACGCTGCATGCGCGAGTCGATAGAGGTATATATCCTCAGTCCGTCACGATGCACATCATAGTATTCCCCATTGGACTTGCGGTGATGCCTACACCAGTCCTTCATGTAGTTTCGCACATATTCGCGCAGATAAGGTGCCAGACCTTCGTTGTGACTCTGTGGCGTGTAGTGCGACATATCAATGGGTTTCGCCTTGTATTTCTCGAAATCTTCATCGCTGAGGTAACCGTAGCGGTTCATCTGCGAGAGTACCACATCGCGGCGCTCCTTGCATCTGTCGGGATGCAACACAGGGCTATAGGTGGTGGGAGCCTTGAGGAGGCCCACAAGAATGGCTGCCTCGTCGACATCGAGAGAGTCGGGAATCTTTCCGAAGAAGGTCTTGGCGGCTGTCTTGATGCCGAAGGCATTGCTTCCAAAGTCCACCGTGTTGAAATACATGGTCAGGATTTCCTGCTTGGAATAGGTGTGTTCCAACTTCACAGCGGTAACCCATTCGCTGAACTTGGTGGCCACCAGACCATGACCCCTGTTGAGGTCACGCATCTTGAAAAGATTCTTGGCGAGCTGCTGAGTAACGGTACTGCCGCCACCCGACGACTCCTTGCGACCAAGGAAGGTCTTAAAAAAGACACGCCCGAGGCTACGAAGATCAATGCCCGAATGGTGGTAGAATCGGGCATCCTCTGTGGCGATAAGAGCGTGAATGAGATTGGGTGAGAGGTGGTCGTATGTAATATCCGAGCGGTTCTCAATGCCGATATAGCCAATCACCTCACCATCGTCAGAAATCACCTCCGACACCTGGATGCTGTTGGGATTCTCCAACATCTCGAAAGAGGGTATCTCCACCCCCAGCCATCCGATGGAGAAGAAGGTGAAGAAAAGCAGGAACAATACCCACAAACCCCCGAAAGTCCACCACATGATTCGGATGTTTCGGGGGAAACGATGATTTCCGTCGTGATTAGTTTTGCTCATTTTCATTCGGCTTTTGAATATTCAACAAGAAATCCCACATGTGCGATATCCTTGACAACTTCGGCACCTATATCTTTACCGTCACTCTCACCACGCATGCCGTGGGCAATAGCGAAATGATAGCTACCCATCATGGGAAACCGTACCGGCTGTCCACGAAGGCGGTAGCGCGAATCGACATAGCGACCGGAATGTTTGCCCAACCACACACCCGAGGGGTCAGCCAACGGAAGCTCCATGGTGTCACACGAAACACTTCCGTCCGGGAAGGTGGTGTTGACAAAAAGGAACAGATTGGAATAGGGGTATTCCACATTGTTACGCACCTCGACAAGGAGGTCGAAGAAATGGGTGGTGTCGTCGACATGCACATCGAAACAGGCGCTGTCGGAAACCTTCCAGCCTCCTTCGTTGATATCGGCATATTCGGAATAGTAGACCGTGCCGTCACACGAAGCCAACAGGAGAACTGCTAACAGGAAACTATTTCTGATGGGTTTTATGAACTTGATGGACATACTGGAAAAAGTTTTAACTCCTACGGTCGCGATTGCTACTGCGACGGGTCTTCCCCTCCTCATGGGAGCCGTTCGAACCCTTACGGTCACGTTGTTCATTATTGCCTCCCTTGCGGTCTCGCTCGTCGGCTTTCGCCTGTTTCTGCTGACGGATCTGTCGGGTTTGGTGACGCTCCTCACGGGCCTTGCGGTCACGTTCGCGACGTTCGCCTCGGTCACCGTCGCCTCGGTCGGGTTTCACATTGCGCTTCTCTCTCCGTTCTCCATTCTCCGTTCTCCGCTCTCCGCTCTCCGCTCTCTTCTCCTCCCCGACAACACCGTTGCCGCCTTCGGCCAGACGCTGGATTTCACGTTCCACCTCTTCGTTGGTGCTCTCCTGGGCAAGGGCAGAGGTAGACATCAGCTCCACCTGGTATTCCTCCAAACTCTCAGGATATTCCTGATGGCGGTTCATCTCGATGATAGCCTTTACATCCTCGGCTTTCACGGCGATGAGTTCGTTCTCGCCTTCATAGGCGTACCACATGATGCCACGGAACACATCGGTCTTCTTGTAGAGTGCCAAACCCTTCTTGAAACGAATGGCCTGGTTGGCCGGTGGGAATTTCTTCAGAGCGTCGGCATAAACTTCGTATTCGAAGTTGAGGCAGCATTTCAGTTTGCCACACTGACCCGCCAACTTCTGTGGGTTGGGCAGTATCTGCTGCGTCTTGGCCGACGAGGTGGTGACGCTCTTGAAAGTGGTAAGCCAAGTCGAGCAGCAAAGCTCGCGACCGCAGGTGCCTATGCCGCCCACCTTGCCAGCCTCCTGACGCACACCTATCTGTTTCATTTCGATGCGCACATGGAACTCTTCTGCCAACACCTTGATGAGTACGCGGAAGTCCACACGCTCATCGGCCGTATAGTAGAAGATGGCTTTCGAATGGTCACCCTGGAACTCCACGTCGTTCACCTTCATATCGAGTCCCAGTTCGGCCACAATCTGGCGTGTACGCAGCAGGGCAGCACGCTCCTCCTTGAGGGTCTCGGCCCATCGGTCGATATCGGGTTCCTTGGCGCGACGGAAGAGCTTCTTCACATTCTCCGAGTCGGGATTGATTTTATGCTTGCGCATTTGCAGGCGGCAGAGCTCACCGGTGAGGCTCACAATGCCTACATCGTGACCCGGCTGTCCCTCTACGGCCACCACGTCTCCCTCCACGACCTCCAAGCCATCGGGCAGACGATAAAAGTCCTTATGGTTGTTTTTGAATCGCACCTCCACACAGTCGAAAGAGCGCTCGGTGGGTTGGCGGATACCCTCCAACCAGTTGGTGGAGGTCACCTTGGAACAACTCCGACGTTCACAACTGCAGATGGGGGTATAGCATTCCGGCTTTCCGTGGCAGCCGCGATTCAGAAACACAGGCTCTTCGTATTTCACCCACGGGATATCGGGGTCGGGATCAAGATAGGGGTCTAACTGACTCTCCTCCGCATGGTATTCCTCCACTTCGGGATTCTCACGCTCCACGCGGTTCTTCTTCTCCTCACGGGCCTTGCGGCGTTCGTTCATAAATGCCGCTATATCTTCTGCCGAAGCTACAGTCTCCTCGCTGTCGAGGATGGGTTCCTGCTCTTTCTGCTTCAATTCCTTCTGTTCTTTATCTTTTTTATTTTCTTCCATTTCAAATTTCATTTTTCACTAACGCATTAACGCATTCCCACATTAACACATTGATTAGTTATCTTTTTTTCAGCGCCTTACTGATACGGAACGAAAGTTCCATCATCACTATCTTGGCGTATGCATTGCGTTCAATGGCGAAGATGGCATCGTCAATGGCGCTCTGTATGAGTTCAATATTGTTTGTCGTTATCATTTTGGGGAACTGGCTGTCGAACTTCTCGTCGCCCGACCCTAGATGGCACTCCATCCCTGCGGCGGTATTCAGGAAGCAGTCGCGCATCACCTTCATGGCATATTGCAAGAAAAGCTTCAGCTGCTCACGGTTCAACGTCGCCATCTTGTCCACCTGCATCGACAACTCTTTCATCTTCAACTTGAAGAGCATCCTCAGCCAACCCACCAGCATCCCCGCAAACTCGGCATTCTCTTCCACCTTAAACTTCAAACCCTCTCCCTTCACCTTGATTGTCTGCACCCTGCTCTCGATGGTGGGCAGCAGTCTCTTGTCGTCGTTGTCGACTAGCAGTATGATGGTCTGCGGCAGCGGCTCTTCGAGGGTCTTCAGCAGTTCGTTGGCAGCGGAGGCGTTCATCCTGTGGGCGTTCCACACCACCACCATGCGCCAGCCGCCCTCATAGGGCTTCATGTTCAGCACCTTGACGATATTTGCCGCATCGGTCTCGCGAATCATCGAGGTCTTCACGTCGCCCGACAAGGTTTCGTTGAAGTCGTTGAGGGTTCCCAAAGCCTGTGTGCTGAGCATAAAATCACGAAACTCCCTCATGTAATCCTCCGCGCTGACAGAGTTGGAACCGTTGGGTGGATTGGGGAAGATGAAATGCAGGTCGGGATGCATCAGCTGACTAATCTTTTTGCAGTTGGGACACTCGCCACACGAATCCGCCCGCAGATCCCCGTCATCGTAATGCTGCCGGTGTTCGCAGCACAAATATTGCAGGTACGCCCACGCCAGTTGCAGACTGCCGTCGCGCTCGTCTCCGACGATATGTTGCGCATGGCTCACGCGTCCGCTGTCAATCACAGCAGTGAGCCGATTGATAGTATCTCTTTGTCCTACAACATCTTTAAACTGCATACTTCTTCACATTAAATTTGCAAATATATAAAAAATATTTCATATATACGAAAAAAACGTTTTTTCTCAACAACCACAATAAAAAGGCACCATTCCTCGTTAATGAAATTATTCTGTTTACGAAAACCCTACAGGATGGAGAACTTACCCGCAATATTCATGGACCTGGCGATTATTCTGGTTGCAGCCGGGGTAATCACAGTGGTGTTCAAATGGTTGAAACAGCCCTTAGTGTTGGGCTACATTTTGGCAGGTTTCTTCATCGGTCCCTATTTCCCGTGGTTCCCAGCCATCACCGACGCCACCAACATCCACGTCTGGAGCGACATCGGCATCGTCTTCCTGATGTTCGGTCTGGGACTTGAATTCAGCATCAAAAAGCTGAAGAAAGTAGGGGCCACAGGAGCCATCACGGCACTCACCGAACTGGCTATCATGTTCCTTATCGGAAGTTCCGTAGGTAAACTCCTAGGCCTGGGTTCCATGGAGTGTACCTTCCTCGGCTGCATGCTCTCTATCTCTTCCACCAGCATCATTATCAAGAGTTTCGACGACATGAAACTCAAGCAGCAGAAGTTCACTTCCACAGTAACGGCGGTGCTTGTGGTGGAAGACCTTGTGGCGGTGTTACTACTCGTGGTTCTTGGCACCGTGAGTGTCAGCAAAAGCTTCGACGGCGGTGCCCTTGCGGGCCAGATGGTCAAGTTGGGATTCTTCCTTGTGGCCTGGTTCGTCTTCGGCATCTACCTCATCCCCACCTTCCTGCGTTGGATGCGTCGCTACATGAGCGAAGAGACACTCCTCATCCTCGCCGTGGGTCTCTGCTTCGGTATGGTGGTGCTGGCCGCCAACGCCGGCTTCTCCACCGCTTTAGGAGCCTTCGTGATGGGCGCCATCCTCAGCGAGACCATCGAAGCCGATGTCATCCACCGGCTGGTGACCCCTCTGAAAAACCTCTTCGGAGCCGTCTTCTTCGTCTCTGTGGGTATGCTCATCGAGCCCTCCGTGCTTGTGGAGCACTGGCTTACCATCCTCATCATCGCCCTCACGGTCATCATCTTCAAGAGCCTCTCGGCCACCATCGGTGTCACCCTCAGCGGCCGACCGCTGAAGACCGCCGTACAGAGCGGCTTCTGCTTCTGCCAGATAGGCGAGTTCTCCTTCATCATCGCCGCCCTCGGTATGACCATCGACGGCTTCGACAAGAACCTCTACCCCATCATCGTCTCCGTCTCCATCCTAACCACCTTCGTCACCCCCTACATGATCAAGGGGGCGCTACCCTTTTATGGTTGGCTCGAACCCCGCATCCCCGCCAAGTTGAAGCACCGGCTGAACCAATACTGCGAACATGCCAACCGCGACAGCGGCAACAAAGCCACCATGCGCAGGTACCTGCGCAAGCAGCTCACCAATATCTTCATCCACGGCGTCATCCTCGCCGTCATCGCCCTCCTCTCCTCCTCGCTGCTGAAGCCTCTCTTGGACGATATCTTCGCCAAAGCCGGTATCCCGCAGATTTGGAGCCGCCTCACCGGCATGGGAGCCACCCTCGTGCTCATGTCGCCTTTCCTCTGGGCTGTGGCGGTAAAGAATGTCAACAAAGAACGAATCAAGAAAATGTTCGAGACCTGGCACCACTCCCAGGTGGTTGTCATTCCGCTGCTGATACTGCGCTACTTCATTGCACTCTTCTTCGTCGGACTGGTGGTAGGAAGCTATTTCAGTCTCGCCATCGGTTTTCTCTTGGTCATCGCCGTGATGGTGATGCTGGCGGTACTCTATTCGCGTCGCGCCAACGGCTTCTACGCACAAATTGAGGATCGCTTCTTTAGCAACTTCAACCAGCGTCAGGCCCAGAACTCCTTCCACATCCCCACGGCGATGGAGGACGAGTTCGCCATGGAGCGTCTCCAGGTAACCCAGTACTCGCCCCTTGCCGGCAAGACCCTCGCCGACGGCCAGTTGCGCGAACGCTATGGTGCCAATATCGTCACCATCGAGCGAGCCGGCCAAATCATCGACCTCCCGGGACGCGACGAAATACTCATGCCCTGCGACATCCTCACCGTCATCGGCACCGAAGAGGAGGTGGCGAAAGTCAGACCCGTCATCGAAGTGGAGCCCGAAATACTCATCCACGACCACTCCGACCACGAGCTCCACATGTACCGCTACCATGTCGACGCCCACGGACCCCTCTGTGGCGTGGAGGTACGCTATTCCGCACTCTCCAGGCAACGCGCCATCGTCATCGCCATCGAGCGGAGTGGCCAGAAAATCGTCAACCCCAGCCGCAACGAGATTTTCCTCGCCGGTGACATCCTCTGGTTCGTCTCCCCCGAAGGCGACCTCACCCTCAAAGGATTTGAAAACAAACTTGTAAAGATATGATAAAGAAAATAATAGTCGGACTCATTGGATTAGTCGGACTCATCGGACCCCTCCGCGCACAAACCACCGACCGCGGATTCGAAATCGCCAAGAACCTCGAGATTTTCTCCTCAGTCTATAAGAACCTCAACCTCAACTATGTCGATGATGTCGACCCCGGAAAGACCATCAAGGTGGCTATCGACGCCATGCTTTCCTCCCTCGACCCCTACACCAACTACTACCCCGAGAGCGACATCGAGGATGTGAAGATGCAGCTCCTCGGTGAATATGGTGGCGTGGGCGCCCTCATCATGCAGCGTGGCGACAGCATCCTCATCTCCGAGCCCTACAGGGGTCTTCCCGCTGATGAGGCAGGCCTCAAGGCTGGCGACCGCATCCTTGCCGTTGGTGGCGAGAGCACCAAGGGCAAAACCACTGCCGATGTCAGCTCCGCCATGCGTGGCCAAGCGGGTACCTCCGTGACCCTGCGGCTTGAGAGGGAGGGCAAAGAGTTTGAGCGTACCCTCACCCGCCGCGCCATCAAGCTTCCCAATGTGCCTTACTCCGGCTACGTCGGCGACGGCACCATCGGCTACATCAAACTCGACGAGTTCACCACCGACGCCGCCAAGAATGTCCGTGAGGCCTTCGTAAAACTCAAGAAAGAGAACCCCTCGATGAAGGGTGTCATCCTCGACCTCCGAGGCAACGGAGGCGGACTCATGAACGAGGCTGTCGACATCGTCAACATTTGGGTACCACGCGGCACCCTCGTCGTCGAAACGAAAGGCAAAATTGCCTCGAAAAACATGAAGAGTCTCACACGCCTGCAACCCGAAGACACCGAGATACCCCTCGCCGTCATCATCGACGGTTCCTCGGCTTCTGCCAGCGAGATTGTCAGCGGCTCCCTGCAGGATCTCGACCGCGCCGTCATCATCGGGCAGCGCAGCTTCGGCAAGGGTCTCGTGCAGAACATCCTGCCTATGCCCTACAACAGCCAGATGAAGGTCACCGTCTCCAAATACTACATCCCCTCCGGCCGCTGCATCCAAGCCATCGACTACAGCCACCGCGACGAGAACGGCCGCGCCATCAAGGTTCCCGACTCCCTCAAAACCGCCTTCAAGACCAAGTCTGGCCGCACCGTCTACGACGGCTTCGGTATCGAGCCCGACATCGAAATCGAACCCGAATATATGTCCAATATCGCCATCGCCCTCACACAGAAATTCCTCATCTTCGACTACGCCACCCGCTTCTACCGCAGCCACGAGAGCATAGCCCCCGCTGCCGAGTTCGAAATCACAGACGAAATCTACACCGACTTCTGCCGCTTCCTCAAAGAGCACAGCCTCACCTACTCCACCACCACAGAACGCTACATCAAGCAGTTACGCGACATCGCCAAACAGGAGAAATACGACTCCGCCATCGAGCAACAACTCAAAGAGATGGAGCAGCGGCTGGCCAGCGAGAAAGAGGGTGACCTCACCAAACACCGCGACGAAATCTGCGACATGCTCAAAGCCGAAATCCTCACCCGCTACTACTACGACGAAGGACGCCTCCAGGGAGCTCTCAAGACCGACCCCGTCGTCCTTCGCGCCGTCACCGAACTTAAAAAAAATAATTGAAAAGGGCCGTTATCCATAGACGCATCTACCTGGTGCTGCTCACCCTTTTGGGAGGCTGCATGGTCACCACCGTGGGGCTCTCCAACGTCGTGTGGCCGCTCCTGTTCGCCAACTGGCTCCTTGAAGGCCGCTGGCAGGAGAAGTGGAAGATGGCCCGCGAAAGCCGCCTCCTGCAGGCCTTCGCCGTCCTCTTCCTCCTGCATGTCGTAGCGCTCCTCTGGAGCTCCGACCTCACCACCGGCCTGCTCAACATCGTGGATATGCTGCCCCTGATGGCGGTACCCTTAGTGCTGCTCACCACCCAGCCCCCCGAAGGCAACACGCGCCGTTTCATCCTCAACTTCTACGGACTCACCGTCTTCGTCGTCACCGTCATCGGCTTCATCCGCTGGCTCACCATCCCCGACCTTCCCCACCGCGAAATCGTCACCTACATCTCCCATATCCGCTTCTCCCTCAACATCTGCATGGTCATCTTTTTGTTAGTGGCTAGCGCACATACCCGAACGTCACACACAACCCATTCTTCATTTTTCATTCCTCATTCCTCATTCTTCAAACTCCTCCTCGTCCTCTGGTTCCTCTTCATCCTCCTGCTCCTCCAGTCCTACACCGCCTTTGTCATCCTCGCCGTCGCCTCCCTCGTCGCCATCCTGATGATGCCGACACCCCATTCGCCCCATTCGCCGACAAGAAAGAATCGCCGTCTCCGTTGGCTCACCCTCTGGCTCCTCGGAGCCACCCTTGTTGCAGTGATGATTGTCCTCGGCTGCCACTCATACTATTCCCTCGGTCCCCTCGCCTCTCAGCCTCTGCGCGAATGCACCACCGGCGGACGCCCCTACAAACACCTGCAGGACGGATTCATCGAAAACGGCAACTATGTCAACAACTATATCTGCCACGAGGAGCTTGCGAGCGAATGGCACCGACGCAGCCCCGTGTCCCTCGACAGCCTCACCGCCTCAGGCCATCCCGTCGAGTCCGCGCTCATCCGCTACCTCAACGCCCTCGGGCTGCCCAAGGACAGCTCCGGCATTGCCGCCCTCACCGATGCCCAGGTCGAGGAAATTGCCCGCGGGGTCGCCAACCCCGTCTACGAGCATGGTTTCCCCCTCAAGAAAATGCTCTATGTCACCCTCTTCGAGATAGAGAGCTACCGCTGCTATCAGGCTGTCATAGGATTCACCATGCTGCAGCGCCTCGAGTTGTGGAACTGCGCGTGGCGGGTCATCCGTGAGCATCCCTGGATAGGTACCGGCACCGGAGACCTCAGCAACGAGATGCACACCCAGTTCGTCGCCATGAACTCCCCCATGCTGCAACGCGAACTCCTCCCCCACAACCAATACCTCACCCTCATCGCCCTCTTCGGCTTCCTCGGCTTCGCCCTCATCCTCCTCTTCTTCCTCCGCGCCTGGCGCTCAAGCATTCCTGCAATCAAGCAATCGAACATTCCCGCATTCATGCCCTTGTGGTTAACCATCATACTCCTCTCCTTCCTCACCGAGAACACCCTCGACTCGCTGCCCGGCATCCTCTTCTGCACTTGGTTCCTCGCCTTCCGCCACAAGAAATGTTAAAAAAAACCAATTCTCTCGGGTGGTGTTTGTCGAATACATATGTAAAACCCCACTCCGTTTTTTAACATTTCACCACGACAAAAAGTCGTGTTTTTTTTGTGTGTTTCCGAAATCCCGTTTAATATATTTTAAGAAATTACATCGTTGAAAATCAGGATTTTAAACAAAAGGTAGAATATTGATACATAAACCACTGATAATCAATACATAGAGGCTATCCTCTTCTTCTCCTCTTCTACCCCTCTTCTTTTCCCCTTTTACATGAGTAGAATTTAACAGGAATTTAACATAAATGGAATAGAATTTTAACATTTCAAATATGTCTTTTAAACACCCTCAAACCTCTCTAACCCCTTCAACCCTTCAAACCCCTCAAACTCTCAATACCCAATATAACGGGAAACGGACACAATATAAAAAGCGTTGGTGCGTTAATGTGGTAATTTGTGAATGTGTTAATGACAAAAAGCGTGTACGAATACCATACTCTGCCTAACGGCATCAAGATAATACTCAGCCACACACCGTCGAGGGTGACCTACTCGGGGGTGTATATCAACGTCGGCAGCCGCGACGAGCGCGGGGTTGAAGAGGGAACGGCGCACTTCATCGAGCATTCGCTCTTCAAGGGCACGGAGTACCGCAAGGCCTATCATATCCAGAACCGCATCGACGGCGTGGGAGGCGAACTCAACGCCTTCACTACCAAGGAGGAGACCTGCGTCTACGCCTCGTCGCTGAGCGAGCATCTGGAGCGCTGTCTGGAACTCTTCGCCGACATCCTGTTCCACAGCACTTTCCCCAAGAACGAGATAGAACTGGAGAAGGAGGTGGTACTGGAGGAAATCAACAGTTACAACGATACCCCGTCGGAGCTCATCTACGACCAATACGAGGAATTGGCCTACGAGGGGCATCCCATAGGGCACAACATCCTGGGCTCGAAGCGCAACGTGAAACGCTTCACCCCCGAGAGTCTGAAGGCTTTCATGTGCAACCACTATACCCCCGAGAAGATGGTCATCACGGTGAGCGGCGACGTGAAGATGGAGCGGCTGGTGAGGCTGTGCGAGCGCTATTTCGGAGGATATGGCAATCAGAGTGTTCCGAATACCCGGAACGAAAGGCCGGAGTTTCGGGTCTTCGACCGCCATGTGAACCGCCACACGCACCAGGCTCACATGCTGATTGGCTGCGAGGCTCCCGACATCTACCACGCCGACAAGACGGCCTTCTCGCTGCTGAACAACATCTTGGGAGGCCCCGCCATGAACTCGCGACTCAATGTGGCGGTGCGCGAACACTATGGCTTCTGCTACAATATCGAGTCGCAGTATATCCCCTTTTCCGACACCGGCCTCTTCTATGTCTATGCCGGTGTGGACCTCGACGCGCAGGAGAAAGCCCGCAGACTTATCTGCGACGAGTTGATGAAGATAGCCGAGAAGAGCCTGAGCGAGCGGCAGCTGCGGCTGGCACAACGGCAGATGATAGGGCAGATGGCCATCAACGACGACTTCGGGATGAACGAGATGCAGAGCATCGGCAAAGCCTATCTGAGTTATGAGCATGTGAACACGCTGGAGGAGATGAGTGCCGACCTGATGTCGGTCACCACCGGTGACCTGCTCCGCGTGGCACAGGAACGTTTCAATCCCAACCGCTTCAGCACCCTCATCTATGGGAATTGACAATCAAGAATTCTTTAAACTTTAACCGTTAACCACTAATGATCATCGACTATCCTTGGTACTACGTTCTCTTCTGCCTGGTAGCAGGTGCGCTCTACGCAGCGGTGCTCTACTTCCTGGGGCATCGCCGTTTCGGCAAGGGAATGAACCTGTTGCTGGCCGGCCTGCGCTTCGTGGCCGTCTCGGTCATCGCCCTGCTGTTGCTGGCTCCCGTAGCCAAACAGACCGTCAACGAGCAGCAGAAGCCCGTCGTGGTGGTGGCACAGGATGTGTCGGAATCGGTGGAAAGCGGAAAGTGGAAAGTGGAAAGAGAAAAGTGGAAAGAGATAGAGGGCGAGGGGTACAACGTGGTGTATGAGGAGTTCGGGGGCTCGACGACGGACATCTCGGCCGAGCTGGAGGAGATAGCCAGCCGCTATCAGGGTCGCAACCTGGGGGCCGTGGTGCTGGCCACAGACGGCATCTACAACCGCGGCAACAATCCCGCCACCACAGCCGAGCGGATCACCTTCCCCGTCTACACCATCGCCTTGGGCGACACCACCCCACAACGCGACGCCGCATTGGCCAATATCCGCCACAACCGCATCGCCTTCTCGGGCAACACCTTCCCTGTAGAGATTACCATCAATGCCTCGCGCCTGAAAGGGAACGCGGCACAGCTCTCGCTCCTCGACAACCACGGGAAAACGATGGCGAGAGAGCGAGTAGACTACAGCGACAACAACTTCAGCACCACGCTGACCTTCGACCTCAAAGCCGAGAAACCGGGTTTGCAGCGCTACACGGCGAGCCTCTCTGTCGTCGACGGCGAACGAACGGCGGCCAACAACATGCTGAACTTCTATACCGACATCATCGACAGCCGCCGCAAAGTGGCCATCATCGGCAACGCCCCCCACCCCGACCTCGCGGCGCTGAAACAGGCGGTGGAGAGCAACCCCAACTACGAGGCGGAGGTATTTCTGAATGAAGAATTAAAAATGAGAAATGAAGAATTGAAAGAGGTCTCCCTCCTCATTCTCCACAACCTCCCGTCAGCCACACATCAGCTCCCAACTCTCAACTCTCATCTCTCATCTATAAACTCCATCTACATCATCGGCACCCAGACGGACCTGCCGCGTTTCAACGCCCTACATGCCGGCCTTGAGATTGTGGCGAAAGCGAGGAAGACCAACGAGGTGACCGCGATGTACAACGACCGCTTCTCGCTCTTCATGCTCGACGCTGCCGATGGCGCCGCCATCGAGGAGCTGCCACCGCTGTCGGCCCCCTTCGGCGAGGCAAAGGCTTCGCCAAGCCTCCAGTCTCTCTTCACCGCCCGATTGGGCAACATCAACACCCAGCAGCCCCTCGTCGCCGCCCAGGTGCAGGGTACAAAACGGACGGTTTTCGTCTGGGGCGAAGGACTGTGGCGCTGGCGCTTGAACGACTTCCTGAACAACAAGTCGCATGAGCATTTCGACCGCCTTGTGAGCCAGATGGTGAATTTCGCCGCCATCACCGACAGCCGTGAGCGCTTCATCGTGGAGACAGAACGTCACTACTCCGACAACGACGAGATTGTGGTCCGCGCACAGCTCTACAACGAGAGCTACGAGCCATTCAACACCCCCGACGCCACTTTTAATCTTAAAGGAGACTCCATCAAAGGCGACTATAACTTCTCCCGTCAGGGCGACGGCTACACGCTCTCGCTGGGGACGCTGCCCGAAGGACTCTACCGCTATACGGCCACCACCACCTACGACGGCACCACCTACAGCACCGAAGGCTCTTTCGCTGTCGAGGCGCTGCATCTGGAGCAGACCAACCTCACCGCCAACCACTCCCTGCTGGCCACCCTCAGCGCCATCACTGGTGGCCAGTTGGTATACCCCTCCGACCTCTCAACCCTCAACTCCCAACTCTCAACTTTGAAACCTGTCATCTACACCCACACACGCTTCTCGGAACTGCTGAACCTGCCTTGGGTACTGATATTTATCCTACTGCTGCTGGGGGGCGAATGGGTGCTGAGAAAATATTTGGGTAACGTTTAAGGGTTTTGAAAGGTTATGGGTTATTGAGATGTTAATGTTTATAGGTTAACGATATGGGGATTGGAAATTCGAAATTGGTTCGCGAAGCGGCGACGCTGGTGAGCGGCAACATGCTGGCACAGGTCATCACGCTGGCAGCCTATTTCGTGCTCACCCGTATATACACGCCCGACGACTACGGACTTTTCAATATCTTCTATTCTTATATCGAGGTGCTCATCATCTTCAGCACCTGCAAGTACGAACTGGCCATCGTGGTGGCCGACGACGAGCGCGAGGCGGCGGCGGTGTCGCGTTTCGCCCTGCGGATGAACACGCTGGTGTCGGCAGGATTGCTCACGGTGGCGCTGGTACTATGGCTCACAGGGCTGCTACCGGGCAATCTGGCTCAGTTGGGCTGGATGGTGCTGCTCATCCCCCCGTTAGTCTTCTTCTGCGGCACCTCACGCGTCTACAGTTTCCTCTACAACCGTTTCCACCGCTACGAGATGATTGCCGTCTCCGACAGCGTGAATGCCGGCAGCGGGGCGCTGCTGAAGATTGTGCTGGGGTTGTTTGGGTTCTCGCAAAGCGGCCTGCCCATAGGCACTGTGATAGGTCAAGCGGCCGCGAACATCAACTACCGCCTGCGGCTGAAAAGTCTTCCGAATGCTCAAGCCATCCGGAACATTCCGAATTCCGAGCGACGGGCTGCTGCCAAGAAACATCGCAATTTCCCCTTCTTCGTGGCCACGAAGGACTTCATCAACACCTTTTCCTCTAACCTTCCGTTCCTTTGGGCCGCGCTTTATTTCGAGCGTGCCGAAGTGGGTCTTTTCGGCCTGGCGCTGACTTTCACGATGCAGCCCGTCAATATCCTCAGCGTCGCCTTCGAGCGGGTGCTCTACGCCCGCACTGCCGAAACAGTACGCGACAGGCAGCCGCTGATGCACCTGCTCTGCCGTTTCCTGCTGCCGTTGATGGCAGTGGCGCTGCCCATAGGTGTGCTGGCAGGGTTCGTGGCGGAGCCGGTGTTTGTCTTCTGCTTTGGCGACCGCTGGCAAGGGTGCGGAGTGTTCGTACAGACCTTGCTACCTTTGGCGTTGGCCACGCTGTGCTGCAACTCACTGATGTTCATCCCCAATGTCTTTTCCTCGCAACGCACCGAGTTTGTCTTCTATCTGGTCCTACTGGCTTTGAGGGTGGCGGCTATCGCCATCGGTGTCGGTGCCGGGGACTTCCTGCTGGCTATCACCCTATACGCAGCAGCAGGGACACTCGTGAAAGCATCCCTGCTGCTATGGTACCTGTGGCAGGTACGGCGCTATGAACGCACGCTTTAGAGGTTGAACTGCAAGAAGAAGACCTGCGGATCCTCCATGTCGCCACCCTTGCCGACAGTGATTTTGTAAGTGCCTTGCGAACCAGCGTCATGCATGCTGGGATAGCAGTGAATCTCAAGAGCCTGCTGGTCCAAACCAGGAACTAACGTAAAGACATTCCAGGTATAGGGGCAAGTGACAGGTTTGCACTGGCCGTAGCAGACGGGCAGGTCTTTCATCGACTCGGGGCCATCTTCAAGCTCCACTTTGAAGCGGGTCTGCAACGACTCCTGGGTAAGGTTCTTAATATAGAAATCGACGGTAGCCTCGTCAGTTTCCTTGTCGGCATCGGTAATGTTATATACCACCTTCTGACCCGGTGCGAGCGCTTGTCCCTGGTAGTGGACAGCATACGAAGTCGAAGCGGGATAGGTCTCGCCCGAATTCTCATCATCTTTATTGCATCCGGTGAGGCTCACGGTAGCCATCATAACGAAAGCTGCCAACAAAAATTTCATTGTTTTTTTCATTTGTATTAAATTTATGTGTGTTAATCTAATTTCAATACTGCGAGGAAGGCGCTCTGCGGCACCTCCACATTGCCCACCTGGCGCATGCGTTTCTTACCCTCTTTCTGCTTCTCCAACAGTTTGCGCTTACGCGTGATATCGCCACCGTAGCACTTGGCCGTCACATCCTTGCGCACCTGTCGCACCGTCTCGCGGGCGATAATCTTGCTGCCGATGGCGGCCTGGATAGCCACGTCGAACTGCTGGCGCGGGATGAGGTCCTTGAGCTTCTCGCACATCTTGCGACCGATGGGATAGGCGTTGTCGACGTATGTGAGGGTGCTGAGGGCATCCACTGGGTCGCCGTTGAGCAGAATCTCCAGTTTCACCAGCTTCGAGGGCTGGTAGCCATTGATATAGTAGTCGAACGAGGCGTAACCTTTGGAGATGGACTTGAGCTTGTCGTAGAAGTCGAAGACCACCTCGCCGAGCGGCAGGTCGAAAGTAATCTCAATGCGGTCGGTGGTGAGGTAGTTCTGGTTCTTGAGGATGCCGCGCTTGTCCATACAAAGTTTTATCACCGGCCCGATAAAGTCGGCCTTGGTGATAATCTGTGCATGAATGTAAGGCTCATAGACCTCAGCGATATTGTTTGGCTCAGGCATTCCCGAGGGGTTGTAAACATCTATCTCGTTGCCGTTGGTAAGCTTCACCTTATACTGCACGTTGGGGACGGTGGTAATGACATCCATGTTGAACTCGCGGGTGAGGCGTTCCTGCACAATCTCCATGTGCAGCAGGCCGAGGAATCCACAGCGGAAGCCGAAGCCCAGAGCAAGCGAGGATTCGGGCTCAAAGGTGAGGCTAGCGTCGTTGAGCTGCAACTTCTCGATGCTGGCACGCAACTCCTCGTAGTCGTCGGTATCCACCGGATAGACACCAGCGAAGACCATCGGCTTCACGGCCTCGAAACCCTCGATGGGTTTTTCACAAGGCTCAGCAACATGCGTGATGGTATCGCCCACACGCACCTCCTTGCTGGTCTTGATGCCGCTGATGATATAGCCCACGTTGCCAGCCGAGAGCTGCTTACAGGACTCCATATTGAGGCGCAACACACCTACCTCGTCGGCATTGTATTCTTTTCCCGTAGAAAAGAACTTCACATGGTCGCCAGTCTTCAGCGTGCCGTTCATGATGCGGAAGTAGCTGATGATGCCACGGAAGGGATTGAAGACCGAGTCGAAGACAAGTGCCTGCAGAGGTGCGTTGGGGTCGCCCACAGGGGCGGGAATACGGTCGACAATGGCGTCGAGGATTTCCGGCACACCCATGCCCGTCTTGGCCGAGCAGCGAAGGATTTCGTCGTGCGAGCAGCCCAAGAGGTCGACAATCTCGTCGGCCACCTCTTCGGGCATCGCGCTATCGAGGTCTATCTTGTTCATCACAGGGATGATCTCCAAGTCGTTCTCCAATGCTAAGTAGAGGTTGCTTATCGTCTGTGCCTGGATACCCTGGGTAGCGTCAACAACTAAGAGAGCTCCCTCACAAGCCGCAATGGCGCGCGATACCTCGTAGCTGAAGTCCACATGCCCTGGCGTGTCAATAAGATTCAACACATACTCCGACCTCTGACCTCCGACCTCCGACCTTGAAAAGTTCATCTGGATGGCGTGGCTCTTGATGGTGATGCCGCGCTCCTTCTCCAGTTCCATATCGTCGAGCACCTGATCCTGCATTTCACGCTGGCTGACGGTATTCGTCACCTCCAGCAGACGGTCGGCCAAAGTACTCTTACCGTGGTCGATATGTGCAATAATGCAGAAGTTGCGTATATTTTTCATCTCTTTAGAGTCGTCTATTTAAAAGTGCAAAGATACAACTTTTTACCGATATGGCAAAAATTATCTTTTCATCACCCTAAAATAGCGCATAGTTTCAGTCTCTGACAAAGGAGCAGAAAGCCTCAGCCTGTTTCTGTAGTTCCGCTTTCTGTTCGTCGGTTAGGACGAATGCTCCTTTCGTCCAGCCTCGAGGCCGAGGGCAATGCCGGTCCGCGGCTCATGCATGAGATCCATCTCATGAAGTCGAGCAATTAGGTGAGCTTGGCGCGACAGCCAGTCGAGCAGGTTCTTCAGCACACCGGGGAAACAAAAAAAGGGAACCGGAATCGGTTCCCTTATAAAAAATTGGCGGCGACCTACTTTTCCACAAACAAGTGCAGTATCATCGGCGATGTGAGGCTTAACTTCTCTGTTCGGAATGGGAAGAGGTGAACACTC
>JAEEGH010005054.1_pt1 | contig 33457 bp, 20 predicted proteins | sample 9134181 | NCBI WGS metagenome assembly JAEEGH01 (sample SAMN16246544, study PRJNA631951) | gut metagenome | biome: gut microbiome; feature: rumen; material: DP-attached | host: Bos | place: Iran: Karaj | collected 2018-10
GCCCTGGTTGGTGGAGCCGTCGCCGAAGAAGCAGACGCAAACCTGATCGGTGCCGCGAATCTTCGCAGACAGGCCGGCGCCCACAGCGATGTTTTGACCGGCACCGACGATGCCGTTTGCACCCAGGATGCCCTTGGTACGGTCCGCAATGTGCATGGAGCCGCCCTTGCCCTTGCAGTAACCGGTGTAGCGGCCGAAGAGTTCTGCCATCATCAGGTTCAGATCGCCGTCCTTGGCGATGATGTGGCCGTGGCCACGGTGGGTACTGGTGATGTAGTCATCATCCCGCAGGCACTCGCACACGGCCGGAGCGATCGCCTCCTCACCCAGATACAGGTGAGCGAAGCCGTAAATTTTGCCCTCGGCAAACAGCCTGGCGGCCGCTGACTCGAAAGCACGGATGCGGCACATGCGGGTATAGATGTCTTTCATCTGTTCTTTGTTGATTGACATGTCGAACCTCCTATCTTGTAATGTGAGAATGCGTGTGCATTCTCTTTCTGCAGACTTTCGCCTGTTCCCTGTGAATATTGTAGGCTTTTCTCTGCAAAATCTCAAGTTCTTTTTTAATTTTTGAAGTGATTTCTACCGTTTTGCCATTCCGAAGCAAAAAAACTATACAATTTGACAATTCGGTAAAACTTTAACATGTCGAATTGAGAAATATATGAGAATAATTTGACCCGGGAGTGATTTTTATCGTCTCAAATTCTCAAGAATGAGACAAGAGACAGCCTGCAGCAAGCAGAGCTGTCTCTTGTATTCAGCCGTTATGATGACTGCCGTTTTTGAGGGACTTGGTATTGATGTCCAACTTTTTCATGCGGCGATACAGGGTCGCGCGGCTGATGCCCAGCCGTTCTGCGGCGGCCTGCACATCTCCGCTGCAGATGGTCAGCGCGGCCATGATGGCGCCGCTTCCGGAATCATTGGGCTCATGGAGCTGCTGTGAAATGGTATTCGGGCGATCCAGCGAAAAAGCGAGATCCTCAGCGGTCAGAACCGAGGAGCTGCTGACGTAGTACGCACGCGCGATGCTGTTCTGAAGCTCCCGGATGTTCCCCGGCCAGGAATAAGCGCGCAGACCGCGGAGAAATTCCTCCGACATTTTTTTGGGGGCGGAGACGCTGCCTTCGTTGAGCTTCTGCAGAAAGCGATCCGCAAAATCGTCAATATCGGAGGGGCGATCCCGAAGAGGAGGAATGTCGAGCTTCAGCATACTGACCCGGTAATACATATCCTTCCGAAAACTGCCTCTCTCGGCAAGCCGCTTCAAATCCTGGCTGGAAGAGGAGATGATCCGGATGTCCAGGGCGGTTTCCTGCGTGCTTCCGAGCCGCTGGACAGAGTGGGTCTCGACTGCGCGGAGAAGCTTGACCTGCAGCTCCAGCGGGATGGCGGATACCTCGTCAAGATACAGAGTTCCGTTCTGCGCAAGCTCGAATCTGCCCGGCTTCCCCTCGAAGACCGTACCCGGAAAAGCACCCGGCTCATAGCCGAACAACTCCATTTCGAACATATCGCGGGGAATGGAGGCACAGTTGACGACAACAAAGGGGCCGTTGGCGTTCTTGCCGGCGTTGTGTATGGACTGGGCGAGGATTTCCTTACCGGTCCCGCTTTCCCCCTGGATCAGAATGTTTCCTTCATAGCGGGCGAAGGTGGCGGCCAGAGCGAGTTTCTTCTTCATCTGCTCGTCCCGGGTCGTGTAGTCCCGGAAGGTGTAGATGGCCCGGTTTCCCGAGATCTTGTTCACGGCGTTGATCAGAGACTTCTGCTTCCGCAGCATCACGCCGAGGGTTCGGTAGCCGTACTCGCTGAGCGGGGAGATCGTGATGCTGCAGTACTTCTGCGCTCCGTTGACCGAGAGCGCCATATTGTCGGACTGCAGGGGAGCGCCGCTTGAAAGACTGCTGAAATCCCAGTTGATATGGGGGACGATGCTGCGAATTCCGATTTGACGCAGACCGTCGAGATCGGTTTCCAGCAGGGATTTTGCCGCGTCATTCATCCAGATCGGATCCCCGTCCATATCCAGCAGGATCATGCTGTCCTCGCTGCTGTCCAGCAGCGCACGCATCATCTCGGTGTTATAGGTGTTGATGATCTGAGATTCGATGTTGCTGGCGGCCTCCTTGATCAGCGCAAGCGTGTGGAGGTTGACGTCCTTTCGATCCCCTGACAGGTTGATGCAGCCGACGATCTCGCCGCTGGGCCCATGAATGGGCGCGGCAGAGCAGGTCCAGGTGTGGTGAGAGACACAGTAATGCTCCGGGCCGACCATCTGGATGGGGATATCGTAATCCAGCGCGACGCTGATGGCGTTGGTGCCGACCTCAAGGTTGCTCCACATGGCGCCGGGAATGAAGCGCATATCATTGCAGCGGGCGATCATGGCGGGGTGCCCCATGATCTCCAGAAGGTAGCCTGCCCGGTCTGTCAGAACGATGAGAAACTGGGTTTCGGAGATCAGCTTGTACATCTCCCGCATGATCGGCAGGGCGGTGTCCAGAAACAGCTTGTTCTCCGCACGAGCGCTTGCGAGAACACGCTCGTCGATGTGCCGGCCTTCGCCGCCGGAGGGATTGACGCCGGCAGCCTTGCACTTCCGCCAGGACTCGGCGATGGGCTGGCGGATCTCCGGACTCATGACGTCATCGAAGACAAATTGTGCCCAGAGCTCTGTCATCCGGTTGATCTCATTGATGTCTCTCTGCATATCCATCGTTTAGTCTCCTTCATTCAGGATGAGCGCAAGGATCTCCTCTTCGCGGATGCCCCCAAACAGGGAAGAAACGGGGAAGCGGGCAAGGATCCGGGAGAGCTCCCACGCATCGCGCCGCGCTCCGCGCAGAGCCTCACAGAGCTCTGTCAGCGGGGCGGTCGCCATAAAGTCACCGAAAAAAACGATGTCTTCGATCCGTTCCTGCCGGATATTCATCCGCACTTCCAGCGTCCCACCTGGGAAGCGGGCGCGGTTGCGGAACGCATAATCCGGGCTGCGCCCGTAGGTCCAATCCCAGCTCCGGTATTTCTCGTCCGCAAGCTTTCGCACGGAGGCCAGTTCGTCGTTGCCAAGCGTCTCTCGGATCAAGCCGTCCTGCGTGAGCTCCTGCAGCAAGCGGTCACGAAACTGCGGCAGGTCTGCCTTTGAAGGGAGATAGTCGCGGATATTCCCAACGCGGGAACGAACCGACTTGGCGCTCTTGGAGCGGAACTTGGCCGGATCCGCGTTCAGAGCGCCGGCGATCATGGCGGGGTCGGAATCGAAGAGCAGGGTGCCGTGGTGAAGGATCCTCCCGTTTGCGATCCGCTGCGCAACACCGGAGACCTTTTTTCCGTCGACGAGGATGTCGTTTCTGCCGCTGGTTTCTGCATCCACGCCCATCGCAGCAAGAGCCCGGCAGACCGGCTCGGTAAAGCGCCGGATCGTGAGCTCCTCTGCGTTTCCCGTGTCGCAGATGAAGGAGTAATTGAGATTTCCGAGGTCGTGGTAAACTGCGCCGCCGCCCGTCATCCGCCGCACGACCGTGATGCCGTGCTCCTCTACGAAAGAGGCGTTGATCTCCTCGGCGGTATTCTGGTTCAGTCCGATGACGATGGTGTTGGCGTTCTGCCAGAGAAAAAGCCAGTCTCCCTCCCGGCGGTTTTCAAGAATATACTGTTCCAGCGCGAGATTGTAACACGGGTCTACAGAGCCCGATTCCAGATAATGCACGGGCATTACCCGTCACCTCCTGTCTGTTGAAGCGCTGCAGGGACAGCCGGTCAGCCCTTCTTCGCCTCGGTTTTTTCGAGAAAACGCTGCTTCCGGATGATCACGCGGTCGTGAATTCCCTGCCCGATCAGGCCGCATTCGTCAAAGGCGCGAACCTCGAACACAAGTCTGCGGCCGTCGATTTCAATGAGCTTGCTCTCCGCCCAGACCTTCATGCCCACGGGGCTCGCGGCGTCGTGGCTGACAGCGAGCTTTGTACCGACCGTGCTCTGCCCCTCTTCCAGATGCGGTGCGACGGAGCGCTGGGAAGCTTCCTCCATCAGGGCGATCATATAAGGCGTGGAAAAGACGGGCAAATCCCCGGAGCCGACGCTGACGGCCGTGTTCTGGTCGTTGACAACGCATTCCGCGCGTCCCTGAATGTTGATTTCAAGCATGATGCATTCCTCCGATTTTATAGGATTGGGTTTACAGCATTTTAACCGAAAAACGGCGGCATATCAAGTGCTTTGCGTTTTTGGTCCTGGGAGCAAGCACACGGATCAGGATGGAAAGAAAGGCGGGAAGTGCAAAAACCGGCAGTTTCCGTAAAACGGAAGCTGCCGATGTCGCTGCTTTTCCTACGCCGGCATTATCCGGATCAGGTACGAGGGTTTCAGAGCTCAATTACTCCGTCTCAGCCGGGAGATTCCAGCACCCCTTTTGCTCAATTGTGGTTTAACTTTAGCACCCTGAATTTGCTTTGTCAAGGTAGAATACGCGCTCGGCCGTCATTCGCCCCACGCTTGAGGGGGTGACCCGCACAACAAATCAAGCGAAAAGGGATAGGCAAAAATGAGAGCCTGCCCTGCTGTACAGCGGCAGCCGGCGCTGGGGTCGGTATAGCGGAGGAGGCGTTTGGCCTCCTCCGTTTTTGTATTACGAAAACCCCGCGCTAGGCGCGGGTGGTTCGGAAGCGCTTTTAGCTATGGGACAGGACGAAAAAACTCCTTTTGATGTGATAAAGCGTGGTCTGGCAACAGCACAATGCATCAAAAGGAGGCCGGCCAAACAGGAAACATGTTTGGAAGGCAAGAAAAGAATAACACAAGAAACGCAGAAAAAGAAGGAAAAGGTAGAATAGATGTAGGCATGTAACGGGGAGAGGAGATTGTACAAAGGTGAAATAGAACGCCCCTCGCAAGTGCCAGACCGTATTTGCGCCTTTAGGCGCTGCTAGTAAACAAGGGCTATGCCCGAAAATGAAAAACCACCCGCTAGGCGGGTGGTTGTTTATTTACACTCCAATCTCCACCCCACACGTCAGCCGGAACACGATCCTGTCCTTGCCGTGGACCGTCATGCTGTCCACCAGCCCGGCCCATAGGCTCTCGTCGAACTGAGTGATGAGCTCCGACAGGTCCTTCACGCTCTCAATGAACCGTTCGATCTTTCTGCGCCGGATCATAATCTGATCGATCTGCTCCATGACGGCATCGCGCTTGTGCTCGGTCTCTTCATACCGGCTGACAACTGCATCGTATCGCTCGTTGTATTCCTTCTGGTCCTGCGCTACCCTGGCGTTCCGGGCGATCAGGTCGTTCACCGCCTTGGCGTCGACGCCAAGCTGCTCATCCAGAATCCGGCGTTCCTTCTCCAACGCCGTGGTATCACCGAGCAGGGCATCTACCGCTACATCCTGACTGAGGAGTCTGTGGACAACGAGGCCGTGACCAAGGACGATAGCTCCCGCACGGTGGACGTGTACGTTATCGATGAGGACGGTACCCTGAAGGTCGCCGCCTACGTGATCTACAATGAGAACGTGGAGGAGGGCAAGAACGACGGCTTCACCAACAGCTACGGCAGCGCCAATCTGGAGTTTGGTAAGAAGGTCACCGGCAATCAGGGCTCCCGGGACAAGTACTTTGCCTTCACGGTAAAGACGACCGGCCTGCCCGATGATATGGTCTTCACCGTCTCCGGCGAGTTCGACAAGAACCCGGAGAAGAATGACGCCACCAAGTACGACGACATGAGCAGCAACAACGTCACCCAGCTCACCGGCGCCCAGCTGAACGCCGGCTATACCTTCTATCTGCACAATGGCCAGAACGTGAAGATCGAGGGTCTGCCTGTCGGTACCGTGTACGAGGTCAGCGAGGATGCGGAAGAATACACCGCCACCACGCCCGACAATGCTTCCGGCACCCTTGGCGCGGAGAGCGTGACCATGGAGTTTATCAACGATAAGGAAGGCACCGTGCCTACCGGCGTGCTTCTGACCCTGGCTCCCTGCAAGGTGCCGGAAACATCGGAAAGAATCATTTTGTTTGGAGAACTGTATGAAACTGCGTCACGATAGAGGACAAGTTCATATTGTGAGACGGCTGGCAGCCCTGCTTCTGGAGATCCTGGCTGTGTTCTCGCTGAGCGCCACGGCATTCGCCATGGATGCGGTGGAGGCGGAATTGCCCGTCACGGTGAAGGGCGCGTCTTGTATGGTGCGCCTGACCCCGCTGGACGGCGCGCCTACCCCGGAGACCGGGGAGATGGAGCTGAAGGGCGCGGGGAAGTTTACGCTGGAGTTCACCGAGCCCGGCATATACCGCTATGAACTGGCAGCGCTTCCCGGACAGCGACAGGACGTGATTTACGATACCACCGTGTATCAGATTACCGTTACGGTCGTTACAGGGGAAGACGGTGTGCTTCGGACGCTGATTTCCGTCTCCGCAGGGGACGAGCACAAGGCGGACGAGGCTGTGTTTGAAAACAAACTCAAGCCGGTAAACCCCGATAAGCCCAAGACCGGCGATCTGTCTTATCCTGCGCTCTGGTCAGCGGCACTGCTGCTCTCTGCAGCGGGGCTGATTGCCGTATTGATTCTGCTGAGCCGGATGACGACCGCCAAGAGCACGAAAAACCTGTAAATGAGCCGGATTCCCGAAAAAATGAAACTTAACATGGATCCCTGAAGAAACGAAACCCCCTCAAGTTGCCGTATTTGCGGCAACTTGAGGGGGTTCGTGCTTGAAAGCCCGGCACTTGGCTCACTGGCGGCCGGTGTTGTCCTGGTAGGTGTCGCCTTGAAGCAGAATCTGGGAGACGGGAACGATGGTGTAGCCATCCGCCTGGAGAGCCTCGATGATGCCCGGCAGAGCCTCCGGCGTATGCACGGCGGCGGTTTTGCGACAGTTAAGGTTTTCCCGCAAGGGGAAATGCTTTTTCAGAACACCGCCACCCACTGACGGCAGCGCGGGCAGGTGCCATGGGGATAGGGTACGGGGATCACCTCGTAGTTTTCAAATTCCCACACGATGCCGCAGTTGGTGCAGGTTCCCACAAAGGTCCCGTGATCCGTCGGCCCGTTTTGGTAGTTGTTGTAATGCTTGGGATCGTCAAACGTTTCCATCCTTCACTCCTGTTCGATCACCGCGATTGCGTTCAAGGCTCTGGCCAGGTCGCGCTGCGGGCGTTTTACTCTGTCAGTTTTTCCGAGACTATCCAGCACACGCAGGCAAGCGTCGTTATCCAGTGTGGTCAGAATATCCAGACGCAGGCGAGCGCGGGACGTGCCGACATAATAGAGCAGCACATTCTGGCCGTCGTTTCCCAGAAAAGTATCTTCTTCTACGTCGACCAGGATCACGGCGTCAGCCTCAAGACCCTTGAACTTGCGGCAGGTGGTAAAACGGATCTTCTTTTTCCCTGCGGGATAGAAACCGTTTTCTATGTACTGCGCCAACAGACTGTCCGATTCTTTTTTGCAGGTCAGGATCACAATATTCTCGATCCCGTCGCCGAGCAGGGCATCCAGAGCGTCGTCCAGCGCGCCGAGAACACTTTCTTCGTCCTCGCAGAAGTGCAGCTTCGCCGGAACGCCCACGATGCAGTTTTCCATCAGCTTCGGGCTGCGCTCCGAGACAGGGCGCAGGGAGGTTTTCGCGATGTTCTCCGTGTTGCGGCAGTTGCGGTAAAGCGTCAACTTGCAGTCGGCGTCAGCCAGAAACTGCGGCATTTTCCGTGCCTGGATGAGCTGCAGCTTGTCATAGAAGACATAAAAGCTGCCGTCCTCTTTGGTATCCTCGATGATCGTTTTGAGCGTTGAGAGGATGTCGGCCTCCTCAATGGCATCGCTGCCGAAGTCCTGCCCCTCGTCCACGATCACGTGCTGATAGGGGAAGCTGCTCTTTTCCCACATATCCTCCAGCAGCCGGTTCAGCAGCGCATAATCCGGCTCAGGCGTGTGCCCCAGGCGGCAGGCGAAGCGGGCGATGGTCTCGTAGTCGATGTTCTCATGGGCGTAGTTTTCCGCCAGATGATCCCGCAGCTGCCGATTAAAGCAGAGAAACAGCACCTTTTCCCCGCGGAAGGCGTGCCGCTTGGCCTTCTCGACAGCCACCAGCGTTTTTCCCGTACCGGCCGCACCGTTGATGACGGCGGTCTTCTGCTCTTCCAGGAAATTCAGAACCGACGCCTGCTCCTTGAGAAGGCGATGGAAAATAATATGTTTGGTGTCGGTGTCGAAGGAGGCCGAGGGCGCGATCTCAAACTGCGGGCAGAGGATCTCGTTGACGATGCGGGAGGCCTGTGCGTCGTTCAGGCTGGTCTCTGTTTTCCCGTGATCGGTAAAGCTGAAGATACGATTCAGATAAAAGGCTGGGTCATACAGCGCCTCCTCAGCCATAAGCAGCTCCCGCGGGAGCTCCGGCGGCAGGATCATGCCGCGAATATACGAGTCAGAGACGATGGGAAACCATACCGCGTACAAGAACTTGCATCTGGCAGCCAGGTCGCCCATGCCATGATCCCGCATATAATCACGAACAGCATACATGGCGCGCTGTGCTTGGGCAACAGGGCCTCCGCTGTGCATAGGACGCCCATCTCCGTAAAGCCAGGTCCCATTCTCATAGCAAACTCTTGTTGCTTTCGCTTCCAGACAGAGGATTCCTTTTTGGGGATGAAAGATCACAAAGTCGGCTTCCCCTTCGTACAGACTATTGTCTGAACGGATCTTGTTGACGCGAAAGGAATGTACAACATAATACTCATCCGGCAAGCTTTCCAACGCCGAGAACATGATGTCCTCTCTGCTGCGTGGATCAAAGTCTCTCGGTTTTTCAGGGATCATGATCGCCATATCTTATTCCTCCTTCAACGCATCAGCGAGCTTGTCCGGCGTCAGTTCCTCTCTTCCGAGCAGGAAGCATTTCCAGCCGTTGGCCGCCGCGAACTCCAGCCCCTCTTTATCCTCCTCCGTGAACAGCATGACATGGGAGTCGGGCCAGAGCAGCGCGCAGCCGTACTCTTCTTTGCCCTGGAACACGCAGTCAAACCAGGGCTTCTCCTTTCCCTTGAACAGATCGCTCTGTGCGGCAATCGTCTTGATCGAATCCCGCTCGGCTTTCGCGTCCACCAGAGACAAAACATTCTGCCAGATGTCCTTCCAGGTGCTGTCGCGCATGTTCATGCCGAAATCGTCCGGCAGTTCGAGACTGTCCGGAGCGTCTGCAGCGTTTTTCTCATTGCTTTCGGACAATTCATCCCTCGGTGCCTCAGTCTGCATCTCGCCGATCCACTCTTTCAGGAAAGCTGCTGCCTTATAGCGATCCAATTCGTCATGGATCTTCTGGTTATAGTAATTCCGCAGGCATTTATAGCAGGAGCTGCCGCAGTCACAACTGTTGACGATGTCGTAGGCGCGGCGAAGCACCCGCTGGAAGGCGGCGCCGTCTGTTGTAACAAGGCGCCGTACATGACCTGCGCCGCCTGCAACCGCGTCGTACAGGATCACAGAGTAGAGCAGCAGACCATCTTCAAACGAGCGGAAGAGACAGCCCTTGATATCCGTGCGTTCAATGCCCATTTCACGGGAAAGCCCTTCCAGCAGCGCGTACAGCACCGAACGCATGGTATTGAGATCGCTTGCCGCCTCATCCAGGAAGGTCACACGGGCAACGTCCGTTTTGAAATCGTGGGACAACGTGAATTCTTTTCCAATCCCGTCCTTGTTTGGGCAGGGATAACCGCGCGGCGTTTTATGCCCGGGCTTGACCTTGATGGGGTCGGCATAGCCGCAGGTCGGGCAAACCTGAAACCGGGTCTGACCGACAACGACCAGCGAGTCGTTCTGCGTTGAGGCAATCCGGACGCGGCCGCCGTTGACATAGAATTCCTGCTCCAGGAGGAGGTTCCGCTGGGGATCGCCAATGTAGTTGTCGTCCGTCTTATAGTCATGCTCCGGCCGGTGCATTGGAACAGGCTCGTCCCGTTTCTCCACATCTGCGCAGAAGCCAAGCCGCGGCTCCAGCGTCTTTCTCCAGCGCGGCCTGGGAATCGGCTTCTGACAAGATACGCAGGGCCTGGCTTTGACCAGCGGCTCTTTGGTAAAGTTGGGCTGGCCACAGCTGGGGCACTGGCAATAGGAGCCGATCTCCCAGGACAGATCCGCATTCTTTCCCGGCGCTTTGCGGATATAGCGGCTGGTATAAAGCTTGCCGTCTGCCACGACCTGGGCACCGGGGGCATAGTCTGCGATGGCCATCTGCAGATCCCGCGCCAGCTGCAGATCCTTTTCCTTGCCGGTGCTGTTGGCGTTGGGCAGCAGCTCGACCGTGTCCACCGGGAAGCCGTATTTGGGCAGACCGTGGTGCCGTACCAGGAAGCTGATCAGGCTCTTGCGCCCGGCATTGTCCTCGGCGGCACAGCGGAAATTCCGCAGGGCACGACTCCAGCGGCCCGCCTCCTCGTCGTCCTGCGCGCTGCGGGCAGCGGCAAGGCCGTTCTGCAGTTCTTCAACGGTTCCGCGGAAATCGTCCACGGCCAGCTGCAGGGTCCCGTTCTCTCCGCAAAGATGCTCCACCCACGACCAGTCGTCAATACCCAGACGATGCTGCACGTTTTTCGGGATAGAGTCCTCCAACAGCTTTTTCAGGCGTTCCGGCCGCCCGGCCAGATAGTCTTTCAGCCGTTCATAGCCGCCTTCATTGAGGAACACCGTCTGGTTGTCTCCGTTGTACTCCTCATTGTTCTGCTCAAAAAAGGCGCTGATGGCCACGGCATAGACATGACGGTACAGAATCTTCTCATTCTCGACTTCGAAGATCGGCGCGCTGATTTTTCCGGAGATCATACGTTCCGGCGCGTCATAATAGGTGAAATCATGGGAGGAGAGCTTGGCGTAGGTCATGACAAAGGCAGCGGAGCCACGGCCGCGGCCCGCTCGTCCGGCGCGCTGCACATAGTTGGAGGGGCTTGGCGGCACATCGCGGAGATAAACCGTCTCCAGGCTGCCGACGTCTACGCCCATTTCAAAGGTGGTCGAGCAGCTCAGGGCGTTGATCTGCTTGTTGACAAAGGCCTCCTGATAGCGCGTTTGCTGGTCTTTGGCCAGCTGTGCCGTATGTTCCTTGATATACAGCGGGTGCATCTGCTCGCTCATATACAGACGGGCATAATGATTGTCCTGGGCGTGGGCAAGCGGCTCAAAGGGCTCCAGTTCGCCATCGCACTTGACGCTGGCGCAGCGGCCTTTCACAGAGTAAGGCGTGATCCTTCCGCACTTTTTACAGCGATAAAAGCGCACCGCGTCTGTTCCGCCCAGGAGCACGTCAAAATCGCCCGCATCGAGCATAAAGCTCTCGCTCTCGGGCGAGAAGACATATTCCCAGTAATCGCTCAGCAATTCGTCTGCCGCATCCTCTGTGATGCCAAGGGCGCGTACCAGGCGTGCGATGCGCGTATTGGGGAAGTACTTGCCGTTGCTGCGCTTTCTGCCGCACCAGCCGCTGACGGTGCTCTTCTTACTGTTTTCGGCGGTCTTGACTTTGACCAGTTTTTTCTCATAGGGCGAGAAGAAGATGTATTCCCGCTCCGCGTCCGTAAGCTTGTGTTCCTTTCCGGCATTGAGCGCGCCGCTGAAAACGGCGTCCTGCGCCAGCTGCTCCAACAGCGCGGCGGCATCTGAGCCGGGGAGGCCATATGTGGAACTGATTGCCTCGGCGAGGCCTTCATTTCCGTGATAGGCAAAGGCCAGCACGCCCAAAGAACGCAGGCTGGTGGAACGTCGGGCGTTGAACATTTCGTTGAGGATCGCGACCCAGGCGTTTTGCCGGCTCACAGAGGTCAGCCCGCCGGAAGCACGCGCTGCATCCCATTCGGCGAAGCAGCGGTTTTCCTCGAAATAACGGGACAGCTCATTGACAAAGTCCCGCACAGACACGCGCTTCTCCCCACGGGCCTTGAGAAGCTCAGCCGTATGCCAGATCCCCCGGCGGCGCAGGAATTCCTGATAACTGCGTTCCATATAGGTGGCAAAGAAGGCCGCCTCGCTGCGGCTGTCGGAGAAGCACAGGAACTGCCTTGCCCGCTCCCGGCGTATGACTTTCTTTTTCGCCGCCCGTGCAAACAGTCCGCTTGCCGCCTTCGGCGCTTCTGTCACCTCGGTGACCTCTTCCGTCGGAAGCTGCTCGAAAAGCTCGGTTCCCAGTACGGCCGTCGCAGCTTCGCTCCCCAGATAAAAGCGCCGGAACGACCCAAACCCACAGGCCGGACACTTGGTCGAGCCGCTCTTCGTATGATCGACCAGCCGCAGCTTGATATATCCCTCTTTGGCATGATCGCAGGGCGTTTCATATTTCAGATCCGCTTCAGAAGAAAGCGCGCCGCAGATCGGGCAGACCACGTAATCGTGGGAACCGTCGTCTTTCTCGTCTTCCGCTTTGTCATCCTCGAACAGCTCTCCGTCAGACGCGGCCCGGATGAGGTAATACTCGGCGTCGTCGTCCTTCCCCTGGCGGGCGAACTGCTTGAAACGTTGGCTTCCCTTGTCGGTTTTTCCCACGATGGCAAGCCGGCCGCAGTCACTGCAGATAGCGGCTTCGAAGACCTCCTGCGGCGCCTGCCCGGGATGCTCGATGGCATTCTTTCGCTGCAGGAAAAGCTGTTTAGGCGCATTGAGCGTGATATACGCACCCTCCATCGCGCGAACAAAGAAGTGATAGCGGGGTTTGATCAGCGCGGCGCCGTCCTTCTCCGCTCTGGCACAGACGCTGATAAACGCAACGACCTGCTCCCGGGTCATCCCCGGAGCCGCGCCAAGAAAGGCCTGGTGCAGCTGCGTCACGGTAACGGGGGATTTTGCCTCTCTGCGAAGAATGGCAAACAGGCGCAGATGAAGAAACAGCTCGTACAGTTTTTCCTCCGCCGTTCCCTCCGGCGCAAAATCCAGATCCGCCTGTCCCAGGATCGATCCCACCGCGTCCGGCGATTTCACAAGGCGGACAAACAGCTCGGGATCAATCTCCCGGTTTTCGATCATCTGCGGCTGCTTTTCTGTGGAACGGATGATCCCGTCGGCAGAGAAAGGGACACCCGTCAGCTTTTCGGCGAAGCTGACGATCTCGCTGTCAGCATCCGGGCCGCCGAGCGTGGCACTGGTCAAAATGTATTGCACGGCATCCGGCCGGCTGATCCTGGCGCGAAGACGGCGCATCAGCAGGCTTGTCTCCATCCCGGTAGCGCCTTTGTAGATATGCGCCTCGTCCAGAACGATATACTTCAGCTTAGCTCCGGAAAAGACCCGGTCATCCTTTGGACGAAGCATCATGTATTCCAGCATGGAATAGTTCGTGATCAGAATGTGCGGCGGCTCCTCCTGCATCTCCTCGCGGGAGATCAGTTCGTTGGGAAGCGGGTCGACCGGGGCCCCGTTGGCGTCCTTATGCGTTTTGTGATACTCGCCAAGCGCTTCGCTTTTCTTGTGCGGCGTGTTGCCGTTATAGATGCCGAAGCGGATCGCCGGATAGTTTTTCAGCAGGGCGCGAAGTCGCTTGATCTGGTCGTTGGCCAGTGCGTTCATCGGGTAAATGATGATGGCTCGGACGCCGGAATCCAATTCGCCGCGTTCCGCTTCGCACAGGATGTGGTGGAGAACCGGGATCAAAAAGCTTTCGGTTTTGCCGGAGCCGGTGCCTGTCGTCACGACCAGACTCTGCCCCTTGGAAGCTTTCTTCAGCGCCTTCTCCTGGTGCAGATACAGCGGCCTGTCCAGCTTTAACTCGCGATCCTTTTCCGGGATAGGCTCCAGCTCGGCAAACAGGCGGCAGGCCTCGCCCGTCTCCATCAGTTCGCGCAGCGTATGCCCGCTCTCAAAGGAACCGCCGATGTCCAGGTACGGTCCCCTGGCTACCTGCCCTTCCTGCTTTAAGGCCTGTTTGAGACCAAGCGCATAGTCCGCATCGGCCATATCAAAGCTGGTCGTAATGTAGTCGATATAGCTGGATTTGATCTCCTCAGAAGCTCGGATCGGATCAAACATAGTCGGCCCTCCGTATTTCAAATTCAAAGTAATCGGGGTTTTGCAGTCTGGCGCGCTGTGCAGCCCGGCTCATGGTCTGCTCCGGATCACGGTTTGGGATAGAAGCTGTGACGGTATCAAAGTAAACGACCTCGCCCTCAGCCGTGGTAAGGATCAGCCTCCGATCATTGACGACCCAAAGACGCACCGGATTTGTCAGCAGGTATTCGCTGCGATCCGGATATGCGTTAAACGCGATCCTTCGTCCATCCCTGTTTTCAAAGCTCAGCCGCGCCTCATATTCCGGCATGGCAATGCTCTCCCAGTCCGGCGCACCGATCCCGAGGAAGGCAAGGTTTTCCACAATGCCCTTGCCCGGCTGGATGTCCACGCTTTTCAGCTCTTCGCTGCTCATATCCCAGTAGATCGCTTTTGTCAGCTGCAGCTCGCATCCATCAAAGCGAAACTCGTTTTCGTCTCCGACAACAAGCTCCCCTTTGTAGATGCATTCCTGCCTGTTGGCGGAAAACACGCCATCACTTTGAAGGAGCACCTCATAAGAATATCTTCCGTGCCGGATCTCGGCGCTGCGGCAGAGCAGCTTATCATAGTCGGCTACGATTCCGAAGCTGTAGTCTTCCGGCCCAGACAGGGACAGACGGAACCGGGAACCGGGATCGCCGATATACCGGCCGTTCGGCAGCCATTGCAGCTCGTTGACGCGAAATTGAAGCGGCGGTTCCGTAAAGCATGGCGCAAAGCAGATCTGTGTGAGGGGGATCTGCTCTCTTTCACCTGCAGGGGAACGGAGAGACAGCCACAGCATTTCATCCTTCCCATGATGCTGGCCGCTGTGGATCAGATTCCCGAGCTCATATTGCTCTGCCGAATTGACGGGGAGCTCTTTTGCCCCCAGCATCAGCTGACCTTGCCAGGAAGGCGGCAGTTCAAGCGTTGAAAAGACTTCCTTCCCGATTTCTTTATACCAGAGCCGTTCCGGCAGCCGGAACGCGCTCTGCGCGCCGAAGCTGCAGCGCACTGTCGGCAATTCGATCTCATAGCTGAATCCGTCCGATCCCACTGCAGAGGATGCTGCAGTACTTCCGGGCATTCGAAAAGCGGGCAGGCTGCTCGTTTTTTCGGCATCCGTTATGGTCAGCAGGGCGTCTTCCTCGGTTTCCAGGTAACGGGTCTTGTCCAGTTTCCATGAGAACCCGGGAATCAAAGCGAAGGGGTATTCCAGCACAGCCAGCGACTGCACCATATCGACCAGGCGAATCAAGTGGCACACGCCGGACAAGGCGGGCAAAGTAAATGTCAGCTCTCCATCCGCAGTTTCCTCTGCGGAAAGCCGCGTTCCGTCAAGCGTGAGCTGGTAGCGCAGCGGATTTTCGTTCTCAGGAAGACGAAGCCGCAGCGTGAATACGGTGTCGAAGATGGGATAATGCTTGCCTTCCGCACACAGCTCAATACCGCCGACCGGCCGGGGAGACGGATAAAGCCGCGCTTTGCCGGAAATCTGCTCATCCGCAAAAAGTTCCGAGCCATCTACCGTGATCGTGCCAACCGTGTCGAGGTTGACCCGATAAAGCTGACCCTCGTGATCCTCCATGGTCACGCTGTCCGTGTCAGCAAAATCGAATTCCTGATTATCATCCGAGAACAGATAGATGATCCCGCTTTTCACGTTTCGCTCGTTGCCGCTTGTGTCAAAACAGAGAACGTCCCGGTAAAGCTTGGAGCCGGAAGAATAGATCGTATCGTCCAGATACTCGATCTCGCCGCAAAGGCGAAGCGATTTGGAGAAATCCGCCTGTGTCTCATTCAGAGGAAGAAAACGACGCTTTGTCGTCAGACCCAGGTCAGATATGCCGCTGGCCTGCAGGGTCCCGGCATAGATTTCCCGGTTGTCCTGGTATACATGCAGTACCGGGCGTGTCTCCCCGATCTCGCTCAGGCGGATACGGGGAACAACGAGACCCACCCTTCCGTTTTCCATGCCGTATTGAATATAGATGCGCTCTGCGGAGGTCGCGACAAATTCCGTTTTATGGCTCTTCTTTTCTCCCTGCAGTTGCGTGCGTTCCGCGCTGCTCTTCTTCTGATACCAATCTACCAGGAGCCGATCCCAGCGGTCGTGTATCTCAAAGCTCTCCCCACGCAGGAGGGAATCCATTTTCTTGACAAGCGCATCGCACAGCACCGCCATATAACCCGGCTTTTCCAGAAACAGCGTCTTCAGGCCGGACATGACAGCGCTGGACTTCAGTTGAACTTCTGATTTCTTTTCCGTCCACCTGGCCTGCATTCCCTTGACCAGAGTCTTATAGCTGCTGTCCTCGGGTATGTATTGAAAGTCCAGGTTCCTTACGTAAAAATCAAACAGGATTTCAAACAGACTCTCGATGCTTGCCCTCGGTGCGATCGCATGGAGCAGCATCGAGGTGTAGTAGCGCATGGTATTATCCGGAGCAAGAAAGCGGCGATACAGGGTAAGCGTGTCTTTGATGGCAGCGCAAAAGCTTTTGTAGATCCTCTGTTCCGCAATTTCAGGCTTAAGGCCATATTGCTGGTAGATATAGCTCCAAAAAGTGTCCGTATCGGAATCGTCCTGCGCATCCTCGTTCCGCTTTTTCAGCAGAGCGACGGTCGAAACGGTCAGCACAAGCTGCTCGATCCGCGTTAACGAGGATCCCGGACGGCACATCTTTCGCACGACGTCCGTCGCCGCAGAAAACAAAGCCGAGAACTCCGCATCACTCAGCTCATACTGCCCGATCAAGGGATATCTGCGCAAAATGCTGTCTGCCAGCTCGGCGGGAGAATCCGCTTTCCATTTGCAGTCGCGGGTTTTCATTTCCGCCTCACAGAATCCTGTCTCCCGCCAGATAAACCCGTTGTCCGTCAGCCACTGACTGTCGGTTTTGCCTTCGCTCCTGGCTATCGAGTGAACAGAAAAATGCACAGGTGCGGTAACGGCTTTTAGGGTATAGGCCTCTTTGTATATCACACCATCCGGATAGACTTTTTTCAATCTCTCCAGCACAAGGGACTTGTCCAACGCCATTCTTCTTCACCGCCTTTGTAAAAAGAGCTTATAAAATCCATTTATAGTATAACATTTTGCCAAAAAACGTCAAGAAATTATGGCTCGTGAGCTGCGTTGTTTTTAGAGCAACATCTCTATATAAAGATTCTTCTCTTTATGAAGCATGAATTCCCGGTTTTGTCAGTTCGCTGAAAGAAGCAGATCAGACATGCAGATTTAAGGGGAATGCCGAATACGATTGCGACGACTGGGATGAGGAAGAGGAACCGCCGCATTGTGATTTCGGTTTTGCCAACGGCGCAATGGAAGTTCATTCTTATGGGCTGGATGATGAATTGTTCTGTGAGGAAGATGAATAAGTTTTGACCATTTCCGGACGATTTTTGATTGACTTTGAATATATATATATTATAATTTGAGATACAGCAAGTGGGCTGAAAAAATGAAGAGAGGGAATCGTAATGATGATCAAAATCATTTGCCCGAAGGATCGCTGCAAGGAAGTTTACGAGTGGTTCAATAAAACCAATAAAGAAGAGATGACCTGTCTCAGCTACCCCGATGGAATGTACAGTATCAAGAAAAAGGATTATGGTTTTCTCGTCGACAGTATTGATGGAGAAACATTTGAAGTGACGCGAGATCTCCCCGCTCCCGACTCCATTTTCAGGGGGCTTAATAAGGCATTCCCGTTTGTAGGGATCGAAGGTTATATATCCCATTTTGATTTTAGATGTGATATCGATTATAGTGTGCACATTCTGTCTTTGCCCGGAGAAACTATATTAAAAAATTTGCCCCTTACCGAGGAAGAGCGTGAAGACTAATAAGCTGTCGCAAAACCGCCGCACCTGCGGCGGTTTTGTGCGCTTCCGGGCGAATTGCGGTTGACTTTGAATATGTATTATATATAATTTGAGATACAGCGTACAAGCGCTGAATTTAGCACGGAGGTACCAGATTATGTCTTCAGATTTCAGCACAGAATTGACCGTCAGGGGGACAAAGGAAGAGTATCTTGCGATTTTGAAGGTGCTGCACACCTATGCCGATGAGAGATACCAACAGTATCGGGAACACAGGAATTGCTGGTACCTCAATGAAAAGATCGGCGAAGTCACGGAGAAGACTTTGGAAAAATATCTGAAAAATGGTGTTTTCAGCATACTCTTAAGCGGCCCCTACGGGGTATGGAACGGCCCGGGGATGGACGAGGTTGACCTCTTTGAGCGGCTGGCGGATGCCGCGCCCGGCTGCAGCTTTGAGGGTATCATCTCTGGCTGGGATCCCGGCGCCGAGCAGGGGATCGACGCGAAGCTGGAGAATGGCCAGCTGTATCTGCGCTACACATATAAAGAATTCGGTGGCGAATGGGAAGATGAGGATCTGATCGCCTGTGATTTTTGCGATGAGCGCTTTGAAGAGGAAGAAATCATTCGGTTAGTTACTCCGGAAGGACAAGCCTGTAATGTCTGTTATGATTGCTATGAGGAGCACGGCCTGTCCAACTGGGAAAAAGCGGTTGATGACGAGGATGAGGACGAGGCCGACGAGGACGAGGAAGAAGAGAACATTGACTGGGATACTGTCTATGATCCTGTAACGCATGAGTACCGTTCCCCCGAGAGCGGCAAGCCGGGCGACAGTGTGACTGTGACCATCACGCTGACAGATCAGCAGGGGAAAAGATATCAGCTGGTATTGCCTTCAGAGAATATCGAGGATCCGACGAATCTGCATTGCTTTCCGAGGGACTTCCTGGAGGCGGATACCGCCGATAAGCTGATCGACCTGCTGCTGCACGCGCTGGATGGCCAGGGGTGGGAAAAACGGAGGGAAGAGATCCTGGCATGGAAGTCAGATATCCCCGCCGAGGGCTTCGCGACGCTGGAGCTCAAGAAAGTCCACGACCATGAAGAGCCTCTGTTTTTCGGGTGGCTGCGCAGCAGCGCTCTGGGAGAAGAGAATAACCTGAAAAAGATCGCCAAAAAGGTGATTACCTGTGCGGAGAAGAACAGACCGGGCAAACTTGCGGAATTCCAGGAGCAGGTCGCTGCTTGTGAGCCATGGTTCCCCGGCAGTGAATTTTGCGGCTGGCCGGAGTTCTGCGTGTGGCGCGCGAAGGGGGAAATGGATCTTTCCGGAAAAGCCCAGCAGTTCCGTCCGCTTGAGAGTGATCCCAACAGTAGCCTCGTACCTGTGCTGGATTGGCACTGTGCCGCGAGCAGCCTGGAAGACTTCGCAAGACTGCTCTGCTCCAAAGAGGACCCGCGGGAATACGCAGTGGAGACCGTCAGCATCGACTATGCAGCCCATACTGCGAAGCAGAGCGCTGTGTATATGCCCGGCGGCCCCACTCCCAAGGCTGCCCCGGCAGAGGTGCCGGCTGCCGAGAAACAGGCGGCCGCACCGGTGGAGAATGCGATGGCGGAAGCCTGCAAAGGCCTGACCTTCGTGATCACCGGCAAGGTTTGCAGGTTTGAAAACAGGGATGCCTTCACGGCCTATGTGGAGCGCCAGGGCGGCAAGGTGTCCGGGAGCGTGTCCAAGAAGACCGACTTCCTCGTGTGCAACGACGGAGATTCCACTTCGTCAAAAGCGAAAAAAGCTGCGGAGCTTGGCGTCCCGGTCCTCACCGAGGAGGAATTCATCGGGCGTTTCGGCTTCCCGAACGATTAAGGCGGAGAAAAGTAAACCCTGCTGTTGCATCAACACGCGTCCAGTTGAGGCGTTGAATCAGAAAAGTGTGAAGATCTCAACGGCCAATTTGGGAGGCACAGCTTAACGCCGCTGTAAAAAGATACGTGGGTAAGGATGTAACAATCCGGGGATCGCACCTTACAAGAAAGCATGAAAATCGGACTATTCTGTCGCAAAACCGCCGCAGCTGCGGCGGTTTTGGACGTTTTTGGGTGATTTTCGGTTGACTTTGAAATATATATATATATATATTTTTTTTTGAGATACAGCGAGAGCTGAAAACGAAAAGGAGTTCAGACAATGAGCATGGTCAGCAGCGCACAAACAAACATTATAATCAAAAGCAAGAAAATCGCAGAACTCTTTAGCCAATATAGAGACATCATACTATCGCTCAACGAAGATAGGTTCTTCCCCTGTTCCGTGGAGTTCAAGGAAGACACAATCAACCTGGAGATACCGAGTGTAGACAGCGAAACATTCTGCCCGAAAACACTTGATTCTTTCCTGGATGAACTGATCAATCTGTTCAGCGGGGATGTAGCGCTCCTGGCCGCATTGGAAGACGGCGAGGATCCGGGCGAGCTTGAAGAAGAATTTGGAGAAATCGTTCCTTTTGCAGCGGACATGTTTTCTCATGCGAAAGAATTGGTTGAATCGTTGGTTTCCGCTAAATGGGAGACGATTACTGAAGAGTATGAAGAGAGCAAGAAAACAGAGGAACTGTTCACTTATGATCGTAGCAGTGGCGAGCAGTATACCTGCCGTACAGAAGCGATCAAGGTGGAGTCAGATGTAGAGGATGGCTTTGACTTCTCTGATTCCGTTACATGTGACTTCTACAACCGGGAATGTGCGGAAGATGAGATCGTTCGGAAGCGGTCACCGGATGGATCGATCTGCACCGTCTGCGAGCAATGCTGTGTTGATTACGATCTTTCCGACTGGGAGACGGTGGTAGAATAGAATGCTGTCGCAAAACCGCCGCAGCTGCGGCGGTTTTGGGCGTTTTGGGGTGAATTACGGTTGACTTCCATTTTTATGATATATATAATTTGAGGTACAGCGAGAGCTGAATTTAACACTGTAATGGGGGTCGATACCATGCAACAGCAGGGCGGATTTACAATCAGTTGTATTGATGCGGATTGCACAAAACAGGTTGCCGAAGCTGCAAAAGTATTTCTTAAGGACCAGAATGTTGATAGTTGGGCAGATGAAGTATTTACACTTGGGGATTCCGTCAAGGTTGATTACGAGTGCTTTATTGATTTCGATGTATTTGACGGACTGTTTGAAAAACTGTGCAAGCATATCGAAGAAGAATGCCCCGGCTGTATAGTAAGTGGTGATGCGCGATATGCCAATCTGTCCACTGATTATACTTGGGAATTATCAATGTCGCGCACCGAATCCGGCATCAATGTTTCCAGCGAGGTGGTAGACTGGGATGCCGTGTTCAGTATGCTTGACGATGGAATGGATATTGAAGAGGTAGCAAGTATTTTCGATGTTGATCCGAGTGTGATCGAGAGGAAGCTCGGTTCTGGCGAAGATGATGCTTTTGACGAGGATGACAACTAAGTTGTCTTATAAAACCGACACCTTCCTTTTAACATTTTGTTGCAAATCCTCAACAGCTCTGGTAAAATGACAATAGAATAATTTGACAGAAGGGATGCTTGAATTGCATAGGCAGATTCGAGCGTCCCTTTTGTTGTTCGGCCTGATCTCTCATGTAGGGGCGGCTATCAGCCGCCAGCAGACTACAGAAACGACTGCGAGGCGGGCGGCAGATTGCCGCCCCTACGGGGAAGGACGAAGGACGCAATCTAAATCAAGGAGGAAACACCCATGGAAAGCGACGGCAAGATGAGAATGCTCCGGATCCTGGAGCTGCTGCGAAGCGAGACCGACGAGCGCCACCCCATTTCCACCGCCGAGATCGAGCGCACTCTGAAGGAGCGCTGGGGTCTTGACACCTACCGCATCACGATCCAGAAGGACATCGCCGCCCTCTGCGCGGCGGGCTATGAGATCGAGACCATCCGCTCCACCCAGAACAAGTACTACCTCTCCGGCCGCCTGTTCGAGCTGCCGGAGCTGAAGCTGCTGATCGACGCGGTGGAGTCCTCGAAATTCATCACCCAGAAAAAAAGCCGCGTGCTGACCGAAAAGCTGACGACCCTCGCCAGCATCAACGAGGCCGGGCAGCTGCGGCGCAACATCAGCATTGCCGACCGGGTCAAGGCGGGCAACGAGCAGATCTATTACATCATGGACGCGCTCAACGACGCCATCAACTTAAAGCGAAGGGTGCGCTTTCTGTACTTCGAGTACGACGGCAGGAAGCACCGGCAGCTGAAAAACGGCGGCGAGCCCTATACCCTCAGCCCCTACACGCTGACCTGGAACGGCGACTTTTACTACGTGGTGGGCTGGTCGGACAAGCACGGGAAGATCGCCACCTTCCGGGTGGATCGGATCTTCGAGGTGCCGACGATCCTGCCGGACAAGGCCGTGCCGAAGCCGAAGCAGTACAGCATCGGGGACTTCGCGGAAAAGGCCTTCCAGCTTTTCGACAGCGAGCACGCCCGGGTGGAGCTTCTCTGCGAGAACGCCATGATGAACACGGTGCTGGATCATTTCGGCGAGAAGGTCAAGGTCAGGAAGGCCGACGAGGAGCACTTCGCCTTCACCGCCGAGGTCTCCGTCAGCCCCACCTTCTTCGCCTGGGTCTTCGAGTTCGGCGGCAAGATCAGGATCCTCGGCCCCCAGAGCGTCAAGGACGCCTATGCGGAATTGGTAAAGAAAGCGATGGAATAAAGGGAGGAAAAGAATATAACTTGTCCCAGATGCGGAACGAAGATGGAGGGCGGCGTGTGCCCCGAGTGCGGCTTTCCCGTGACGCGGTATCGGAGGAAGAGAAGAAGCGCCGCCTGCTTCTTCCTCGTTATGGGAAGGTGGTACGATGCGTCTCACGCAAGGGCCTTAACGGAAGAGGTGGAATAAAGCCGCCTCATCGCAACTTGATACAAAGGAAGGAAGAAAAAATGTACATCGAATATACGTTAAAGCTTCATTTGTCCTCTGCCATTCAGGCAGAAGCAGTACCGGGGATCTTCGGCGACGATATCTCCGATGAGGATCTTCCCGCCGGCGGTTTTCGCAGGGACTGGGAGCTCCTCCTGGAGGACGTTCCCGCAATGTACAGTCTCCGCGAGGCTGCTGATCTGGTCACGGACGGCCTCCAAGGGCTCGATGCAGCCGACTTGGATGCGGCCTTCACCGCCTGCTTTTTGGCTTTGAACATGTCGTCGGACGGAAATCTGGTTGCACATTACCAATATCGTGACCGAAAGCTCCATGTTCAGATCGTAGAAACGGTGGAGGGGATCCTGAGCAAATGCCCGGAATGTGGCGAGGAACTGGAAGAGGAGATCGAACTGGAGAATCACCATCACGGCATGACCTACACCTGCCCTGCCTGCGGTGCGGAGTTTAGCTTTGAGGAAGAGTCCTTCAGCGAGGAATGGTTGACTTTTGATCCGAAGGCGTTCAAAGGGGAGCGCGGAAACACTCCGGAGAGAGGCATTTCGCTTGCAAGGAGAAAACAGCTTCAAGTCGGAGAAATATTTCCTTTCGGATCTTTCCCTCAAGCGGATTTTCGGAAGTCCGAGGCAATCCAATGGGTCGTTCTTGATAAAAAGGATGGCAAGGCGCTGCTGCTCAGTGAGCGGATCCTGGCAAATACCTCCTTCCACAAGGCAAAGGTGACGACGCCCTGGTGCGACAGCCGGATTCGGGATTGGCTCAATCACGACTTTTTAGATACCGCATTCAGCCCGGAAGAACGAGAGATCATCCTTTCAACAGAGATCAACGAACCGGATCCTGCCGGAGTGAGGCACAAGACAGTAGATGCGGTCTTCCTGCTCTCAGCAGATGAGGCAAAAAAATACATGCCCAAACCGGAAAACCGGGCAGCCAAAGGAACAAAATGCGCGCAAACCGATTATTGGGGCCTGCGCTCCATAAAGAAAGGCGCGGAGAGCTTCCAATACTATACCACAACCGGCCGTCTAGGAAGCAACAGCTTCGACGAAATGAGTTATTTCAAAAACTTTGACTGCACGCTGGGGGTGCGCCCAGCCATCTGGATTGCAACAAACTGAACGATGGACGAACAAGTTTCAAAACGAAAGATATTCACCGCCGACGTGCTGCGGCGGTCATGAAATGGAAAGGAATTAAGTGGAATGGAATCCTTGTTTTCTTATGCTAAAGTTACCGATGATGATGTAAAGTTCTACAAAGCAGTGCCTGGAACGATGAAGATCACGGGGATTAAAGCAACGGATCAGGGCTTTGTCAATATCCCGGAAACGATTGATGGCCTGCCCGTTACTTATTATGCAGGATTGAGTTATTTCGGCGATCCTATCAAGAAACTGGTTATCCCCAAGACACTGGTTGCACTCACTTCTACAGAGTATTTTCCTGAGATCGTTGGGGAACTTGTTGTTGATAACGATAATCCCAAGTGGAGTACAGATGGAGTCAGCCTTTTGTCCAAAGACGGGACAAGGCTGCTAAGAATGTGCCAGAAAAACAGAGCGTCTTATACTATTCCTGATGGTGTAACGACGATTTGCTTTTATGCGTTCAAATTCAATAACAACTTCGAGCTAACAATTCCTGATAGCGTCACTACGGTGGAAGGAAGCGCATTTAGGTACTGTACTTCATTGAAAACCATTCACGGTGGGAAGAATATTGTCAATTATGAATCAAGCAGTTTTGGCGACACCGAATGGTATAGAAGCTCGCCGGTCTTGGTTTTGGGTACGACCTTGCTTCGCCTTGATTCAATGGAAGAAAACGTGGTGGTGCCTGATGGTATTGAAATCATTGGACCAAAAGCATTTTCTTCTAGCGGCGGGAAGAACGTGATTATGGAGACGGTTAAACTCCCGTCAACAGTCAGAGAAATTGGAGAATACGCATTCTCAAATAAGAAAAATCTAAAAGCTATCAATTTCCCGGAGGGCTTGCAAACAATCAGAAAAGATGCGTTCTATGGTTGTCAATCGCTTTCTGAGATTGTCCTTCCCGATTCAATCTCTGAAATCGGCGTCGAGGCATTCCAAGGATGCAGTTCGGTTACAAAAGTAGTAATTCCCCACGCCGTTTCTGGCACAAAAACGGACAGTTTTCTCCAGAAAGAGGTTGAAACTGGCCTAATCTCTGCTGGAGCTTTTAGCGGCTGCACAGCACTTGAACACTTCGACATCCCTGAAGGCACAGTAGCAATTGGAGCATCTGCATTTAATAACTGCAGAAGTCTGAAAAGCATCCGTATTCCTGACACAGTTAAGGCAATTGGAAAAGAAGCTTTTGCAAATTGTTTTGAGCTAGAAGAGCTTTTCCTTCCTGCGAGCTGTGTTGAACTTGGACAGAGTGTTTTGCCTCACGCGACAACCGGATGGGGGGCAAGATCTGCAAAGTTTAGCAGAATTGATGTTGATCCCAAGAACGAAGCGTTTAGTTCATTGGATGGTGTTCTATGCTCTAAAAACGGAGAAACATTGATCGCATGTCCGTCTCAGTACAATGTGGCGGATTATACTATTCCTGAAGGTGTAAAAGAGGTTTTACCAGGAGCGTTTGAAGGCTGCGAGAAAATCAAAAAAGTTGTTTTTGCAAAAACCGTAGATAAAATAGGAGCAAGAGCTTTTGCTTCAATGACTGCGCTTGAAGAAATTGTTCTGCCGCCAAACTATCCGGTTCTTGGAGAAGAGTTGTTTACGGGATGTGCAAATCTCAAGTTTGTTACATGGCCGAACAATGTGCATGAAATTGGCGTGAAATGCTTTGAGCATACCGGAATTGAAAACCTTGTCATTCCGGAAACTGTGGAGACCGTTGGAGAGTATGCCTTCGCTTTCATCAAGGCAAAAAGAGTCAGGCTGCCAAAGACCGTAAAGGACATTTCATTAAGCATTTTTGCGGGCGTGCCTGAGATCGAGGTGTATGACACGATTGATTCAGAAGCAAAGCCGGCGGCAGAGTATCTGGACGATATGAACGGCGGATTTAACGGCAAAGTCGGTTTTATTGGAATCCATCAGAGAGAGAACTATCTTGTTGCAGCCTGTAATGCTGAATGGCACGAGCATACAATTATTGTCAGATCGGCTAAAGATGATTCTGAAAAGTACAGGGTAAGAATGCCGAACGGACAAAAGAGAAAAGTGTATTGCACATATGCTTCTTCGTGGGGAAAGAACGCAGATTTTAATTTTTGCGCGGTAGACAATATCTTCAAAGATTTAACCGCAGATGCTAAGCTCGACTATGTTTTCAACAGATTGCATTGGCAAGCTGGGATTTCGGAGGAAATGCTGATTACCTTGGGCAAATATGTCGCAAGGAATGCCAAGGACATTGCGGCTCGTGTTTTCAAAACCGATGCTGTCGAGGATCTTGCAATGCTCGAACCGTTTGGAATCGTCAAAAAGAACACCATTGACGAAAGGATCGATGAGGCGGGAAAGGCCAATGCAATGCAGTGCAAAGCATGGCTGCTCAACTGGCAAAACGACAATTTTTCCGCAAAGGAAAAGGAGGCAAAAGCTAAGAACAGCCTTCGTGCTGGAGCACTCACCGTTGCCGAAATCAAAAAGATATGGCCGAACAAAAAAGGTGCGGATGGCGGCCTTACGATCACGGGATATAACGGAAAGGACGTTGATGTGCACGTGCCGGAGGTCATCGGGAAAACGCCAGTCACGGCCATTGACGATAATTGCTTCAGCGATAACAAGGATCAGGAGCAGAAGAAGTTCCTGCGTACTGAATTGAGAACGGTCGAGATCCCGGATTCGGTCAAGGAGATCGGCGGTTGGGTGTTCGCTGATTGCGTGGGGCTTGAGAGCGTAAAACTGCCACGGGGAATGAAGAAGATCCGGAGCAGCCTGTTCTTCAACTGCAAGAAACTCTCCATAGAGATACCCGATGGGATCACGGAGATCCAGGACAAGGCTTTTGACGGATGCTCCATGAAGACGATGACGATCCCCGCGAGCGTAAAGGCAATCAGCGAGAAGGCGTTTGGCGATTGTATCGGCTGGGGCGGCACGGGGATGGTGAATCTCGAAGCGATCGAAGTGAACCCGGCCTCCGCACATTTCAAGTCCATTGATGGCGTCTTATTCGACTTTGACGGAAAAACGCTGATAAAGTATCCGCAGGCCCGTGCGGAGGAGAAATACCAGGTTCCGGAAGGGGTGGTCAGGATCGGGGAAAACGCTTTTGCGTTTGCCTGCGCCCTGAAGTCCGTCGAGCTTCCCGATTCGGTGGATGGGATCAGCGACGCCGCCTTTTCAGAATGCGGCAGTCTGGAGACCGTTTCGATGCCTGAAAAGGTCGCCTCCTTTGGCTGCGCGTTTGATGGATGCACAGCACTGAAAGAAATCGTTGTGCCGAATGGTGTTGTCGAACTCCCGAGCAGATGCTTTGCCGGATGCAAATCCCTGACGAAGGCAAGCTTGCCGAAGGGACTGAAGAAAATCGGGCACGATGCGTTTCGGGATTGTGAGGCCCTTTCGGAGATCAAGGTTCCCGCCGCGGTGCGAGGGATCGGTGATGGCGCTTTTCGGGGCTGCAAGGCCTTGAAAGACATTACAATTTCGAGAAGCGTAACCGGGATCGGATGGGCTGCGTTTCAAGACTGCGATGCTCTGACGATCCATGCGCCGGAAGGAAGCAAAATATTTCTATATGCCAAAACCCAAAAAATCAAAGTGGAAGCGCTTATCGAAGCAGCAGATGAGACTCTCGAAGACAAAAAACCGGAAAAGAAAAAACCGGCGCAGCGGGAAAAAGCGCCCTCCTGCTGGAAAATGCGTGACGGATGGCTGGAGAGCTATATCGGAAACGACTCGGAACTGGTTATTCCTGCGAAGATAGGGAGCAAGGCCGTCAAGGGGCTGGGCAGATCTCTGTTTGAAGGAAATAAGACGCTGCAAAAAGTTGTCATCTCGGAAGGGATTGAGCAGATTTACGACAATGTTTTCCGCGGCTGCACATCACTTTCTGAGATTGCATTCCCAAAGAGCCTCAATGATGTCGGAAATAATTACTCTATGAATGGATATCCTTCTGGAGACACTCCGTTCCATGGAACGCTTTGGGAGAAAAATGCGGGAGATCTTGTGATTGCCGGAACAGTTCTTGTTCGCTGCAGAACAAGCGAAGAATCCATTTCCATCCCGGAGGGGATCCGGGTGATCGGGGAACTGGCTTTTGCGAAGAACAAGAACTTGAAATCGGTGAAACTGCCCGCTTCTGTAGAGGTGATCCGGAGAGCGGCGTTTGAAGGCTGCAAACAGCTGGAGGAACTCCTGCTTCCGGAGGGGATTACTGCGATCGAGGCTGCTGCCTTCTCCGGCTGCAGCAAGCTTGCAGAGATGGTATTGCCGGAATCGCTGCAGGTCTTTGGCGGTGAGCTAGGCGGCTCTGTGTTTGACGGATGCACCGGCATGAAGAGGCTGGTGATCAACGGAAACCGCTCTTGCCTCTCACCAGGGCAGCTTTTTGACAGCCGCTGTGAGATCACTTTCGCCCAACCGCAGACGGATATCGGCGCCCAGACTCCGGAGAAGCAAATCGCCGCGGCAGAACCCGGAGATATTGTGACACTCGGACAGAGTCCGGAGCCCATCGAATGGATCGTTTTGAAAAAGGAAGCCGATCGCGCACTGCTCCTGGCAAAAGATTGCGTGGAAACAGCAGCGTATCAGAAAACCAGACAAATGAAACCCGTTACTTGGGAAAACAGCCGGATCCGTGCCTGGCTCAACGGACCCTTTTATTCCATCGCATTCAGCGATGGGGAGAAGGCGCAGATCCAGCTGACGGCAAATCAAACTCAGGCAAACGCCAAGAGCGGTGCAGCCGGCGGGAAGGACACGATGGACAGGCTTTTCCTGCTCAGCGAGCAGGAAGTAAAAAAACATGTCCCCAAGGAGATCCGGGCCTGCAAGTGCAATTCCGTTTATATCCAAGAAAACTGCTGGTGGACCAGAACGCCGTCGGCAGACGGTACACAAGGCGCGCTGGTGCGTGATAACGGGACCCTAGCCCAGGATCCCTCCGCCATCCGCGGTTTTTCTGCCTGGATTGGCGCAGGGATCCGTCCTGCCTGCTGGATTAAGCTGTGATGGGGCCAAACTGTTCCGTGTAAACATGCAGTTGCCAAGGCTGCGAGCTTTCGTGCAAAGCGCCCGCTGATGCAATTATGCAATTTGAGGTGACGCCATGAATCCAGACACCAATAAAACTATACAATCTCTCGCGCTGGACGTGCTGCGGCTTTCCCGCAACACGCTGCTGGTGAACCTGCGCTTTCTGGACGCGGCGCTCAATCAGCTCGAGCCGCTGGCTGTGGAGGGGCTGACCTTCGCCACGGACGGCGAGGCGCTGGCCTACGATCCCGCAGCCGTTCTGCGCCTGTACAGGGACGAGCGGGAGGCGGTCACGCGCGCCTATCTCCACATGGTGCTCCACGGCGTGTTCCGGCACATGTTTGTGCACACGTTGGTGGATCACCATGTCTGGAACCTCGCCTGCGACATCGCGGCGGAGTACGTGATCGCAGGCCTCGGTCTCAAGGCGGCCACCACCCGGCGGGAGCTGCTGCAAAAGAGCGTGTACGCGGAGCTGCAAAAGGAGATCAAGCAGCTCACCGCCGAGAAGATCTACCGCCATTATCTGGACAAACAGCTGCCGCCGGAGAAGATTGCAGAGCTGCGCGGCGCGTTTTACAACGACGATCACCGCCTCTGGTACATGACGGAGGCGGAGCGGGCGCTGGCGCTTGGCAGACCGGTTTCCGTCAGTGTTTCGGTGGAGCCCGGCGAGGGCGACGGAGACGGGGAAGGCACCGGCCTTGCCGTTGGCGTCTCGGCTGCCGAGGCGCGCTGGTCGGAGATCTCCCGCCGGATGCAGATGGACATGGAGACCTTTGGGAAACAACAGGGCGACCGGGCCGGGAACCTGATGCAGAACCTGCGGGAGGTCAACCGGGAGAAGTACGACTACACGGCCTTCCTCAAAAAGTTCGCCGTGCGCGGCGAGGCCATGCGCATCAACGACGAGGAATTTGACTACGTCTACTACACCTACGGTCTGAAGCTCTACAAGAAGATGCCGCTGGTGGAGCCGCTGGAATACAAGGAGGTCAAGCGCATCCGGGAGTTCGTGATCGCCATCGACACCTCCGGCTCCGTGGCGGGCGAGCAGGTGCAGACTTTTCTGCAGAAGACCTATAACATCCTCAAGAGCACCGAGAGCTTTTTCTCGAAGATCAACGTGCACATCCTCCAGTGCGACGCGACGATCCAGGAGGACGCGAAGATCACCAGCCAGGAGGAGTTCGACGCGTATCTGAAAACCATGCAGCTCCGCGGCCTCGGCGGCACGGACTTCCGCCCGGTGTTTTCCTATGTGGACTGGCTGCGGGAGAAGAAGGAATTCACGAATCTCAAGGGTCTCATCTACTTCACCGACGGCTTCGGCACTTTCCCGGAGAAAATGCCGGAATACGAGACGGCGTTTGTGTTTCTGGATGAGGAATACAACAATCCGGAGGTACCGCCCTGGGCGATCAAGCTGGTATTGAAAAAAGAAGAGATATAAACAAATGGAGGAATCATCATGAGCAACACAATCGATTTTGTCATCGAAAACGGCGTCCTGACCAAATACGTCGGCCCAGGCGGGGACGTGGTCGTGCCGGAGGGCGTAAAGGAGATCGGTTACCGCGCGTTTGAAGGGGACTACTTCGGCGAATCGATCCCGATCGAAAGTGTGACGCTTCCGGACAGCGTGGTTCGGATCGAAGACAGCGCATTTGAATTATGTACGCTGAAACGGATTACGATTCCGAACCCTGCGGCTTCCATTGGACGCGGCGCATTTTGCGATTGCGCACGCCTGGAGGATATCTCTCTGCCCGAACAAATGACTGTGATTGAGGACCGCGCCTTCGCCGGCTGCAAAAGCATGAAAAAGCTGACGCTGCCCACAGGGCTGACGGCTATCGGCGAGGCGGCGTTCCGCGACTGGCAGATGTCCTCGCTCATAATCCCCGCAGGTGTGAAAGAGATTGGCGCGGACGCGTTCAAGCGCTGCACGAAGCTTTGCTCTGCCGGACCGATCGGCAGCGGCTGCGATTATGAATTCCCATGGACGGAGGAGATTCCGGACAACGCTTTTTCGGGACTGACTAAGCTGAAAAGAGCGGTTTTGCCCGCCACGATCAAAAAGGTCGGCGGCAACGCCTTCAAGGACTGTAAGGAGCTGACGGACCTGACCATGCCGAAGGCGGCGAAGGTGGGAAAAACCAGCTTTAAGGGCTGCGCCAAGCTGGGAGAGATCAAGGAACCCGGTACGGCGGAGCAGACCGCACCTGTTGCAGAACCTGAGATGCAGAAACCCGTTGGTAAAAAGAGGGAGGCAAAACCGGAATTCGTCATCGTCAGCGGGCGATTGGTTCAGTACAATGGGAAAAGCGAAGCGGTCACTATTCCAAATGATGTAACGATCATCGGACGGCGCGCCTTTTATGGCAATCAAAAGATCACATCTGCCACGATTCCGGCAAGTGTCGATACTGTGGAACAGGAAGCGTTTGACAACTGCAATGCTTTGGAAACGATTTCGATTCTCGGAACCATACGCAGCGCCGGAAAAAATGCGTTCGGCTTCTTTTTTCAGAAGGAAGCGCTGGAGCTGTCTGTTTATTCCGCCATTCCCATCTCTGCGTTTACGAAAGCGGCGCAGGACGGCGTACTGCGTGCATTTGTCCGGAGGTTTGCGGAGTTCGATCCCATTTCCGAGACGTATCAGGACAATCTTCGTTTCATCGGGACGCATTTGAAGCAACAACAGGAATACGGAAACAAGCAGTTTTATCACTATCTGATCGAAAACGAAGCGCTTCGCCACGCGGTGCTGGATGCGGATACCATCCCGGCCAAAGACTTGAAATGGCTGATTACCGCGCTGCAGACCGAAGGACAGACGGAGATCACGGCGGAGCTGCTGGAGTATCAGAACCGGCTGCTGGCAGATGATAAAGTGAAGAAGTCTTTGGAAGAATCCGTGGAGCGAGCGGAGAAGAAGGCGCTCGCAGCAGAAATGACCGCAACCGACTGGCGGAAGCTGCTGAAGTTTTCATATGAAGACGGCGACGTAGTCATTAAGGAAGTAAAGATCAAAGAGCCGGTCATCAAACTGCCGGATCACATCGGTGAGCGACGTGTACGTGTGATCGGCTATCAGGCGTTTCCCTTCATTCTGAAAACGGGTGAGACCGATCGATGGTGCCCGGAAAAGATCATCCTGCCAGAGGGGATTGAGGAGGTCCGGAGCGGCGCATTTTTCGGCGTGGAGAATATGGAGATTGTTTTCCCAAGCACGGTCAAGTCCCTGCCAAGGGCATGCTTCTATGCCGTGGAGAACCTGACACTGCATATCCCGGCATCTGTTACCGAAATTGCGGACGAGCTGGAATTCGATAGCGGCGAACCCGCGATCAAGGTCATTCGAGCCCCAGCGGGCAGCTATGCCGAGCAGTACGCGAAGGAGCACGGCATCCCCTTCGCGGCAGAATGACAAAGAATTTGAACAGGAGGAATATCAAATGAAAACCGATTACAAGATCGTTGATGGCGTCCTGACATTCAGCGAGGGAAGAACCGAGATCAAGAGCCATGAATTCCACAAGAAAAACTACTCAAAGGTTATTATTCCTGACGGCGTGACCAAGATTGGACCCTGGGGGTTCGGTTCTTGCTCCGCACTGGAAGAAGTCATTTTGCCCAAAACACTAGTCAGCATCAGCCAGGAGGCCTTTGCCTTGTGCAGCAATTTGAAAACGGTCTTTTTTACGGATGGATGCCCTAAACTGAAAGAAGTATCTCCCCTTTCTTTCCCCGTGCAATCCCCCTGGATGAAGCAACTGCGAGAGACAGAAGGCCCCGTTATCTTCGGATCCATCCTGTTCTTATTTGGAAAGGGCCCCGATTCTGTTACAATCCCGGAGGGGATCACGATTATCAGCGAGGCCGCATTCGGGGAACATGAATCATTGACCGATGTCAAGTTCCCGAAAAGTCTGGAAACGATCGGGAAGTCCGCATTTTCAAACTGCAGCAAATTGAAAGAAATCATCCTGCCGGAAAAGCTTAAGACGATTGAAAAGAGCGCTTTTTTCAATTGCGGCAGTTTGGAGCGGGTTACTCTCCCGACTACCCTGAAGTCCATCGACGAAGACGCCTTCGCAAGATGGCTGCCGGATAAATCTTATCAGGCAATCAATGTGAATGCATTGGAAGGCCTGATCCCAGCCATGCTGAACGGCTGCAAGCTCGACAATAAAACGCTTCTATGGCTGCTGGAAAACGAATGGAAAGACGAGTCCTCGATCCGCGAAGTCGCTGTGGTCTATCTGACGCAGCGTGGGACGGCCGTATTAAAGAATGCAGAATTACTACTTTGGCGCAGCAAAGACCAGGCAAAAGCTGCCATGAATGAATTGCGTGAGAGTTATCAGCTGAAGCCGGCGGTCGAGAAGAGAATCGAAGAATACTTCGGGAAGACCTGACGCAGACGACAGGAGAGGAGACGCAGCAATGAAGAT
>JAEEGH010005057.1_pt1 | contig 33451 bp, 32 predicted proteins | sample 9134181 | NCBI WGS metagenome assembly JAEEGH01 (sample SAMN16246544, study PRJNA631951) | gut metagenome | biome: gut microbiome; feature: rumen; material: DP-attached | host: Bos | place: Iran: Karaj | collected 2018-10
CAAAGAAAGTGCCATCAGCCTGATTATCAACGGTTATGCCAAAGACGTGCTCAAAAAGCTGCCCATGGAGTTTGCTGTAGAGGCTCAGAAACTGTTGAGTATCAGCCTGGAGGGAAGCATAGGGTAAAGTTGACAATTGACAATTGACAATTGACAATTGATAATTGACAATTGATAATTGACAATTGATAATTGACAGTTAAGAACTAAGAACTAAGAACAATTAAGAATTATAAGTTACCTCGAAGAGGTTAAATTTTATTAACCCCACATAAGCGCAGCGCAATGTGGGGGATATCAAAAAATAAAAAAAACAACTATGAAAAAAGTCATCCACACTGACAACGCACCCAAGGCTGTGGGTCCATACAGCCAAGCTATCGAAGCTAACGGAATGTTATTCATTTCAGGTCAGATTCCCGTTGACCCGGCTACAGGCAAAATGCCCGAAGGCATTGAGGCTCAGACCGAACAAGTGATGAAGAACATCGAAGCCATCCTGAAAGAGGCTGGTTATACTTTCGACAATGTCATCAAATCAACTTGCTTATTAAGCGACATCGCCTATTTCAAACCCATGAACGAGGTGTATGCCAAATATTATACCGTAAATCCGCCGGCAAGAGCTGCTTTCGCTGTGAAAGACCTGCCATTAGGAGCTTTGGTAGAAATTGAAACTATCGCTGTTAAATAATTCAGGCATAGTTATTTATAATTTTCATCTTCATTTCTGATGAACTATTTGACCGTCGAAAAACTGTCGAAGAGCATCGGAGAGAAAGAGTTATTCTCCGAGATTACCTTCGGTCTTGAAAAAGGCCAGAAGACCGCATTGATAGCCCGCAATGGTACCGGCAAGAGCACCTTGCTGAACATCATTGCGGGCTATGATGTACCCGACAGCGGCCAGGTGGTCATTAGAAATGATATTACCGTGTCCTATCTGCCTCAGATGGACCGCTTTGCCGACAACTTCTCGGTCTTGGACGCCATTTTTGACGCACAAACACCTACCATTCAGGCCATTAAAGAGTACGAAGCCTGCATGGTGTTGGCAGAGACGGAGCACGAAAATGTTGAAGTGCAACAGCGACTGCAAAAGGCCATTATGGAAATGGACCGCCTGCATGCCTGGGACTTCGAAGCCAAAGCCAAGGAAATACTCTCACGCTTTGGCATCCATGATATCTTCAAGAATATCAATGAATTGTCTGGAGGACAAAGGAAGAAAGCCGCACTGGCCAAAACTCTGATTGCCGACACAGACCTTCTGATACTGGACGAGCCGACCAACCACTTGGATGTGGAGATGATTGAGTGGTTAGAAAATTACCTGAAAGCCGCCAATGTGACGCTGCTCATGGTAACGCACGACCGCTATTTCCTGGACCAAGTGTGCAATGACATCATCGAGCTGGATCACGGACAGTTGTATCATTACCGAGGTAAGTACGATTATTTTGTGGAGAAGAAAGCCGAGCGACTGGCCAATGCCGCCGCTGAAAATGAGAAACTGCGGCAACTTTTCCGCAAGGAGTTGGAATGGGTGCATACCTCTCCGCAGGCACGTACTACTAAAGCCAGAGCCCGAATCAATGCCTTCGAGGAACTCAAAAAGGAAGTCAGCAAAGCCCCCGAGCAAAAACAGGAAGGCTTCAAGGTCCGCACCGAGCGATTGGGAAACAAAATATTGGAAATCAACAATTTGGATTTTGCCTATCCTGACAATGTTTTGCTAGATGACTTCTCCTATATCTTCAAAAAAGGAGAAAAATGCGGCATTGTCGGTCCCAACGGCACGGGCAAAAGTACTTTTCTGAAGCTGATTATGGGCGAATTGCAGGCCGATGGCGGCAAAATCACCCCGGGACTGACCATCCAATTCGGCTATTTCTCACAGGATGGTCTCCCCTACTCCGGCAACAAACGCATCATCGACTTGGTGAAGGAGCAGGCAGAAGTGATTCGCCTGGACAATGGCAACTACATGGGTGCCTCACAGTTCTTGAATCACTTTGGCTTCAAATACGAGCAGCAATACACTTATTATGAAGACCTAAGTGGTGGAGAGAAACGCAAATTACACCTGCTCATTACCCTGCTGAAGAACCCCAACTTCCTGATTTTAGATGAGCCCACCAACGACTTTGACATTGACACACTGAATCTGCTGGAGGACTTTTTGGAGCATTACACCGGCTGCATTCTGATGGTCTCGCACGACCGATGGTTTATGAACAAGTTGGTGGATCATATCTTCGTCTTCGAGGGTCACGGCAAAATCAAAGATTATTACGGCAACTACACAGAATATCGCATTGAGAAGGACAAGGAACTGAAATTGCAGAAGCGCATTGCCAAAATCAACGCTCCAGCACCGGTGGAAGATGGTAAAAGCAAGCCCGCCAGAGCCACCAACCCCAACAAAATGACCTTCAAAGAACGCAAAGAATTCGAAACTCTGGAGGTTGAAATCGAACAGCTGGAAAAAGAAAAGGAAGAACTCATCGAGAAGATGAACAGCGGTGCAGGCACCTCGCAAGAGCTCACCGACTGGAGCCGTCGCTATCAGGAGGTCGAGACTTCCTTAGATGACAAATCCATGCGGTGGTTGGAACTTTCGGAAAAAGAGTAAAAGAAAAAAGCCTTGCAGATGCAAGGCTTTTTTCTTTATGTCAGTGGCGGGATCGAGAGTTGAACTCGAGACCTCCGGGTTATGAATCCGACGCTCTAACCAACTGAGCTACCCCGCCGTTTTTGAGGTTGCAAAAATACAACTTTTTTCAATACGCTCAACAGCCTTTCAAAAATTTTTCATTGCCTAAATTTCCGACATATCACCAATAGCCGATTTCAATTGAAAATTTGATAATTAGCACATTGGCACATTGACAATTAGCACATTAACCAATTAACTAATTTGCTAATTTAAAAGTCTATCTCATACCACTCCGTTTTGCGCTTGGCATAGCGTTCTTTGGCTTTGGCAATGGATTCATCATCGAATTTGATGCGACCAATTTTTTTTGTTAATGCACTGATTTGTCCCGCTCTTTTGTTCAAATATCCTGTTGGATTGGCAGGATTACGCTTCAATGGCGAGGGATAACAAGCGGTAATGAGAGCGGCCTCTCGCAAAGTCAGTTTGTCGGCACTTTTGTGGAAATAATGTTGGGCAGCGGCCTCCGCCCCATATATGCCGTTTCCCATCTCTATCACGTTCAAATAAACTTCCATAATTCTTTCCTTGCTCCAGAAAGTCTCGATCAGAAAAGTGAAGTAAACCTCCCCTCCCTTCCGAATCCAGGAATGGCCGTCCCAGAGGAACACATTTTTAGCTGTCTGCTGCGAAATGGTGCTAGCACCGCGCTCCCGCCTACCCTGCTTTTTCTCGTTGATAGCTTTCTGCACTGCTCCCCAGTCGAAACCTCTATGAGCCAGGAAATTATTATCTTCGGACGCCACTGCACAATCAGCCATATAATGTGATATTTCCTCTATATCACGCCATTCTTTCTCTATGGGTGCATCATTTTTCACCTTACGGATAATCATCAAAGGGGTTACCGGCGGATTAATCCAACGGTACGCCAAAGGCAGTAGGATACTGAAAAGGAACAAAACCAGCAACACCTTCCCCACCATCACAAAAAAACGCTTTATCGGGTCATTTGCGTCCTTAGATTTCTTTGATTTTTTCTTTGCCATCTTCACTTCAAATTTTCGCTGCAAAATTACAACAATTTAGCTTACATAGTCAAGGAAATCAGTAGAATCATAATTCAAAATCCAAAATTCAAAATCCAATTAGAATATTAACTAATTTACTAATTGACCAATTTGCTAATTGATTTTTCCGTATCTTTGCAACTTGGAAAAAATACTAATTAAATATAAAAAGTATGAAACAAAGATTTATGTCGGGCTTGTTGATTGCCGTTTTCTGCCTTTTCGCCTTCAGCATGGACGCCCAAAATTACAAAAAGGAAACTTACCAGAATGACCCGATGACCGTCATCCATTACACTTTGGACAACGGTCTGCAGGTCTTCATGTCCGTCAACAAGGATGAACCCCGCATCCAAACTCTCATCGCCGTGCGCGTGGGTAGCAAGAACGACCCCGCCGAATCTACTGGTCTGTCCCACTATCTCGAACACCTGATGTTCAAGGGTACCAGCAAATTCGGTACTCTCGACTGGGCCAAAGAACAAGTGCAGTTGAAGGAAATCGAAAGACTGTACGAGGTTTACAATCACACCACCGACCCTGCTAAGCGCAAAGCCATCTATCACTTGATTGACTCTGTATCATACGAGGCTTCCAAGTATGCTATTCCCAACGAATATGACAAGCTGATGTCTGTTATCGGCTCACAGGGAACCAATGCCTTCACCTCCAACGATATGACTGTATATCAGGAGAATATCCCCAGCAACGAATTGGAACGCTGGCTGATGATTGAGAGTGACCGCTTCTCAAACGCTGTATTCCGTTTGTTCCACACCGAGTTGGAAACAGTTTATGAAGAGAAAAACATGAACATGGCTAACGACAGCCGTACCGCCTACGAGAAGATGAACGAGGCCCTGTTCCCGCATCATCCTTATGGCACTCAGACCACCATCGGTACTGTTGAACACCTGAAGAACCCCTCACTGACCAACATCAACAAGCACTACAAAACTTATTACGTGCCTAACAACTACTGTATTGCCATGGCTGGTGATTTCGATCCAGAAGAAGCTATCAAATTGATTGACAAATATTTTGGCAAACTTCAACCCCGTTACATCCCCGATTTCACTTACGTAAAAGAGAATCCCATCCGTGAAGTGAAGGTGGTGGACGTTTACGGTCTGGAAGCTGAAAACTTACAGATTGGTTTCCGTATCGATGCCGGTACCGGTTCACGCGACGTGTTATTGGCAGAAATGGCTGACGCTGTGCTGATGAACGGTTCTTGCGGTATCATAGATGAGAACATCAACCAGAAACAGCTGGCCCAATACGCATCCTCTGGTGTAAGCGACCTGAATGATTACGCTTATTTCCGTCTGGCAGGCAGACCTAAAAAAGGACAAACGCTCGAAGAGCTGAAAGACCTGTTGCTGAAACAGATTGACATTCTGAAATCAGGCAACTGGGATGAAAAACTGCTCACCGCCGCCATCAACAACCGCAAGCTCAGTCAAATGACCCAGGTGGAAAATAACAACAACCGCGCCATGGCGATGGCAATGGCCTACCTTGCTCATATGAGCTGGCAAGACGTGTTGAACGAGACCGACAACATGAGCCAGGTAACCAAGGAAGACGTGATTGACTTTGCTAGACGTACTTTCAAGAACAACAATTATGTAGTGGTTTACAAACGTCAGGGCGAGCAGCGCGACGTGCAGAAAGTAGAGAAACCCGAAATCACCCCGGTGGTCATCAACCGTGATGTGGAAAGCAAATTCCTCCAGGACATCAAGAAAATCAAAGTAGAACCCATCAGCCCTGTATTTGTGGATTTCAACAAAGACATGAAGAAAGGCAAAGCCAATGGCAATGAGATCCTCTACGTGCAAAATACCGACAACGGCCGTTTCCAGCTGTATTACCGCTACAACTACGGTTCCTTGTATGACAAAAAAGCCGGCATCACCAACAGTTTCCTTGATCAGTTGGAAAGCGAAAACCGCACGCTCAGCCAAATCAACCGTGAAATGTATGATCTCGCTTGCGAATACAGCATCAGCTTCGGCGACAAATACGCCCGTGTAAACATCTCCGGTTTGAGCGAAAATATGGAGAAGGCTATGGCTATCGTTGAAGACATCTTGAACCACCCCAAAATTTCCGAAGAATCCGTACAGAATTCTATCAGCAATGTGCTAAAACAGCGTCAAGATGCCAAGTCACGCCAGAACACCATCTTCCAGAGAATGCTGTCTTACGCTTCCTACGGCAAGGACAACATGCGCAAATATTTGGTTACCAACGAGGAAGTCCAGAAAATCAAAGCTCAGGACATCATCAACCAGATTAAAACCATGACCTCACAGCCGCAGCGTATCATGTACTATGGCGACATGAGTCTTACCGACCTGCAAAAGGTAATCACCGACAAGCACAGTGTGCATCCTGCCAAGAAACCCATGAAGCAGAATCCCGATTTCGACCGTCTGCAGACCAAAGAGAACAAGGTGTATTTCGCTCACTACGACGCCAAACAGTCCCTGTGTCGTCAGCTGAACACTTCTATTCCTGCCAACTGGACCCTCAGTCCGCAGATTGAGATGTACAACGAGTATTTCGGTGGCAGCATGAACTCCATCGTATTCCAGGAAATCCGTGAGAAACGCTCCTTGGCATACACCGCTGCCGCTTACTATGTTGAACCCAGCGAAAAAGGCCGCTACAACTACAACATGACCCATATCGGCACTCAGAATGACAAGCTGATTGACGCTTTGGAAGCTTTCACAGATTTGTTGGACAACATGCCGGTTTCTGAACTGAACTTCGACATTGCCAAGACTGCTTTGATGTCAGAATACAGAACCAACCGTATCCGTAAGATGAGCATCATCAACTACTACCTGAACTGCGAAGAAAAAGGCTTGAAAGCTCCCACCGACAAGGAAGACTTCAACGCCATCCAGAAGATGACCCTCAACGATGTGCTCAACTTCAACAAGACCTATATCAAAGGCCAGAAGCACACCGTTGTGGTTTTGGGTAACGAAAACGAAGTGGACTTCAAAGGCTTGGAGAAATACGGTAAAATCACGAAACTCAGCTTAGAAGAGATTTTCGGATACTAATCAGTTAATAGTTAACAGTTAATAATTAATAGTTATCAATTGTTAATTGGTAAAAGTCCCGGGGCGGTTGCTTCGGGATTTTTTTTATCATAACCCTGCATTCAAAATCCCATCATCCACCAAACTCCCCTCGAGCACGCAGTGCGAGACTCCCCTTGAGCGCAGCAAAACTCCCCTCGAACGAAGTGAGACTCCCCTTGAGCACGCAGTGCGAAACTCCCCTTGAGCGCAGCGAAACTCCCCTTGAGGGCGAAGCCCGAAACTCCCCTCGAGCACGCAGTGCGAGACTCCCCTTGAGCGCAGCGAAACTCCCCTCGAGGGCGAAGCCCGAGACTCCCCCTAATCCCTACCCCCTAATTCCTATCCCCCGCATCTCCCTGTATTTCCTTGGGCTAACTCCTGTGGCACGGCGGAAGTATGTACCGAAGTGGCTCTGGTTCTGAAAACCGAGATTGTCGGCAATCTGCTGCACAGAAAGACAAGATGTAGTAAGAAGCGTCTTCGCCTGCAAAACCACATAATCGCCAAGCCAAGAGCCGACTGTCTTACCCGTAGTTTTCTTGATCACATTAGCCAAATACTTGGGTGCGATACACAGTTGTTCCGCATACCACGCAATATTTTTATGCTGACAGCTGTTCTTTTCCGCAAGAGCAAAGAAATCCGCCGTCAATTGCTCGGCACGAGAGTTTTCTGCCTGCCGTTTGTATAGTGCTGAAAAAATACCCTGGAGATAATGAAACCACGAACTGGTCAGTTTAATGACACAATCTCTGACATTGGGGTTGTTCTGCTGACGCAACACTTCATGCAAAAGATGAAAATATTGGACTGAAACTTGGAGTTGATTCTTTGTCAGTTTATTACACGGATAAGCACGAGCAGCCTGCTTGGCGCGATAGGAATAATCTTGCATCTGCAAATCATCAGCGAACTTGTCGTTATGCGCCAATATCAAAACTTTACAGTTTTTTGAAGCGGATTCAACGTGCAGCACAAAATCCGGCAACAACGTTATCACACACGGAGCTTTGGCATGCAAATCGTGTAGGTTAATATTACAGTGCATTTCGCCCTCGAGAAGTATCTCGACTGCATAATAATCAATGTGGAAATACTTAGGAAACTCGCTGCTTTGTGGGTGATATTCAGAAAGTTGAAAATAGTCGTTGTCAAGCGTCAAAAGTGAGTCCACCTTATCGGTGTTAAAATTGGGCAAATAATTGTTATGCGAAAAATGCATTTCCATAAAGATGTGTTTTAGACCACAAAAATAGTACTTTTATATCAATAAAGCAAGAAATATGTGGAAAATAGAACAATTTTTGCGGCAATCGGGTTATATGAATATGAATGAAAAGACGTAACTTTGCAGCGTTATAATTTTTACTATTATGAAAAGAATTCTTACTTTTTCTCTTTTAGTGCTGATGTGTTGTTCCACAATGGCACAAAATCTCACCATCAGCTTCACGGGTCGAGATGCTGACAAAAAAAACATACAGCTGAGCCGTGTGGTTGTTACTAACCACAGCAAAGGATGGCAAGAAACACTCTATTGGCCCGATACCGTCTTAACCATGAAAAACATGACAGAGGACAAGGTTTTAGTTCTCTCACAAAATAACCCTAATCCCTTCAATGGCACCACCGAGGCAAACCTCACGATGGCGGAAGATGGAGATGTGACATTTGTTATTGCAGATATGAACGGATATGTTGTAGAGACTCACGGATGTACGTCTCTACAAGCAGGCACCCATAAATTTCACATTACCCTCGCCAAACCAGGCATGTATGTAATGGCAGCCCGTATGAATGGCCACGAGACCTCCATTAAGATGATGTGCAATGAAGGGGGTGGCTCCAATCAAATTGAATATGCAGGTGTTGTAGAGACATGCCATGGCGCGTCTTTACAAATCGGTGATAAAATGGAATATGTCGGTTACATCATGGTTGCCGGTATGGAAAAGGAGACCCAACACATTTCACAAACGCTGAGCCAATCACAAACGGTTGTTTTGCAATTGGCAAGAACAGATGAAGGTGATAATATCATGCCAGCCGTAAAGAAAAAAAAGACAGAGAACAAGGCAGCCTTATCAAATGATGCCGAAGGATTCCGTGTGGCCCTTTCGCTGAGTCCTTTCTCACTGAACCAGTTTGAACAGGGATATTCTTTTGTGATTGGGGACAAGACCGCCACCACCCCTGAAGAATTGCAGACCATTTATCGGGAACTCGGCTCCACGGAAATGTATGTGAGAATAGCCACCAAGCGGCACAAAACCGTCGAAAACACCACAGATGGCGAGCCGGATGAAAATGCCAATGTGCATACTTTTGATCAAGGAATACATTTATGTCAGATTGCTGCTGCCTTAGGTATTCCCATTAATCCAGAAATCATGTGTGCCTATACCTATATGGATATGGATCGCATTCAACCCCCTCGTTTTGAAGAATACCCGGAGATTTATGCCTTGCAAAACGGCAAAGAGTGGTCAGAACTGACACTTGATGAAATCTGCGTAGTTCTCGAAGCTTACGGAGAATTTGTGGCTGATGCGATTTTAGCCACGGGCTGTACCGTCAACAACTGGAACCTTGGCAATGAGGCCAATTTCGGTTTTGCAGGTATCGGCATGGGCGTAGAGACCGCCATAGACACCAAATTAGGGAAAGCCTCGGCCATGAAACGCTATATGGCATCCATGTTCTCGACATGGTGGCTGAAGAAACATGTCTGGAATTACAACGTCAAAGAGTTTGCCGCAGTGAAGGCAGGCATCTTAAAGGCATACGCAAAGGCTGGAATCGACGCTTCCAAGGTCAAATTCTCCACCCATATCGCCACCGTAGTCTTCACGCCGAGAACCAGTGCATCCTACTTCCAATTCATGAAGAAACACGGCTATGCCATGGAAACCGCTGGTATCAGCTACTATCCCAGTGCACCGGCCATGGCATTCAACAAGAAAAAACTGCTGACCAAAACTATCACCAAAATCAACAAGAAATGCCATGTACCCGTATTCATCGGTGAGTTCTCCTACCCTTCTGGCAAGATGGAAGGTCCTTTCGCCGGATGGAACAAGAAACTGAAAGGCTACGAGAAAGACCAGCAAGGACAAGCCAACATTTACAAAGATGTGTTGACCTGGGGCAAAACTCACGGCATGGCGGGTATCCGCTACTGGGCTCCCGATTATGAGGGCTGGTATGCCATGTCGATGTTTGAGTTTTCCAACAAGAAAGGCACAGCGAAGACCATCTTGAAGACGCATAAGGAAATCGTCGGCAATTAACAATTAACAATTAACAATTAATAATTAATAGTTGATAGTTAATAGTTGACAATTGACAGTTTTAATTCCCCTTCTCTTAGAAGGGGTGGCCGAAGGCCGGGGTAGTGACGCAAATATCTAGGCGAAGCCTACTACAAATGGACGAAGGCCAAAGTAGTGACATAAGTATAACACATTATTAAAAAAACTATGAAGAGAATCATTATATTGACAATAGCATTAACATGCGGATTAATGGCGTTTGCCCAAAACAGCAAATCCGGGCTTCCGGGATTGAAAGGCATGAACTTTGGGGTTGGCATTCCCATTGAATGCTACGACATCAAGGCAGCAGGCTTTAATCTCCATATCGGTGGTGATTTCACCTATCCGATCAGCGACAAATTCGCCATGGGCTTCTACATCAGCGGAGGTGGCGGTTTCTTAGGCACCTTCAAGCCATACAACGAATACGACAAATACTCCCCTGTCATCAAACTGTCGGCAGGTCTGCTGATGGAATTTGGCGACATCAATGACAAGCCTTTCATCGTTGGCATTGGACCAGGCACCGGCTTAGGCTATGTGGATATGGACTTGGTTCTGCCCTTGGAATTCCGCTTCGGCCGCCAGTTCTCCAACAACTGGTACGTGATGGGCGAGCTTGTCTATGGCTATTCTTTGGCTAAAGAGACAAGATGCATTGAGCCAGCCATCCGCGTAGGCTACAACTTCGAACATAAGGCAAAGAAGAAGAAATAGACAAGTTGTCGCATCTCTCCGAGATGCCTATAGCGCGTCCACTTTCCCATCACCACACTGCGCTACGCTTGTATGGTGTTAACTGCACTGCGTGCGTACAGCCTCTCCGAGGCGAAGAATGTTACAGCCATAACGTTCAATCCACCGGTCATGGTTGGTTAATCATTTCCCCCTCTCTGAACGCCCTAGGGCTCACCCCCACTGCACGGCGGAAAAAAGTGCCAAAGTGACTCTGGTTCTTAAAACCGAGGCGGTCGGCAATTTCCTGCACAGAAAGTACCGTCGTAAGCAACAGCGACTTGGCCTGACGGACAAGGCAATTGGCAATGTGGTCGCCCACAGTGCTTCCTGTCACACGTTTCACCACATTGGATAAATATATGGGCGTATAATGTAGTTTATCAGCGTACCATTTGATATGATGATGTTCATGACAGTACATATCAACCAGCGAAAGAAAAAGTCCCGCCAGCTCCTCAGAACGGGAAATGGGTTTCTGCAAGGAAATGCTACCCGTATAAAAATCAAAGAGAAAAGACACGAGAGAACGGATGAGTTGTATGAGGGTCGTGTGCCTGTTAGGAGAATCCATCTGCATCAAATCCTCAAACAAGTCAAGAAAATGCAAACAAGTCCGCATGCTTAATTCGTCAAGCTGTGCAACGGGACGAAGATATGCCAAGTACATTTTGTCGTACGGCAGCGAAAGCGACAATTCATCAGCAATGACAGACGAAAAAGAAATCAGACGAACCTTCAAATCCTGGGTACTGCTATTATAATGCAGCACATGATCGTTAAAAATATACACAGCCGCTGGCGCTTTCAACTCTATATCAACCATGTTAAAACGCCCATTCAGAGTGCCTTGTGTGATGAAAAGTATAGCATAATTGCTGGTACGGAAATACTCCGGAATATTTGTTTTCTCATGGATTCCTGTTTCAGCCACTATAATCTCACCATTTCCCCACGATTTACGCTTTGTAATGCTTGCCGAATCATATACGACGGGCAAGTCGTCATTTTTCTTTTGGATATTCATAATGCCTTTTACTAAAATTTTCTGTTCAATTATTGAAACACAATATGTTAACAATAGAATAGTGTCATTTTTTATTCACTAATCAAATTCCACAAAGCCAAATATCATTTATTGCCGTAATCTCAATTTTCACAGAGAAAATGACAATGCAAATTTAAATATAATTACAACATAAAAAAGATAATAATAGAACAATTTTTATTATAATGACAACAGGGCTACCTCTCCAAAAAACATTACATTTGTTTTTTATTGGATTCAGTTTATCAAAAAACATAAAACATTGAGACACAAACTTTTGATAACACTTTCTTTCTTAACCTTGACTCTTCATGCGCAAGAGAGAAATGAATATTTACCTTTCGGGAAAATGGATTCATGGACAGTGCGTTACATCAAGGAATCAATCTTATTGGGAGGAAAGACACGGGCACTATACGTCATTGCCAAGACTGACACCATCCGCAAAAACGGGGCCTATCCATACGGGCGCAACGGATCACCATGGAGCACAAGTAACGCCTACGCCAAAGTGTGCGGTGTTGAGAAAGCCGCTATTTCTGTAACCCCAGAACGACGGGGAGACGGCTACTGCTGCCGTTTGGAAACCACCTTACAGACAGTTACAGCTGTGGGCATCGACCTGAAAGCCTTAGCCACTGGCAGTATCTATACAGGACGGCTCCTCGATCCTGTAACGCTGGAAGGCATCAAACAGCCAATGAAAGCCATTGATATGGGCATTCCTTTCACAAAACGACCCATCGCCTTAATACTTGACTATAAAGCTCTTATATACAATGACAGAGCCATGGTGCGAGCTACGGGTTCCACAAAAGTCACCACGGTCAAAGGAAAGGATGCCGGTGAAATCATACTTTTCCTGCAGCACCGCTGGGAAGATGAAGAAGGTAATATTTATGCCTACCGGGTTGGAACCGCCTCCGAACGTATCACCAAGAGCATTCCCGACTGGCAAAACAACCACCGACTGCCCGTACGTTACGGCGACGTCTCCAACTTACCCGATTACAAAAGCTGGGAGAAACTCTACAAGAACCGATTCATGGCCCGCAACTCCAAAGGGAAGATGGTTCCCGTAAAAGAAATTGGTTATAAGGCAGATGTGGAGCCCACCCACATAATCCTACAAATCTCAGCTGGCTATCACGAACCCTTCACCGGATGTCCCGGCAATGTGGTATGGGTTGACAACATAAGATTAGCATATTGATATTTCATATTTTCCAGACACACACGGCATGTACCCGCACGAAACAATTCACCCGTACCTAATTCAATAATTTAATACGACTTGATTTTCTTGATTTATTATCAAACAAAAAATGAAGAAACGAATCTTTTTGACAGGAGCCACAGGAACAATGGGATGGGCAGGCCTTCAGGAATTACTGAAACACCCTGACAATTACGACATTACCATTTTGGCAAGACCAAGTGCCAAGAACCGACGGAAGCTGAAACCCTTGGCAGGCAAAATCAGAGTGATATGGGGCGATCTCGTCAACTACGAGGATGTGAAGAAAGGCGTTACGGGAGCCGACTACGTGCTACATGTGGGCGGCATGGTGTCACCAAAGGCCGACTATTATCCGAAAGAGACGCTGTATGTGAATGTGAAAGCGGCAGAGAATATTGTGAACGCCATACTTGCACAGCATAATCACGAGGACATCAAAGTCGTGTATATCGGATCGGTGGCCGAGACTTCCGACCGCAATGAGCCCGTCCACTGGGGACGCTGCGGTGACCCTGTCTTCGCCAGTGCATACGACTATTATGCGGTCAGCAAAATAGCCGCTGAGCGTATCTTCGCCGACTCAGGCCTACGCCACTGGGCGAGCCTGCGACAATCGGGCATCCTCTACCCTGCCATCCTGAAAAACTTTGATCCTATCATGTTCCATGTACCCATACGGGGCGTGCTCGAATGGGCCACCGTAGAAGATTCGGGACGATTGTTGGAACGGGTGTGCCGCGATAATGTGCCCGAGTCCTTCTGGAACAGGTTTTACAACATCAGCAGCGGTCCTCAGTACCGTATGAGCAATTATGACTTTGAGACTCGTGTGCTGAAAGCCGTCCACTGTCCTCGTCCCGAAAAAATCTTCGACGCAAACTGGTTTGTACTGAAGAACTTCCACGGACAATATTACCTCGATGCCGACATCTTGGAAGAATATCTGCACTTCCGTGCCAATATCCCGCTGGACGACTATTTCCAGCAAATGAGTGACGGACTTCCAAAAATTTTCCGTATGGCCACGATTGTACCGCCTGCCATCATCAAGGCGGCAACACGTATATTGGCACACAAAAAGACGTATGGCACACAATACTGGATACGGCACCACGACGAGGCACGCATCCGAGCCTATTACGGCAGTTTGGAAAAATATCGATCCATTCCCGACTGGTCTGAATGGGACCTGTCGGAAGCCGCGGGTGCCAACGAGGCAGTACATATTGACCACGGATATGATGAGACAAAGCCGTTATCGCAACTGACGGTGGCGGAATTGCAAGCTGCCGCCGATTTTCGGGGTGGCCGTTTGATTTCAGCGGATTATACCGGCAATCCATCAGCACTTCTCAAATGGGAGTGCCATCAAGGACACTGCTTTGAAGCATCGCCGAAATTGATATTGGAAGGCGGGCATTGGTGTTCCGACTGTTTTTCCGACCACTGGGCCAATTTTGACGATGTGGCTAAACACAACCCCTTCTTTGCGCAGATATACAGACAATAAAAAAAAATTTCATGCAGTAGCCGGGAAAACGCTGTCAAAATATTTATTTTACAAATTTTTTGCTATTTTTGCAAATTGGATGTTGGTGATTCAGAGCACCAACCTATTTGAAAAAAAACGGCATGTTAAAAGACTATTCAGCATTTGGCCCGGCTTATAGAAACTTCAAAGTAAAGGAAGGAGTCTATGTTCCCGAACCGCCAGAAAAATTCTCCGGGGACAAACCATTCACAAGAATGGCCCCCATACGCGGAGATCTCAAGGACATAAAATTCGACGGAACATACACCTATCTTGATAAATCCCTGAAGTTCAAAATATGGCATCTTCTCATCTATCTCACCACCTGGTTTGTGGCCTTCCCCTTAAACAGGATTCGTTATGGTCTCAAAATTGAAGGCCGTGAGAAGATACGCAAAAACAAAGAAATTCTGGCCAACGGCATGATGACTGTTTGCAACCATGTTCACCGATGGGACATGATATGCGTTATGCAGGCGATGCGCTATCGGAAAGCGTGGATTCCCATGTATGCCCAGCCCTTCCGTGGCAAAGACGGATTTTTAATGAAAAACATTGGAGGCATTGCCATCCCTGAGGAACAAAGTGGATTAAGAGCGTTTGACCAAGCTTTAGATGAACTACACGCCAACAAGCAATGGATACACATATTTCCGGAAAGTTGCAGCTGGAAATTCTACGCTCCGCTAAGGCCCTTCAAAATAGGAGCTTTCAACATGGCATATAGGTATTCTCTCCCTATAATGCCATTGGTGATCTCATTCCGACCTCGCACCGGATGGCGTAAACTTTTCAGTAAAAACGAGCCTCTACTAACCATTCATGTTGGCGACCCTATTGTTCCCGATCTCAACACACCCCGGAAAAAAGAGGCAGAACGCATGAGAGAACTGGCTCACAAGACTATGCTCAAGATGGCAGGCATAGTGTCTAATCCATGGCCATCTGGAATTGATTGACAATCTTATCATTATGAACACATTAATAGATCCCGTACCTGTTGAACTGCTAAAAGCGGAGCTCACCAAATCCAAGAAACTGGAAGATACCAACAAAGGGCACAACGAGCTATACATCGTCACCTGGCAAGACTCTCCCAATGTTGTCACAGAGATTGGCAGGCTGAGGGAATTATCTTTCCGTGAAGCCGGAGGTTCTACCGGCAATGCCGTGGACCTTGACGAATATGACAAGATGGAGAAGCCCTACAAGCAGCTGATAGTCTGGGATCCAGACAACGAGGCCATTATCGGCGGTTACCGTTTCCTTCTTGGATCAGATGCCGCATTTGACGAAAACGGCCAGCCTATTATGGCAAGCTCCCATCAGTTCCACTTCTCCCAAAAGTTCACCAAGGAGTATCTGCCACATGTCATAGAGCTTGGGCGCAATTTTGTGGCTCCTGAATACCAGAGTTCAAAAAACGGCGCCAAATCCATCTTCGCTTTGGACAATTTATGGGACGGTCTTGTGGCCATTATCATGAAGAATCCGAACCTGCTTTATTTCTTCGGGAAAATCACCGTATATCCTTCTTACGACCATATCACAAGAAATTTAATATACCATTTCCTATGGAAACATTTTGGTGATGAGGAAGAACTTGTCCGTCCATGGGATGACCAGGCGATAAAGCCTGATGCAGACGCAGAATTGATGGATCTTATTGTGAATAAAGATGATATGGTGGAAGATTACAAACTGCTCAAGGCGGCAGCCAGGATGAGAGGAGTACACCTTCCCCCGAATTTGACAGCCTATATTTCCATCACCTCCCAAATGCTGATGTTTGGCACAGCGGTTAATCGCCTGATGCATAATATTGAGGATACTGCTGTACTTATTCCATTCGATGAAATATATCATGAGAAAAAGAGTCGTCACATTGGAGCTTACCTTCGTTTTTCACGTTCAAAAAAACAAAAAGAAGAAATTCCAGACAATCCGGATACCGAAAACCAGATGATCGAAAACTGGTTAACCAAGCGTTACCGCAAAGTAAGGCGAATGCTCAAGAAGGCAGGACGCAAGTTTTAACTCCTACAGGTGGGGATGCCTCAAGAGGGATATGTCTTCTGTGAGTTTTATAACCAAGCGATCTTTTTCGTACCTTTGCCTTCCAAATTAAAAACAACAAGAATATGACCCTACAAGAAGCCATCGTTGCCCGCCACAGTGTGCGGCAATACATCGAAAAGCCCATTGAGGCTGAGAAAATCCAACAATTGCAATGTCTCATCGACGAGTGCAACCACGAGGGCGGCTTGCACATACAGCTAGTGACTGAGGAGCCTAACGCTTTTGCTGGCGGGATGGCCAAGTACGGCAAGTTCCGGGGTGTGCGCAACTACATCGCCATGATTTGCAAAAAGGGCGATGACGTGAAAGTCGGCTACTACGGCGAGAAGGTGATCCTGTTGGCGCAAACGCTCGGTTTGAACACCTGCTGGGTGGGACTCTCCTTCCGCAAGCAACCCGACCAGTACAAGGTGGACGACGGCGAGACGCTCGTCTGCGTTGTGTCGCTCGGCTATGGTGCCAACCAAGGGGTACAGCACCCGCAAAAACGGACTGTTGCCGACGTAACTGAAGACCACCGCACTGCCGACCACGGGAAGCCTTTCCCCGAATGGTTCGTGCGCGGCGCAGAGGCCGCGTTGTTGGCACCCACGGCCGTGAACCAGCAGAAGTTCGTGTTTACCCTGCACGATGGCAACCGTGTGGAGGCCAAAGCGAAGTTCTCCCTCATCGGCTATGCAAAACTCGACCTCGGCATTGCCAAATGCCACTTTGAGGTAGGCGCAGGAAAAGAAAATTTCGAGTGGGCATAAATCAAGTGTCTCCGCGTATCAAGTGAATCGGCACGGTGACATCCTGACTATTCCCGAGAAATTCTGCAAATATATACCATTCCATGTTGCAGGACAAAGTTTTCAAACGAATTGAAAAGAGTTGCCTGTGCGCAACAATTTTTTCTTATTTTTGTAAACAAAAAAGAGACAATGATCGACCAAATTATCGAATATAACCAAACCTTCGTGGCGCAGAAAGGCTACGAAAAATATCTCACCGACAAGTATCCCGACAAGAAGTTGGCGGTGCTGTCGTGCATGGACACCCGTCTGACGGAGCTGCTGCCCGCCGCGCTCAGGCTGAAGAACGGCGACGCGAAGATCATCAAGAACGCAGGTGGGCTGGTGATTTCCGCCTTCGACTCGGCGATGCGCAGTCTGATTGTGGCCATCTACGAGCTCGGGGTGGAGGAAATCATGGTGGTGGCGCACTCGCACTGCGGGGCCTGCCACATGAGCTACGACCACTTCCACCACGAAATGATCGCCCGGGGCGTGACCGACGAAACGTTCGCCACCATCCGCCAATGCGGCATTGACCTGAACCACTGGTTGGAGGGCTTCAAAGACACCCCGACCTCCGTCCGCAAGACCGTGGAAACCATCCGCACCCACCCGCTCGTGCCGAAAGACATCGTGGTGCGCGGATTCATCATCGATTCAGAAACAAGGGCGTTGGAGGAGATTGGGTAAGAAAAACTCACCCCTTCGGCTGCAAGCTGCGCCGGTATTCGCTCGGCGACTGCCCGATGTGCTTGGTGCAGTAGCGGCTGAAATAGGAGAGCGAGGTAAAGTTCATGCGATCGGCAATCTGCGTGAGCGAAAGCTTCTCGTTGTTAAGATACTTCTTCAGGATGGGCACCGTATAGCGGTCAATGAAGCTGCTGACGCTATGGCCGGTGACACGCTTTACGGTGGCGGACAAATACTTCGGCGACACGTGCAGACGCTCGGCATAGTAGCTCACCTCGCGCTCGGTGCGACTGATGCCCGAGGAGAGCAAGTCCATCAGCTGTTTAACGATATAGGCGGTACGGTCGCTGTGGGGATCGGTGGCGTCGCGTTGCGCGTGCGGCTCAAAGATGTCGTACATCATCGTCAGGCAGAGGCTTCCCATCAGCTCACGGTAAAACAGCAAGTCGCGGTCGCCCATACGGTCGCGGAGGCGGTGGAAGTCGGCCAAAAGGATAGCCGCCTGACCATCGGTAAGCTTGATGACGGGATCTTGGTTGAGCGAGATGCTGCCCCCGATGCTGTAATTGTTCGACGGCAGCAGTCCACCAAGGAACTTGTTGTCGGCGGCGAACCACTCCACCTGCATTCCCGGTGCGGCCGCAAGGTTCTTGGCACGAGTGGGATCAGGCATCACCACAAGGTCGTTCTTCACAATGTGGTAGCACTTCCCGTTGAACACAAAGCTCCCCTCCCCTGCCATACACAACAGGTGCATGCAGCAGTGGCTCAGCTCCGGCGCATTCATCGCCAGAAAATCAGCGGAATAGAGGAAGTCGGTTTTCATGGGTGCAAAAATACAAAATTTGTTCTTTCGCAAAGAGAAAAAGACACTTACAACTAAATTTGTTCCCATACATCTTTTCACCTTCTGAAAGAAGGATACTCCACGTAAAAAAACTATCGCTCATGATATAACTTTTTTTTGTATTTTTGTATTGTGAATGATTTCATCTTCCGTCTCCACACGGAGGTGCGGCTCTCAATGGGCACATTCCACCCATATCACGCCCCATGATGATTTCCACTATTGACAAACTCATTGAAGGACTGAAACGAACTAACAAACAAAATAAAAAAATGAAAGATTCAACTAGATACACTCATCGTTATTCTATCACGGCAGCGGATATGGACACACGCTACCGCATGACACCGAGCGCTGTATTGCTCTATTTCCAGGACTGCTGGGCACGGTATATGGCATGTCTGAATCTGGCAGCCTTTGATGTGGTCAAGCAGAACCTTTTATGGGTCATCACGGAGTTTAGTGCCTGTTTTGAGCCGCAGACCGCACTATGGTCAGACGACATTGACGTGACCGTATGGAACAGTGAGATGAGTTCCTTGCGATTATATACGGATTTTCGCATACACAAGGCCGATGGCACAGAGGTGGCTCATGGTCATGCTTGCTGGACCCTGTTGGACACCGAAGCACACCGTCTTGCACCCAACACACCCTTGGCTTCGCAAATACCCGTTCTACCAGAAATGACATCCCTCTCACACAAGAAAATGCGATTTCCTGCCAACGGCACGCCTATACATCAGACAGAACACAGCGTCAACACAATGGACCTCGACTTCAATGGACACGTCAACAACCGCGCGTACTTAAGCATTGCCATGCAATCGGCCGATGAGGCATTTATGGACACTTACGCCATCCGCTGTCTCACCATCCATTGGCAAAAAGAGACCTTCCTCGGCGACACCCTGCTGTGCCAACTGCAACGGCTGCCTGACGAAACAGATGATACGCTGTTCAAGTATCTGCACACCATAAGCCGCAGCGACGGACAGACAGCAGCACAGGTCTATTCGGAGTGGGTGCCGCGTGCCGTGCAGCTGGATGTGTCAAAACTTGCCCCTCGGTCATAACGCAACACAATAGCGAAAACAGTCTGGAACACAGCACAATTGTTGCAAAAAGCGATGGAAGGCGTATGAATTAGGAAAAAACTGGTGACAGATTCCATGATTTAAACCTTTTAGCAGCTTAATTTTAAGAAAAGTGGCAGTTCAGATTTTCGCATAGAATATTGCCCAAGCAACTTTTCTGCAATTTGTGAAAACAACGGTGTTTTTTGTGAAAATTTCACAAAAGAAAACACCGTATTTTTGCATCGTCAAATTGGTTATGACAATAAAGACAATATAAAACAAAGAAAACCAATACGTTATGCAAGAATTTATCGTTGACCCGAGATTAAGTACCCCCGAAGAATTAGCGGAAGGCATGCGCCAAGCGCAGACCCTTTTCAAACTGAACCACACGATGCCCTACACCGACGAGTACAACGCACTCGCCAAGGAACTCTTTGGCTGTGACGTGTTTGCGGACGGCGGCTTCGTGATGCCCGGACTGACAGGTGTCTGCTTCGACCGTGTGAAATTGGGCAAGGGCGTGATGATTATGAACAACTGCCTGATGATGTCCCGCGGCGGTATCACCATCGACGACCACGCGATGATTGCCGCCAACGCACAGCTCATCAGCAACAACCACGACCTCCACGACCGGATGCTACTTATCTGCAAGCCCGTCCACATCGGCAAAAACGCTTGGATCGGGGCAGGCGCCACCATCTTGCCCGGCGTGACCATTGGCGACAACGCCGTGGTGGCCGCAGGTGCCGTGGTGACCAAGGATGTGGCCCCGAACACCATCGTTGGTGGCAATCCCGCCAAGTTTATCAAGAACATAGAATAGGAGGACAGTATATGATTTTCGACAGAAATAAACACAAACAGGTAGTGGCGCTCTTGGGTGCCGGTAGTATGGGAACCGCCATCGTGCGCCGCATCGGTGCAGGCAAGAAAATATTGCTTGGCGACATCAGCAAAGAAACTCTGGAACGCGTCGGTGAGGACTTCCGCCGCTGCGGTTATGATGCAGAGACGATGCAGGTTAACGCCTTGCAGAAGGAGAGCGTGGAGGCATTTGCACGAAAGGCAGCAGAGCTGGGCCCTGTGATGTACTTCATCGACACAGCGGGAGCATCGCCCAATCAGGCCAATCCCGAACACATCGTCGACCTCGATATGGTGGGCACTGGCTATGCCATCGATGCCTTCGGCGAAGTGATGGCCGAGGGCGGTGCTGGACTCATCATCAGCAGCCAGGCGGCCTATATGTACCCGATTCCCAACGACATAGAATTGCAATTGGTGAACACCCCAACGGAAGAGTTAAAAAACGTGAAATTCATCCAAGAGGTGGCCATGCAGAACAGCGGTTTCGCCTATATGATTGCCAAGCGGATGAACCATCTGCAGGCGCAGCGGGCGGCGGCCACTACTTGGCGCAAACGTCGTGCACGCATCAACTCCATCTCGCCGGGCGTTATCGTCACCCCGTTGGCTTACGATGAATTCCGGGCCAGCGGAGAAGGCTATCAGGCGATGATTGACGCTTCCGCCGCCCAGCGCACAGGCACCAGCGACGAGATTGCCGAAGCTGCCGTCTTCCTGCTGGGCGAACACGCAAAATTCATCACCGGCACCGACCTGCTCATCGACGGTGGTGTGATTGCCAGCATCCGCACAGGACAGTTTCAATTGCAAGGATAATAACAATTAAAGAATAAAGACTATGCAAAATTTTGATTACATGACCCCTACTCGCCTGGTGTTTGGCGAAAACGTAATAGAAAAGCTGCCTGAAGTAATGGCAGCTATCGGCAAGCGTGTGTTGCTGACCTACGGTGGCGGCAGCATCAAGAAAATCGGTCTCTACGACCGTGTGAAGGAGTTGCTGAAAGACTTCGAGATAACAGAGCTCTCGGGCATTCAACCCAACCCGAAATACAACCCCAGCGTGCTCGATGGTGTACGTCTCTGTAAGGAGAACAACATCGACGTTATCCTGGCTGTAGGTGGCGGTTCCGTGCTCGACTGCTCGAAAGCCATCGCAGCAGGAGCCAAGTACGACGGCGACCCCTGGGACCTCATTTCCTACAAGGTGAAGGCCAAAGCCGCTCTACCTATCGTAGATATCCTGACGCTTGCGGCTACAGGCTCGGAATACGATTGTGGCGGCGTCATCTCGCGCACAGAGACCAATGACAAGGTCGGTTATCTGGACCCGCTCCTCTACCCTGTCTGCTCGTTCCTTGATCCCCGTTACACCTTCACCGTGTCGAAGAAACAGACGGCAGCTGGCTGTGCCGACGCTATGAACCACATCATAGAACAATACTTCTGCGAGGACTCGACGCTACTGAACGACGGTTTCTGCGAGGCCGGTTTGAAAAGTCTGATGGTGAATGCCAAAGCATGTTTGGAGAACCCTGAAGACTATCGTGCCCGCGCCGAAATGATGTTTGTCTGTACCCTTGGCTGCAACGGCATCTATGCCCTTGGCAACAGTCGGTCAGGATGGCCCTGTCACGGTATCGAACACGCCCTGAGCGCCTACTACGACATCACCCATGGCGAGGGCCTGGCCATCATCACCCCGCGTTGGATGCGCCATATTCTCAGTGATCGCACCCTTGACCGTTTCGTGAAATATGGTATCAACGTCTTCGGCATCGACGCTTCGTTGCCGAAACAGGAAATTGCAGAAAAGGCCATCGATGCCACCTACGCCTTTTTCGAGAGCATCAACATCCCGATGCACTTGCACGAGGTGGGCATTGATGATAGCCGCCTTGACGAAATGGCTCATCACATTGCTGTGAATGAAGGACTGGAGAATGCTTACGCGCCGCTGACGGAGCAGGATATCAAAGAAATTCTTGTGGCATCATTATAAATCAAACGACAATATGGAATACATCAAATTGAATAATGGCGTGGAGATGCCAACTTTGGGCTACGGTGTGTTTTTGGTGAGCCCTGAAGAGTGCGAGCGTTGTGTCAGCGATGCGCTGAGCGTCGGCTACCGGCTGATAGACACGGCGCAAGCGTATGCCAACGAAGAGGGCGTAGGGAATGCCTATCGCAAGAGCGGCATCAAGCGCGAGGACATTTTCCTCGTTACCAAGGTATGGATCAGCAACAACGGCGAGGAAAAGGCTGCGAAGAGTATCGACGAGAGTCTGCGTAAACTGCAGACGGAGTACATCGACCTGCTGCTCATCCATCAGGCTTACGGCGACGTGTTCGGCACGTGGAGGGCGATGGAAAAAGCCTATCGCGACGGCAAGGTGCGTGCCATCGGGGTGAGCAACTTCCAGTCGGGCCGCTTCTTCGACTTCGCCCACTATGTGGATGTAAAGCCGATGGTGAACCAGTTGCAGTGCAACGCCCTTGCTCAGCAGACGGGAATCGAATCGATTCACGCAGAGTTCGGCACGAAGATGATGGCCTGGGGACCGCTGGGCGGACAAGGTGCTGAAGGTATCGTGAAGAGCGAACTACTCGCCGCCATCGGAGCCAAGTACAATAAAACCGCCGCACAGGTCGCCCTCCGCTGGCTTACGCAGCGCGGTATCGTAGCCATCCCCAAGAGCACTCATAAGGAGCGCATGGCGCAGAACTTTAACATTTTCGACTTCACTTTGAGTGACGACGATATGGCGCAAATAGCCATCCTAAACCAACAGGACGCAGGCTTCATCAATTTCGGCGACCCGCAGTTTGTGAAATACCTTATTGAGAATTATGGGTAACAAAAAAGCAAAATCAACCAGAAATCTATACAAAATAAAATGAGAAGACCTCTTATTATCGGAATAATTGTCGCCGCGATGATATTTGCTTCATGCGGCAGCAAAACCACCAAAATGGAAAAAGAAATGAATAATTTGAGTTTTAACCAAGAGCAGGCCGCCGCAATGTCGGCCATCGCCTGCAACGAAGCCAAAGCCGACTATACTGCCTTGGCCGAGTCCATCGATAGCGGTTTGGATGCCGGCTTGACGGTCAGCCAAATCAAGGAAGCCCTGTCGCAACTCTATGCCTACACGGGTTTCCCGCGTTCTCTGAATGCCCTTGGCACTTTGCAGAAGGTATTGGAACAACGCCAGAGCGAAGGCAAAACCACTGAAGAAGGTGTTGAGGCATCGCCGCTGCCGAGCAATTACAATGCTCTGGAACAAGGCACCGAGGTGCAAACAAAACTGTCGGGGCAGCCGTTCAACTACAAGTTCTGTCCCGCCGAGGACTACTATCTGAAAGCGCATCTCTTCGGCGACATCTTCGCCCGTGACAACCTCACCCACGCCGACCGCGAGTTGGTGACCGTCAGCGCCTTGGCCGGTTTGGAGGGCGTGGAGCCACAGCTGGCCGCTCACGTGCGCGGCGCTCGTAATATGGGCCTGACCGATGCTCAGCTGCTCGCCATCCCGAAGGTGTTGCAGGAGCGTGTGGGCAAAATGGAGGCGCACCGCGTCGCCGTGGCTATTCAGCAACTAGGTATCAGCGATTCTGCCAACGACCACATTGCCAGCGATATATATGTACAGAATTACGTCGATTTGAAGTCGAGCTGGCAGCGGGGCGAGCCGAACACCGCCTATGCGCAGTACTTCATCGGCAACAGCTACGTTTCGCCTTACGACGGCGGTATGGTCAACGTGACCTTCGAACCTGGCTGCCGCAACAACTGGCACATCCACCACAAGCAGGTGCAAGTACTGATATGCGTATATGGCCGTGGCTGGTATCAGGAATGGGGCAAAACTGCTGTCAAGTTAGAGCCCGGCGTAATCATCGAGATCCCAGAAGGCGTGAAGCATTGGCATGGTGCCGCCAAAGACAGCTGGATGCAGCACCTTACCTACCATAAGGACGTGCAGGAGAAGGCTGATAATGAGTGGTTGGAGCCTGTCAGCGACGAACAGTACAACACATTGCAAAAATAAAATATGAATGTTATGAACATCAAAAACATCCTCGTTGCAGTCCTCGCCGTGGCTTTCGCTACGGGCTGCAACGGACAGAATAAAAACAACGCAGCGACGCACGACCGTGCGTCTCAACAAACCTCAAATCCAGGAAATATGAAAAATTCCATCGTCATTTTCTTCTCCCATGCGGGGGATAACTATTCTGTCGGCGTCATCGACACGGGCAACACCAAGATCGTGGCCGACTACATCAGTGAAATCACGGGCGCCGACCAGTTTGAGATCGTCACCCACAAATACGACGGCATGGCCTACACACCGCTCATCGAGCTGGCCAAGGAAGAGGCCCGCAAAGGCGAACTGCCGCCTTACGAGGGCGCTGCTCCCGACCTCAGCGGTTACGACACCGTCTTCATCGGCGGACCCGTGTGGTGGGGCACCTACCCGCAGGTGATGTTCACGCTGTTCAAAGACATCAACCTCGACGGCAAGACCGTCATCCCCTTCACCACCCACGAAGGCAGCGGACTGGCTTCCTGCGTCAGCGACGTGCGCAAAGCATTCCCGAAGGCCAACGTCACCCAAGGCTGGAGCATCTACGGACACGAAGTGCGCAGCGGCAAGGCGAAGGTGGAGCGGTGGCTGAAAGGACTGTAGAATCTATAGAAAAAAACATCAATCAAGTCGTACTAATCAAGACAATGAAGAAAACATGGATATTTGTCGTTGCCGTTCTACTTTGCGGATGCAACAGAGAAAACATCAATGCACAAATTATGAATGAAAAGTTGTATGTGACTATCGGCGGGGAAACACGCACCGTCACGATGGAAGACAATGTCGGGACGCGTGCCTTGGTGGCTGCGCTTCAAACGGAAAACATCACCTATCTGGCCGATGACTACGGCAATTTCGAGAAAGTGGGCCATGTCGGACAATCTTTCCCGACGGCAGACCATCAAATCACCACCTCGGCCGGTGACCTTGTCCTGTATAACGGCAACAACATCTGCATTTTCTATGGAAGCAACTCCTGGTCCTATACACGCATCGGCAAATTCGACAATCTGTCGGCGGACGAGGTGCGCCAGTTTGTCAAGGCAGGGCAAGGCGAAGTGGCCATCACCCTTTCCTTGCAGCCTATCCAAACTGGCATTCGGGATTTCTCACCTGAAGAAAACGACAAAGGTACCGCTTACACGATTACCGGGCAAATCGCGCCGCAAGGTTACAAAGGCGTTGTGATTCAGAACGGCAAAAAAAGAATACAATAAAGCACATCCTTATGAAATACACGCAATTAGGAAACACTGACATTGAAGTCAGCCGCATCTGCGTCGGCTGCATGTCGTACGGGAAGCCTTCGAAGGACTTCCACCTGTGGACTCTCAACCAGGAGGAAACCACGAAGATGATCAAGCACGCCCTCGACCTCGGGGTGAACTTCTTCGACACGGCCAACGGCTATTCGCACGGCACCAGCGAAGAGTTCTTAGGCAAAGCGCTGAAAGACCTCGGCGTCGCCCGCGATCATGTGGTGCTCGCCTCTAAAGTCTATTTCAACGAGGGCAAGCTCTCCGCCACGGCCATCCGTCGCGAGATCGACGGCACGCTGCAACGTTTGGGCACCGACTACCTCGACCTCTACCAGATCCACCGTTTCGACTACGGCACTCCCATCGAGGAGACGATGCAGGCGCTGCACGAGTTGGTGCGGAGCGGCAAAGTGCGTGCCATCGGGGCCTCGGCGATGTACGGCTACCAGTTCCACAACATGCAAATCTGCGCCGAGCGCAACGGCTGGACGCTGTTCTCCACGCTGCAGAACCACTACAACCTCCTCTATCGCGAGGACGAGCGTGAGCTGATTCCCGTGGCGAAACAGTACGGCGTGTCGCTCATCCCTTACTCTCCCCTCGCCAGCGGACACCTCACCCGCAAGGAGTGGAACAGCGCGTCCAAGCGCAACGAGACCGACAAGGTGATGCACAGCAAATACGACCACGCTATGGAGAACGACATGCAGATCGTCGCCCGCGTGGCGGAGGTGGCGGAGCGTCTTGGCGTGACGATGACGGAAGTCGCGTTGGCCTGGCTGCTGAAGCGGGGTGTCGCCGCGCCCATCGTGGGAGCCACGAAAATGCCGCACTTCAACGACGCGGTCCGCGCCCTGGATCTCGACCTCAGCGACGAAGACGCCGCCTACCTCGAAGAACCCTACAAGGCGCACGAGGTGGTGGGAGCGTTGTAAGCCTGCGGCTGTTGGTTAGCCTTCGGCTGTTGATTTGCTTCGCTGTTAACATGTAATAACCAACACGTTGTAACCAGTTTTTCGCTTCATTCAAGAAAAGTTGTATCTTTGCAAGATTTTTTGAATAGAACAAATGTGAAAGCCCCAAAACGACAAATGGACAAAAACGAACTCTTAGCAGCCATGTCGGACAGTTATGCGAAACTGAACGAGCAAATCGGCAAAATGACAGATGACGAACTGAACGCGACCTTCCGGTTCGCCAATGACCCCAAAAAATGCGGCGCACGGTGGATTTACGACCAATGCGCCCGCGACCTCCTCATACACCTTTATGAATGGCAGGTGCTGATGCGTGAATTTGTGAACAACATCCGCGAAGGCCGTCAAAGGGACTATTTGCCCGACGAGTATCGCAAAAACTACCACGAGATGGACAAGATGCTGGTGGAAAAACACCAGAACACCTCGTTTCATGAGGCGCAGCGGCTTCTGGAGCAGACCCATCACGAAATGATTCAGTTGGCAGACAGCTTTTCCGAGGAGGAACTTTTCACCAAAGGCCACTACAAGTGCACCTACACCACCGATATGGCCGCTTACTTCACGAGCGTCACCACAAGTCCCTACAAGCAGGCCCTGAAGATGTTGAAGACGCACCAAAAGCAGTTGAAGACTTCGTGTTGATGAGCCTGCGGCTGTTGATTAGCTTCGCTGTTAGTTAGCTTCGCTGTTAGTTAGCTTCGCTGTTGGTTAGCCTTCGGCTGTTAATTACTTCGTGTTAACATGAAATAACCAACATGAAATAACCAACATGAAGTAACCAACATTCACTCATAAAATGTATTTTTGCACCGATAAAGAAGAATCATTATGGGATTACACCGAAAGAATTATTACCAGAGACGAAAGCGAATGATTGAACAAACCCTTGAAGCGCAAGAAAAGGAGCAGCGTCGTTTCAATCACCTGGTCTTTGCCGTACTTGCTGCGTTTTTTCTTTTCGCGATAGGATACTCGATTATCAAAAGCCATAATTACGGAATGGCCGTCATAGGTATCCTGCTTCTTGGCTGGTTCGCTTGTTATTCTTTCCAATCGGAAATTTATAAACTTGCCAAGGAAAAAGGATGGGACTCGGTTGCCAAAATGACTTACGACCCGAAAACCGAGAAACCGCGCGAAGAGGCCCTGTTGCGCGAGGAACGGCTGAAAAATCCGATCGACACGGACACTCTCATCCTCGTGGAGCGGGCAACCGAACTCGACGAACTGGAAATGATCCTCTTCGATTATGTGGAAGTGGAATGCGATAAACTCTACGAGGATTTGCCTTTGTTGTGGAAAGTGGGCGAGTACCGCTATGCCATCACATTCCCCTGCGGGGTTTCGCGTATGCATTTGTACGCCCTCGCGGACAACCTCATCACTTTCCTGGCCCCGGAATCCATTCACGCATGGTGCCGCCCTAAACTCTTCAAGAAGAATATGGACGGATGGCTTTACCTCCGCAACGGAAACGACGACCTGCTCAAGGCCTTTTCAGCCGATGGAACCGTCTGGAGCATCAATGAGGATGATGCAATGCTTTTTGACGCGCGCCCTCAAGCCCCGTATTCCACCTCTGGCTACAAGGAATATCCGGACATCGAATGGGGCTCCGCTGAACAACTTGGGTTGTATTACTGAATTTTACACCCTTGCGCAAGCAAAACGACAAGCCATCGCTTCATTCAAGAAAAGTAGTATTTTTGCAGAGTCTTTTGAATAGAACGAATATGAAAGCACTTCTTATCAACGGCAGTCCCAACGCGAAGGGCTGCACCTTCACCGCCCTGAGCCTTGTGGCGGAAGAATTACAGAAAAACGGCGTGGAAGCCGAAATCGTCCACGTGGGACACAAAAACATCCACGGCTGCATCAGCTGTGGAAAATGCCACGAAACAGGCAAATGCGTCTTCGACGACATCGTGAACGAAGTCGCCCCGAAATTCGAGCAAGCCGACGCGCTGGTCATCGGCTCGCCGGTCTATTACGCGGGCATTGCCGGCACGATGAAATCCTTCCTCGACCGTCTCTTCTTCAGCACGCACTTTCGGAAGTGTATGAAAGTGGGTGCCGCCGTCTGCTCGGCCCGCCGCGCTGGCACCACCGCCACCTTCGAACAGCTGAACAAGTACTTCACCATCAGCGAGATGCCCATCGCAAGCACCCGCTACTGGAACATGGTACACGGTCACAGTGCCGAAGACGTGATGCAGGATGCTGAGGGCGTGCAGTGCATGCGCATCCTCGGCCGCAACATCGCCTTCCTCGTCAAGGCCATCGCCGCCGAGAAGGAGCGCAACGGTCTGCCCGAGGCGGAGGAAGCTATATTCACGAATTTTATCCGATAAAATGATGAACGACAAACCCACAGGAAAAGACTATGTCGGCAGCGACGACCTCTATGCCGACGTGCAGCGCACCATGCGGCTTTGCGCCGAGATGAACAGCGGCTACCACACGGAGGCCGAGGTGCGCGACTGTCTGCGCGAAATCACCCGCGGCGAAGTGCCCGACACCGTGCGCGTCTTCCCGCCGCTGAATATCAACTACGGTCCGGGCGTGCGCTTCGGCAACGACTGTTTCCTCAACTTCGGTTGCACGCTGTTAGCGATTGGCGGCATCACCATCGAGGATGACGTTTTCATCGGGCCGCATTGCGTATTAGCCACCGAATACCATCCCGAAGATCCTGCCAAGCGCCATTCACTGCTCACCAAGCCCATCGTGGTGAAACGCAACGCCTGGCTCGGTGCCGACGTGAAAGTGCTGGCGGGCGTCACCATCGGCGAGAACGCCATCGTGGCCGCGGGCAGCGTGGTCACCAAGGATGTGCCCGACAATATGGTGGTGGCGGGGAGTCCGGCCAAGGTGATACGAGAAATAAAACAATAACTCAAATAATAAAATGAAAAAACTCATCCTCTTCGCCCTCGCGGCACTGACACTGGCCGCCTGCGGCAACAAACAAGGAACAAAAAACAATGACAATATGAAACAGGAATTGACCCTCACGCAGGAGTGGGACAAGGTGTTCCCGCTCAGCGACAAAGTGAATCACCGCAAGGTGACGTTTGAAACACAGTACGGCCTGACCTTGGCCGCCGACCTTTACACCCCCAAGGATGCCAACGGCAAGATGGCAGCCATCGCCGTGAGCGGACCTTTTGGTGCCGTCAAGGAGCAAAGCAGCGGCCTCTACGCCATGCGGATGGCGGAACGTGGCTTCGTGACTCTGGCTTTCGACCCATCATATACCGGTGAGAGTAGCGGCGAACCCCGTCGCACGGCCTCACCCGACATCAACACCGAGGACTTTATGGCTGCCGTCGATTTCCTGTCGCAGTTAGAGAATGTGGATCCCGAGCGCATCGGCATTATCGGTATCTGTGGCTGGGGCGGCATCGCCTTGAACGCCGCCGCTGCCGACCCGCGCATCAAGGCTACCGTGGCCAGCACGATGTACGACATGACCCGCATCAGCGGCAATGACTACAATGATGCCTTCGACATCGAGGAGGCCCGTTACAAGAACCGCAACATACTCGCCAAACAGCGACTGACTGACCCGATGGCAATGGCAGGCGGTGTGTTGGATACCGTGCCTCCGCAAGCCCCCCGCTTCGTCCATGACTACCACGCCTATTACAAGACCCCGCGCGGATACCACGTGCGCTCTGGCAACAGCAACGACGGCTGGCGCATTATCGGCACACAAGCCTACGCCAACGCCCGTTTTCTCTACTACATCAACGAGATCCGTTCCGCAGTTCTTGTGATGCACGGTGCGGAGGCCCACAGCCGCTACTTCGGTGAGGCTGCCTACAAATACATGGTGGAAGGCAAGGCCGAGGGCTACAACTTCATTGGCAAACCGAATCCCAACCCCGACAACAAGCAGCTGCTCATCATCCCCGGCGCCACCCACTGCGACCTCTACGACGGCGGCGAGGGCAACTACATACCATGGGACACGCTGGCGGAGTTTTTCGGGAAGAATCTATAGATAAGTAACAGATAAATCGGAATTTATCTGCCCACATTATTTATCATATAAACAAACAATTTAATCAAAATAATGAAAAAAGTTTTTACAGTCCTAACGATTGCGTTATCAATAATACAATTGTACGCACAGCCAACAGAAATAAGACGCTCTGAATATCGTATTATTGACGATGATGGAAATTTCATAAATGTTTCACAACTTGAGGTAGATGGTCGCTATTTTTATGATATTGACGACAATACTCATACGGCAATTTTCAAACATTGGTATGGAAATGATACTGGGGACGATTCAGAACTCATAGTTCCTTCGGCTATAGATTATAACGGAGTGACATATAAGATTGTTGCTCTCGGTGGCGACGTAGGTAACCAAAACCAAAAGCTAGAGAAGGTTATTATACCAGAAGGTATAACAAAAATTAGTGGATTTGCATATTGCTATGGATTAAAAAGTATAACAATACCCTCTAGTGTAAAAGAAATTGGCAGCAATGCTTTTAGAGATTGCATTGAGCTGGAGAATATAGTCTTACCTGAGGGGCTTTCCTCTTTAGGCTACCGCGCCTTCTATAATTGTGTTAAGCTCAAATCGATTGTTATTCCTAGTAGTGTTGCTCGTATTGAGTCGGGCGTATTTCATAATTGTCAACAACTTTCATCCATAACGATACCTTCTACTGTTTCAGAGATAGGAGAAGAGGTGTTCTATAACTGTGTAAGTTTGAAGACTATAAACTTTAATGAGGGACTTCAATCTATAGAAAAGGGGGCTTTCCTCAGTTGTACCGCATTAGAATCTATTATTCTACCGAACAGTCTTAAAGCATTAGCTCCTCATGCTTTTGGAAGTTGCACATCCCTTAAAATTGTTAAGCTTCCAGAATCGCTCAAAGTTATACCGGAAGCCGCATTTGCTAAATGTGAAGCTCTCACTAATATTGAATTTCCGGAAAGCATATACGAGATAGAACGCTTTGCCTTCAATGGATGTAAGAGTCTGGAAAAAATCGTGCTGCCAAAAGAAATGACACGATTAGACCCCTGCGTGTTCCCTGGTTGCTCATCTCTTGTTGAAATCGTTATTCCAGAAGGAATGACTAAATTAGGTGCCGGTTCTTTTGATTACTGTCGGAGCCTCACGGACATATACTGTTACTCTGAAGTGCCACCGGAGATATACCAGGCTTTTGATGGTGTCCCTCTAGAACAAGTTACCGTGCATGTTCCCGTAGTCAAAAAGTATAAGAAAGAAATTCTTTGGAAAGCATTTGGCAAGCTTGTACCAATACAATAAATATAAATTTGATTAAGTTGATATGATTATTATATGACAGAATTGGAATGTTTAAGAAATAGTCTTGTGTTAACAGAGACAGATCCTACCAAAATTGAAAGCATTTTCAAGGGAATAGCTAAGAATTTGCTCAACAATTTTGTCATCAGAAAAGGGAAAAAATTATATCACATGATCGAGATAGAGTTTTATTATAACTTAACTGACACAGCGCATATAACGTACAAGCGTATGACTGAGGCTGGAGAGTGGTTCAACCATGACTATGGTGTTGATCTTGCATTCAAGAGTAATGAAAAGTCATACGGAGGAATACTCATCCGCTCCATCGAGTGCAACGGTAAATTTTGCAATGGGCCATTAAAGACCAGAGCCTTGCTATTCCAGTTTGATGCTTTAGGAGAAAAGGGGGCTGTTCCTGCGCTAGAATATTGTCCAAGGGCAAAAGCAATTGAGCCTATTGCAGTTACACGGTATAATATATCTGAAAGACAAAATTTCAGGTACTGCATTCCAAAAGAACTATGGGCTGAACACAAGGGATATAAAGCATACCCATGGGATTATAAAGGAAATCCTAAAATATGATAGTAGATGCATATGATGTAGAGAATATATAAAATCAACAAATAAATTCTAATTTAGCAAACAGAAACAAATATGAAATACCGATACATTGCCAGTTGCGTCTTTACGAGGGACTACCCGGAACTAAGTTTGCGCATACAGGACTATCTGAAGGAGCGTTTTGGAATGGAGATTATC
>JAEEGH010005058.1_pt1 | contig 33445 bp, 25 predicted proteins | sample 9134181 | NCBI WGS metagenome assembly JAEEGH01 (sample SAMN16246544, study PRJNA631951) | gut metagenome | biome: gut microbiome; feature: rumen; material: DP-attached | host: Bos | place: Iran: Karaj | collected 2018-10
TGATGCCCTCGCTTTTGAAAGCATTGAGAAACATGAAAGTTACAAGGGTTCAAGAATTAAGAGAGGTTTATTCAAATCTTCAGTCGGCAAACTAATAAATGCCGATATCAACGGAGCTTTGAATATCCTCAGAAAATTCCTGAACTCTTCAAAAGGAACCAGTGAATTTTCTGTCTTGCAGAAAATAATTGGTAGCGGTCTGGTGTTCAGGCCCGTTCGGATTACCGGAAACGGTATTGAAGCAAAGTTGTGATCAATACAAGGTTACAGAACCTTTAGGTATTGAGCCGAGATATTTCGGAATTTCCGCTCTTGTTGCCATGGGATATACAAATACAAAGCCCAATGCTCCGAAAAGAAAAAGTCCGGATGATTTGTTAACTGTCGTTGCTTAACATATCATGAACACATGCCGGTCTGCCGACGGCGGTGTGCGGTTGTGTCATTACTTCATTCGAATGTGAAAATTTCATTTGAAATGCAAAACAACTCTGAATGCCTAAGTTTCGGATTTTTCAGAGGCTCGTCAGATAAACGGTTCCTGTAAATAAGAACCGTGTTTTTTTGCTTTTTCAAAATGCAAAACACTCTCCGCTGTCTTGTGATATTCCGCCATGCTTATGTTATAATGGTCACAAAACTGAAACCGTGAGATCACGGAACAGGCCCGCTGAACTGTTCGGGCCGGTGAGTTGGAAGCCCCACGCCTCCCGGGGTGGGAGTATATCACGTATGTGAACGATAGTTGGAGATAGTAAATAATGTCAAGTAAAGTTGTAGTTCCTGCCAAGGGCCAGAAGATTACCATCAATGCAAACGGATCTTTGAATGTCCCTGATAATCCTATTATTCCTTTCATTGAAGGTGATGGTATCGGCAGTGATATAACTCCTGCAATGATCAAGGTTGTGGATGCAGCAGTAAAGAAAGCATATGAAGGCAAAAAGGAAATTTCCTGGATGGAAATTTACACCGGTGAAAAGGCTACCAAGGTTTACGGTCCTGATGTTTGGCTGCCGGATGAGACCCTTGATCTGCTGAAGGAATACGTTGTTTCCATCAAAGGACCTCTGACAACTCCAATCGGCGGAGGTATAAGATCTCTGAATGTGGCTCTGAGACAGAAACTGGATCTGTATGTATGTCAGAGACCTGTACGTTATTTTGAAGGTGTTCCTAGCCCTGTAAAGAATCCTGAACTGGTTGATATGGTTATTTTCCGTGAGAACAGTGAAGATATCTATGCCGGTATCGAATGGAAGTCAGACAGTGCCGAGGCTCAGAAGGTTATTAAATTCCTGAAAGAGGAAATGGGCGTAACCAAGATCAGATTCGACAAGGACTGCGGTATCGGTATCAAACCGGTATCAAAGGAAGGTACACAGCGTCTTGTAAAGGCTGCTATTGATTATGCAATCGCCAACGATCGCAAGTCTGTTACCCTGGTTCACAAGGGCAACATTATGAAATTCACTGAAGGTGCATTCAAGGAATGGGGATACCAGGTTGCCAAGGAACAGTATAACGGCACCCTGATTGACAACGGTCCGTGGATGAAGATTATCAACCCTAACAACAATCATGAGATTGTGATTAAAGACTGCATCGCAGATGCATTCCTGCAGCAGATCCTTCTGAGACCGAAGGAGTATGATGTGATTGCAACCCTGAATCTGAACGGTGACTACATGTCTGATGCTCTTGCCGCACAGGTTGGCGGTATCGGTATCGCTCCTGGCGCAAACATCGGCAGTGACTGTGCTATTTTTGAAGCAACACACGGTACAGCTCCTAAGTACACCGGTCTGGACAAGGTAAACCCTGGTTCAATTATTCTGTCTGCTGAAATGATGCTTCGCCACATGGGCTGGTTTGATGCTGCAGATCTGATTATCAAGGGTGTTGAAGGTGCAATCAAGTCAAAGAAGGTTACCTACGACTTTGCCCGTCTGATGGAAGGTGCTACTGAAATCAAATGTTCTGAATTCGCAGATGAAATCATCAAGAACATGTAACTGACAGCAGGTTGAAACAATAAATTACTGAGGCGGTGTGCGGTTGTACACCGCCTTTTATATTTTGTATACAAGCTTTGCCAGCCAGTTCTCATTTGTTGATCTTGATGTTGTTTGAAGTTTTGTAATCACTTATAATCATTAGGTCGGGATCGGATTATTATAAAAAAATATGCCCGCCGGCTCTTGATTAACAACATTGAAAGGATTGGTAGCATGGGTTGTAAGACCGCAACGAATGTTGTCACAAAAATTAAAATTCCGAAAATTCCAAAATATCAGGTTGTCATGCTCAATGACGATATAACCACCATGGAGTTTGTGGTTAGAATTTTGATAGAAATTTTTGAAAAATCCGAGGATGAGGCCAACAGTCTGATGATGAAAATTCACCTTACCGGTGATGCTGTGGTCGGGGTTTATTCAAAAGAGATAGCCGAAACCAAATCTTCCCAGGCAATGGAGCGCGCCAGGGCGGAAGAATTTCCTTTAGTGTGCGAGGTAAGAGAAAAGTAGCATGATCACAGAACAGGTCGCACAGGCGGTTGCACTGGCAAAGGAGCTTGCTGAAACCACCTTTTTCAACAATATTATATCCATAGAGCATCTTTCGCTTGCCCTTCTTATCACCGATAAAGAGGTAATTGAGTTTTTTGTTAATAAAAACTGCGATATCACCGGACTTAAGGCTGCAATTGCAAATCATATCAGGGAAGAATATCCGGTAGTAAAAATTGATGAAATCAACCCTCAGCCGTCCATGTCTTATAAGAGGGTCCTCGAAAGAGCAGTGTTTGTAGCACAGTACTCCAACCGTACTTCTGTTTACGGACTGGATATTATCGATGCCATGTTTCCTGAAAGGGACAGTTTCATAACCATGCTGATGTCCCAGAGTCTTGATATCTCCCGAGAGGAGGTGAGACACTACTGCAGTAAACTGCATCACGGAGACGAGGATGATCGGGATGTGATCAACGGACTGTACCGCAAACGTGACGATGAAGCCGAAGATGAAGAGCAAGATGCCGACTCCGCTGATGACAGTGAAAATCAGGACGAACAGAGCAAAAAAATCGATAAGCTCAAGACCAATATTCCGGAGAGCATCAGAGACTGTCTGACCTCCCTGTCAAATCTTGCAAGTGCCGGCAAAATAGAGCAGGTGATCGGCCGTAACGATGAATATAACAGAATTTATGAAGCTCTGGGACGACGCAAAAAGAACAATGTGATTATTGTCGGTAATGCTGGTGTCGGTAAGACCGCCATCGGTGAAGGAATTGCCTTCAATATTGCCAATGGTCTGGTTCCGGAATTTCTGAAGGATTTCCAGGTATATTCGCTGGATATCTCATCCGCTGTGGCAGGCACTCAGTTCCGCGGTGACTACGAAAAGAAACTCAAGGAGGTTGTGAAATTTATAAACAAGAGGGAAAAAGCCATTCTGTTTATCGATGAAATCCACAATCTGGCGCAGACCTCCAATAACAATTCATCGGATGCCTCGTCGGGTGCCAATATTATCAAGGGGGATCTGATCAGAGGAAATCTTCACTGTATCGCCACAACAACCTTTGAATCCTATAACCTGATGTTTTCAAAGGATGCGGCGTTTACCCGCAGATTTACTAAAATTGATATAGATGAACCGTCAGAAGCGGATACTCTGGAAATTCTCAAGGCTGCCAAGGAACCGTATGAGAAATTCCATAATGTCATCTATCCGGAAAACGTACTGGAGAGGATAATCAAGCTTTCCGTGAAGTATATGCACAACCGCTATCTGCCTGACAAGGCATTTGACGTACTTGACGTGCTCGGCTCCTTTGAAAAGATTAAAGCCCAGGCCGATGGAGCGACCGATGCGGTACTGCTTAATGAACAGCATGTAACCGAGACATTCTCACGTCTGCTGCATATGCCGATTATTCTTAAAAACAATGACAACGACATTTTCAGAGATCTTAACTCCAACCTGAAGAAGGTGGTGTTCGGACAGGATCTTGCCATCGATCAGATCTGCGATGCCGTGATTATGAACAAATCCGGTCTTGATAATGCTACCAGACCGATCGGAGCTTTCCTGTTTGCAGGTCCTACCGGTGTTGGTAAAACCGAAATTGTGGTTCAGCTGGCCAACCTGCTGTCCATGCATCTGATCCGTCTTGATATGTCGGAATACTCAAGTGAGTTTACCGTATCAAAACTGCTGGGTTCCCCTCCGGGATATGTCGGTTACGATCACGGCGGAGTACTGACCAATCAGGTTAAGAATGATCCGAATTCAGTAGTGCTTTTCGATGAAATCGAGAAGGCTCATCCTTCCATTTTCAACGTGCTGCTGCAGCTGATGGATAACGGAATCGTTACCGACAGCAGCGGGGTTAAGGTTAATTTCCGCAACACAATCGTGGTTCTTACCACTAACTGCGGAGCCAGTGAAATGGAGAAGGGTTCTATCGGTTTTACCAAAAACAGCAGTGAAGCTGCGGCAAATCCGGCTGCCTCCGATTCTCTGAAGCAGACCTTCTCGCCTGAGTTCAGAAACCGTCTTGACGGTATTGTATGGTTTAATAACCTCTCAACCGAAATTGTCGGCATGGTATTTGATAAACTGTGGAAGGAACTCGGCAAACAGCTCAGTGAAAAGAATGTAACCATCGAGATTTCAGCTTCCGCCCGTGATGAACTCATTAAGCGCGGTTATGACCGCACGATGGGTGCCAGACCGATGCGCCGCACTCTGCGGGATAATATTCACAAGGTACTGTCGCGCGAACTGCTGTTCGGTCAGCTGATGCACGGCGGTTCTGTTGCTGTGGATTATTTTGACGATCGGTTTGATTTCCGTTACAGGGCAAATCCTTCACCTGCGGAGGAAGAGCAGATTATGGATCTGAAACGTGTCCAGAGCAGTGAATTTGAAAAACAGCAGATTGGTCTGAACAGCGAATCTGCGCAGTAACTTAAGGTGTTGCGCTGAAGTTTTCCTTCGAGGGCAGAAAATCGTCTTTTACGGTTTTCTGCCTTGTATTATCAGCGGTTTATTTTTTAGATTTTTTTGCTTGAGAAGAAAAAACTTTAAAGGAGGTATATACCGGAATGTATTACCGAAGCATAGAGATTTATAATCCAGGGATCCTCAGAGCAGCAGAAAACAGTCATTACGCCAACAAGAATGTCCCAGATGCGGCTCTCTGTATCGAGATCTACCAGGGAACAACTGAAATAGAATCCGGATTTTTTGATGTTTTTGAAAATCTTGCTGAAATATCCTTCGCGCGAAGTGTTACCAAAATAGGTATTTCGGACGAAACGTTGAAGATTTTAAAAAAGAACAATACTGTGATAAAAGGGTATTTTGATTCCTGTGCAGACAAACTGGCAGCTGCTCATAATCTTCCTTTTATTCATGCCGATATTCCAATCGGCTACAGATCAAGTGAATACAGTATAGATCATGTAACACTCTGTTTCGGTCACGACGGCAGTCCGTATATTCATCAGAACAGCGTTTCTCCTGGAATGTCAGCCAGTTCAGCCGGCGGCGGAGAGAATACCATCAGATTGAAAAAGGATTTTTATTCGCAGCTGTCACAGGAGGACATCGCAGATATGTGCTGGGGGTGCTGTTACAGCAGTATTATGGAGGATGAATGGCTGAAAGCCTTCCTGCAGAAGGCGATTAAAAGAAAAGGTTTCAAGAGAAATTGCTGTTATTGAAGTATAGAACTTTTTTACCATTCATTGAATGCTTTTAATTTTATACGAAGACATTGTGAGCGATGTGTGCTCAAAAGCAAGGCTCGTTATGTGAACAGATGCCATAACAGAGCCTTTTTAATATTCGGTACTGAAGAAAAATTACTTATTTTCTGAGTCTTCAGGGTAGATAATACTTGCGATTATTCCTAATGACAATATTGTTATGATGACTACTAAACTAGTAACATTTCCAATTGCATATCCAAGTTCAAATATTTCACATATTGAATTATAACAGAGTTTAAATGCTATAAAGAAAAGTAGAATTATGACAGCTTTTTCTAAGTGACACATATATTTTTTAAGTGCTTCCAATACAAAGTACATCGATCTGAGACCTAATATTGCAAAAATCATTGCAGAATAAATAATTAGAGGTTCTTTACTAACTGCAATTACAGCTGGTACAGAATCAAACGAAAACATTACGTCAGAAATTTCTATTACGAATAAACACAACAAGAGAGGGGTTGCAAAAAATAAACCCCATCGTTTAATTTGAATGGATTTGTTTTCTTGTTTATTCAATTCGTTATCAACATCTGATTTTGATATGAAAAAATTATGACTATGCAATTTCGGCCAAACAGGAAATAGCCATTTGCATAATCTGTAAGCTTTATGATTGGAGTAATCTTCGATTTCACCATCATCTTCCTCTGATTTGAGCATCTGAATAGCAGAATAGAATACACAAAAGGCAAAGAGTAAATATACACAAAATTCTATAAGTTTTCCTAACAACGTGGCGGAAATATTGAGATTTAATCCTGAATTTATACTTTCAGTGAAGGATTGTATAATGCTACTATTTTTGGAGTTTTCTCCGATGTAAAGCAAGGAAGAACCTACTGATACAAAAACTGCTCTAAAGACTATAGCACCTATTATTCCGTAATATAGAATTCTATGGCGATATTGATTTGGAATTTTAAACCAAGCAAAGATAGCCATCATTACAAACAAATTATCAACGGATAATGATTTTTCGAGTATGTAACCTGATATGAATAAGGATGCTACATCTAAATTGAAGTGTATCCACAAAAATGTAGCAAAACATAGTGAAATAACTATCCAAAATACAGACCAAAGGCATGATGCTTTAAACGTCATTTCTTGATCTTTTCTATGGCAATACAGATCTACTACTAGGCAAATAATTACAGTTAGCGAAAAGGTAATTATTGTGCTTTTTTCAAATCCTATATGCGTTATAGGAAGAGTTCCTACTGCATGATTATCCATTTGGAATGTCCTTATTGTTGTAATGTAATTTAAACATTTGAATTTTAATTTAAAAATGTGACCTATCATATTATCAAAAAAAAAATGATAACAAAATCACAATATTAACTTTTGTGAAGTTGCAGAATACCCAATAGAAGTTTTTGTTTAATTTAGGGGTTTCGTCCGAACATGACAATATGCTTAAAAAAAGGACAAAGAATAAATTTAAAAAAAATTGATACTGAAGGTATTAAAAAATTCTGTGTTGCTTGTAAATGGAACAAGATAAAGGCAGGTGGGCTTCTATCCCTTTTCGGATTAAAGTTTGATGTTGATTTAGATTTAAGCTGTGTACTGTTTGACAACAGCGATTCGTTTGTAGATTGGATCTATTCTCCATACTATAATGCTGGTTTTTTGGCTGGTTATGGATATCGTCGTGGAAAACTAGCAACAAAAAATTTGGCACTAATTCATAGTGGTGATGATTTAGAAGGTGGGGATGGTGATGAAAATTTAGATAATGAGGTCATTAAAGTCGATCTAACAAAAATAAGTCCCAATATTTCAAAAATAGTTTTTTTTCTAAATTATGCCGAAGATAAAAATATAGATCTTTCAAGGATTAGTTTTTTTAAAATAAGACTTTTTGAAGGTGAACCAAATAATTGTATTCGAGAGTATATGAATTTTACTGTTGATACTATCAATTCCAAAAATTTTATTGGTAAACGAGCAATAATCATGGGGGGGCTCCTCAAAGAAAAAAATGAGTGGACTTTTAAAGCCATTGGTAGAGAGACTTCGGATAAAAATATTTGCGTGACAATGGATTATATAAAAACGCACATTGGTGATTTGTTTAATTGATATAAAGGGGGATTGCATGGCTATAAATTTAAAAAAAGGAGACTCCTTACAAATTTCTCTTAAAAATTTAATCGTAGGTTTAGGTTGGCGCACAAATGACGGGGAGGAAGTTGATTTAGATGCCTCGGCTTTTATGCTAGCGGCAAATGGAAGAATTCCGCAGGATGAATATTTTGTTTTTTACAATAATTTAGAATCACCTGATCATTCTGTTAGATCTAGTGGTGATGATAGATCTGGAGGCTCCAATGCGGGAAGCGATTCTGATGACGAATCTTTATATGTAAATTTAGAAGTAATAAATCCTCAAATTAAAGAAATAATTTTTGTTGTCAGTATTTATGAAGCTAAAGATCGTAAACAGAATTTTGGTTCTGTACATGATGCATATATGAGAATTGTAGATGTGGATACAAATAAAGAACTAGTCAGATACCAACTAGAGGAAGATTTTTCAACTGTTACAATTGTTGAATTTGGAAAACTTAGGAAAAATGGAAATGCTTGGAATTTTGAAGCGATGGGTGAAGGTTACAACAAGGAATTAGATTATTTGGTAAATAAATATGTTGTTTGATTATAAAATGAAGGAATGAAATATGAGAAGACTACCTGTATATGTTTTGATTGATACATCTGGTTCTATGTACGGCGAACCGATCGAAGCTGTTAAAAATGGCCTAAGTATTATGTTGTCAACATTGAATTCAGATCCTTATGCATTGGAAACGGCCTATTTAAGCATAATAACTTTTAATGATACTCCAAATCAGATTTTACCTTTAACTGAAATTTCCTCAGTAAAAATTCCTGATGTATATGCATCAGGCTGTACTGCTTTAGGCGGAGCCTTACGTTTGGTTTCTGAATGTATAGAAAAAGAGGTGGAAAAAGGATCCAGCAGTACAAAAGGCGATTGGAAACCATTGGTGTTTATTATGACTGATGGTGAACCAACTGACAGTTTAATCGATGGATTGCAAAAATTTAAATCTATAAAAACAGGGATTGTTGTAGCATGTGCAGCAGGAAGTTCAGCAAACACAGATGTATTAAAACAAATTACTGAAAATGTTGTGTCATTAAGTACTGCCGACAGTGAATCCATCAAAGCTTTTTTCAAGTGGGTTTCTGCATCTGTTAGTGTAAGCAGCGTGAAAATGGATTCTAATGGAGATATGTCAAATAATTTAGATGAATTGCCTCCTCCTCCTGATGAAATTAATGTTGTGCTATAGAAGGCGAGAATTTGCATAAAATGAGAAGGTTGCCAATTTATCTATTGATTGATACATCAGGTTCAATGAAAGGAGAACCTATAGAGTCGGTTAAAATAGGATTAGAAACGATGCAAAGAACGTTACTTGATGATCCTGTTATGTCAGATTTTTCCTTTATATCCATTATTACCTTTGATAAAAAAGTGAAAAATGTACTACCTCTTACATCTATTAGGAATGCAGTTATACCTGAGTTAGTACCACCTAATTCAGGACCTACTTTTTTAGGAGCTGCCATTGAACTTTTATTGCAGAAGATAGATACAGAACTAGAAAAAAGAACTATAACCAATGAAGGTGATTATCCTCCAATTGTTTTAATTATGACTGATGGCAAACCTTCTGATATCGCTCTTTATGAAAGTATGTGTGAACGTTTACGCAAGAGAAAAGTTAGTAAGCTTATAGCATGTGCAGTTGGCCCATTAGCATCTGAAGATTCATTAAAGCTCATAACTTCTAATGTTGTTAATTTGTGTACGTTGGATAGTTTTTCTTTCATAAAATTATTCGATATGGTCTGCTCAAAATTTGATACAAACCAAGAGTATGATGTTGAAAACATGGATGTGCTTCCGAGTCAGATTTGTTTATAACTTGAATTATACATTAGTTATCATAGGGTAATTTGTTTTATATGGATCACTTTAAAATACAATTTGAGTTAATTTCAGAATTTTATTCTGTTTTGAATGTGTTTAATCAGTATGTCGACGGTTCTTTGATAAAATCCTCTGATTTTTTTGATTTGATTGAAAAAGAAAAAATAAAAATAAAAAAATTATATATTCATAAAACATCAGAAAAAACTGTAGAAATAACAGAAAAGGAACAGATTACTAGTATTTTAAATTGCGTAAAGACAGATTGTACATGGAAATACAAAATCATAAAAACTGATAATTGCTTGAGCCTGAAATGCATTTGTGCTTTTGTAATACGAAAGCATCATCTGTATGTTGAAAGTTGTGAGTTTTTTGTGTCAGTCAATTCCGATGATGCGGTGAATAATGCAGGGAAGTTTAAGTCTTTTGATTTTGAAAAGACAACAAGTGAGCAAGAAAAAATAAAATCTGAAGATAGTATAAAACAAGATACAAGATTGACAATGTCGGAAAATTTGTCATCTGAACTTGCAAATAAGATAAACGAAAATGAAGTAACTCATAATGCTATTAAAACAGAATTAAACTTACAACCTGAACTTGCAAATAAGATAAACGAAAAAGAAGTAAACCAGAATGTTGCTAAAACAGAATTAAACTTAGAACTTGAACCTGAGAATAAGATACACGAATGTGCTACACCTCAGAATGAGGCTAAAATAGGGCAAGAATTATTGTCACCCGAACCTATAGATAAAATACCTGACAATGATTTAAAGCAGTATACAGAAAAATCTGAACAAGAAACTTTATGGAATAATGATAATAAAGCTAAAATTCTTACGGTTGAAGAGAATTGCGGACAAGAAGTAAATAGTTCAAAAGAATCGTTGGGTAAAGGAAAAAGTACATCAAAAAATTTGTGGAAGGATATTCCTTGTTCAACTGACATGCCGTACTTTAAACCTAATACTAAAAATTTAGGATACGATGTTCTTGAAGGAAGAAAAATTATTGGTGCAAGTATTAGAGGGAGAAGTCATGCTCATGAAGGATTAGCAAGAGATGATGATTTTGGTTTTCTTGTTACCGAAAACTGCAAATGGAAAATTGTTGTCGTTTCTGATGGGGCAGGTTCTGCAAAGTTTTCAAGACGAGGTTCAGAATTAGTTTGCGATAGCGTTATTAAATATTGTAAGGAAATTTTAGAAGATGGTTTTTCTGAAATAAATACTTACGTCAAAAATTTAGAGTTACAACATTACGATGGAAATAAATCTATACCACCTAAAGTATTACATGAAATAAAAATTTTGAGCTACAAAGTTGTTGTTCAAGCTGCTTTTTCTGCTAGAAAAGATATTGAAAGAGAAGTTATATTTACAAAAGAAAAATTTGGTCAGGAAACTACAATAAAAGATTTTTCGACTACGTGTTTGATATTGGTTACAAAAAAATGTTCATTTGGTGAATTAGTGATATCTTTTTCAATAGGAGATGGTGCAATAGCGTGCATTGTACCAAATCAAACAGAACCGTATTTATTGAGTATGGTTGATTCTGGTGAATATGCTGGCCAAACAAATTTCATAACTACAGATTCTATTTTTAGGGATTCTTCCATTTTGTTTAATCAAAGATTGCAAGTTAGGGTTTTTAATTGTTACGAGGCTATAGTGGTGATGACGGATGGTGTTTCAGATCCTTTTTTTGATGTAGAAGATAATTTAAAGGATAACTGTTATTGGAATTCTTTTTGGAAAAATTTAACACATGAAGGCCAAGAGCATTTAAATCTTGAATCTGATTCAGCAGAAAGTAATTCTCAATTACTTTTGAATTGGTTAAATTTTTATAAACAAGGTTATCATGATGATAGAACAATTGTAGTGGTGTATTAGAATGAATATAGTTCAATTAAAAGCATTAGATGGCACTCCAATAGAATTCGATAGAGATGCACCAGCAGGATCTGGAGCGATGAAAGATGTTTATTTTAGTCCAGATAAAACCTATGTTGTTGGGTTTTTTAGAAAGTCCCAAGATGCTAATTCAAGAGAAAGACTTAATTCTATTGTTACAAATTATAGAAAAATGTTGTTTGAAAATGAGGGCGGAAAAAATATTGAGCCTCTCTTTTGTTGGCCTTCACATATAGTTGAATGGAATAATGGAAAAATGACGAAGTTAGGAGTCGTTTGTCCTACTTATGATAAAAAATTCTTTTTTTCTAGTGGAAAATTTAAGGGAAAAGAACAAGAAGGAAAGTGGTTTGCATCGGCAAAATTAAGAAATAAATTTTTGGAACCTGATGTTAAAGGTAATTGGTTAAATTATTTGCAAGTGTGTATAAAAATTGCTAGGGCTGTTAAAAGATTGCATGCAGCAGGGTTAGCTCACTCAGATCTTTCATACAAAAATATTTTGATTAATCCGTTAAGCGGGGATGCTTGCATTATAGATATAGACGGTTTAGTCGTTCCAGGAAAGTACCCTCCAGATGTTGCTGGAACACCTGATTTTATAGCACCTGAAGTTCTTGAAACAATAAAATTAGATAAAGAAGATCCCCAAAAAAACCTACCTCAAAGGAGTACTGATCAGTATGCTTTGGCTGTATTGATTTACATGTATTTGCTATATCGTCATCCTCTGAGGGGAGGTATGGTATGCGATCCGAATGATTCCGATCTCGATGAACGTTTGGTTATGGGAAAAAATGCTTTGTTTATTGAGCATCCTTCTAATTTGGCAAATAGACCTAATATAGCGTCTTTAAGTAAGGATGAATTACCACAAGGTGATACAAATGCTTTGCCTTATACTTTAACAGGTCCTTATTTAAAGGATTTATTCGATAGGGCTTTTATTAAAGGGCTTCATGATCCCAAAGAGCGTCCTACTGCTGATGAGTGGGAGCGCGCTTTGATTAAAACCGTAGATTTAATACAGCCGTGTGCTAACAAAAACTGTCAAGAGAAATATTTTGTGTTTGATAATACAAAACATCCAAAATGTCCTTTTTGCGGTACTCCGTATGATAAACCTTTGCCAATACTAAATTTTTATTACAAACCTAGAAAAAATGGGAGTTTTATCAATGAGAATTTACGGTTAATGGTGTTTAACAAGCAATCTTTGTATAAATGGCATATTGATAGAAACATTTCCCCTAATGAAAAGATAAAGGATTCAGATAGGAACCCCGTAGGTGATTTTCTCTATTCAAAGGGAAAATGGTGGTTAATTAATCGCAGTATAGAAAAACTCCTGGATGTTTCAACTGATGTTCGAATAGAAATACCCCAAAATCAGAAGATAGAATTGAAAGAAGGCTTAAAATTGCTATTTCTTAATAACAATAATTTAAGGTTGGCGGTAGTTCAAATATCAAACATCAAAAAGTAATAATTTATTTAAATAAATGTACAATCAATCTTCGTTGGTCTTTGAATAATGTTGATTGCACAATTAATTTTGAGCCTTAATTTAAGTACGGATTGTATTTTTTCTCTTCTGAAACCATGGTGTATGGACCGTGGCCCGGGATCAGAATGGTATCGTCGGGAAGACTGAAAATTTTGTTTCTGATTGATGAAATCAGATCGTCATAGTTGCCGCGAGGAAAATCGGTTCTGCCGATGGAACTTTGAAAAATTACATCCCCGGTGAGGCAGAATTTTGATTCGGTGGCGTAGTACACCACGTGGCCAGGTGTATGTCCCGGACAGTGCAGCACCAGAAAATCCTCGCCTGCCACATTGATTGTTTCGCGGTCTTTTGCAAATTTTTCCGGTTTGAATTCTCCTGCAGGAGGAAGTCGCAGCATGTGAGACTGCTTCTCGATGGCGTTGATCAGAAACAGATCGTCCTCGTGAGGCCCGTAAACCGGGATCTGATATAAATCTATAAGTTCTCTTACCGCGCCGATATGATCAAGATGCCCGTGGGTCAGCAGGATCTGCTCGGGTTTCAGTTTCAGCTCTGTAATTTTATTTCTGATTACATCAAAGTCACCGCCGGGATCGCAAATGGCGGCCCTTCTCGTTTCTGAAGAATAGATAAAAGTACAGTTCTCTGAGAAACAGGTTACAGGTATGGAGGTAAAATTTAGCATATCAGTCCACCTTGACAGTAAGTCCCTTGAGGTACAGCCCTTCAGGGTACGGCAAGGCAACCGGATGATCGGAGGCCTGGGAGAGTTTTTCGATAATCTGTCCGTTGACACCTGCATCAAGAGCGGCATCAGCGACAATCTTCTGGAACAGTTCAGGAGTCATCAGCCCGGAGCAGGAATAAGTCTGGAGAACCCCTCCGTGATTGAGAAGTTTAAAGGCCAGCATATTGATATCCTTGTATCCTCTTGAACCTCTGACCAGCTGGTTTTTGTTTTCAATGAATTTAGGAGGATCGAGCACGATTACATCGAATTTTTCATTCTGTTCAACCAGCCGGCGCAGATATTTGAAAACGTCCTCCTCGAGGAATTTCACTCTGCCGATGTCAAGATGGTTGTTCATGATATTCTTCTTGGCAATCTCCAGAGCCGGTCTTGAAACATCAACATTGTATACCTGCTTTGCATGGCCCTTGAGGGCATACAGAGAAAATCCGCCGGTATAGCAGAAACAGTTGAGAACCTTGGCGCCATCGCAGTATTTCTGCAGTGAGGCGCGGTTGTCGCGCTGATCAAGGTAGTATCCGGTCTTGTGGCCGTTTTTCAGATCGACAAAAATTTTCATGCCGTTGTTTTCACTGATTTCGACCATTTCAGGCGGTTCTTCGCCACTGATCACCCCTTTGCGTTCCTGCAGTCCTTCTTTTTTACGTACAGCCACGTCGGAGCGTTCATATATATTGAAGTCAGGAAAAATTTTTTTCAGGGCGGAGAAAAGGTTTTTACGCTGGAATTCGATGCCGGCACTGAGCAGCTCGCATACGATGTAGTTGTTGTATATATCAATGATGGTTCCGGGCAGTCCGTCGGATTCTGCTGCTATCAGACGGTAGGCTGACAGCTCTTTTGTTTTTATCAGCTGCTGTCTTTTATCCAGTGCGTTTCGAATACGATCTTCAAAAAATTTTTCATTGATTTGCTGATCCTGATCGAAGGTCCAGATGCGGACTCTGATCTGAGATTCCGGAGAATAAGATCCCCTGGCCAGCCAGCTGCCGGTTGAACTGTAGATTTCAACAGTTTCACCGCTCTGCGGATTTCCTTCAATTTTTGCTATTGCCTTGGAAAAAATCCATGGATGTCGGCGTAGCAGTGATTTTTCGCGATCCTGATCCAGAATTATTTTATACATGATCTTTCTGCCTAAATGATAATGATGAATAATTAGCACAGAGTATAACACATCGGTTGCATTAGAGCAGTTAATATGTGCAGGCCGTCCTGCAGACTGTTCTGTCAGTCCGGTGTATAATTGACACCTGGAACCGTCCGGTCAGGACTCAGTACGGTAAAAGCTTTAGTATAAAGGAGGTAAGAGGTGATCGTTAATTCTAAAATTTTAAAAACAGCTTCAGTTTTATCATTACTTGCTGCAACGGCATTTTCCGGAGTTGCCGCTGCTGCAGAATCTGCTGATGCATCGCCGGTATTCCAGGAGGGTACCTACGTGCTGAAGATGGGAAAGAAGTTTCTTGGTCACGATGTTTATTTTGATCTTCGAAACGGTGGTGATACCATAGATCTTCCGCGCGGTGAGATTACTCTTAAGAAAAATGAGAAGGGTGTTCACGTTAACGGATGTTTCTCCATGTACCGCGGAGCGGAGGTGATTGTGGACAGACAGTGCGGTTACAAAGGCGGGCAGATTTACTGCCGTACCGTTCCTGACTGGGTGGAGGTGCAACCCGGCAATGAGGAACTCAACAACATAGAAGAGGTAATAGAGGTATTTATTTCCCCTGTGGACAGGGATCATATGGCGGTGACGGTTTCCGATCCTTCTTTTTCTGCCGGCGGTTCAGTAGAGAATTTCAACCAGAATTCCTACACTCTGGTGAAGGACCGGCCGAGCAAATGCCGTCCGGCCCAGTAAAAGCTGTGTTTATCAGCTGATTGTAACGGAGTTGTTCTCCGGTGTGCAAATGAAGAAGATCCGCAGAGCAGTTCTATCTGGCTGCGGATTTTAATTTTTCTTCAATTTCATCCTCGGTTACGAATCCTTCAGCGGCGCCTTTGGCCCGGATTTTCAGGGCGGCAAAAAGCTGGGCACGATCGAGAGCATCTTCAGGACTGTATCCCTTCAGATGATAGTGCAGGTAGGCCGAGAACAGAGCGTCGCCGGCACCGACAGTATTTACCACATTGTCAATTCTGAAAGCCGGTTTCTCGACCAGAATGTTCTGATGCGGAAGATGCAGCAGTGCTCCGGCAGCCCCCATCCCGAGGATTATTACACTGTTGTGATAACGGGCGCCGAGATTACGGATGAAATCGTGTTTGCTGTACGGAATATTCTCGTCACTGAGGAAAAGAATATCGGCATATTCCATAAACTGCCTGTTATAGTCATCATCGATGTTTGACAGTACATGGACATCGGTGGCAATCAGCTTGTTTTTTGATTTTGCCATTTCAAGCAGAGGACGGCTGAAATTGATATTGCAGGCCGCCACGGCATCGGCTTCATCCACGATCTGAGCACTGAAATCATAGGAGGTTTCCTGGATATTCTTCAGATCGCAGTAAATCTGCCTTCTTCCCGATTCGTCGTAAAGAACAACCGAAGACGGGGTTTCATTCATTTTCTGCTGGATCAGATCATTGCGGATCCTCATTTTACCGATTTCCTCGATAAACATTCTGGCGGTCAGATCCCTGCCGACCAGCGATGTCAGATCTACTGTATCTCCGAGAGTGGTAAGAGCCTTTGCCAGGTTGAAAGCCACTCCGGACAGGGTGCTGTTCACCCCGAAAAAGTCAAAATCTATAGGGTAGTAGTTGATTGGAAAACCGCGGATTTTTGCGGTAGTTTCGAGATTCAGAAGACCGGAAACGAGAATTTTACTCATTTGAGTACCTCCTTAAGGTATTAAAATCAAGGCAGAACGAATTGTCTCCTTAACTTTTAGGAGTTTTTTACCCCTTAACTAACTTGATATTAGACTTTGTCTATTATTTCGTCAATGTCATTTTCGTTAATTTTAAATTCAGCCAAAATATTTTTTTGCCTTTTATCTAACTTGTATCGCCTCGTGTATTTTGAAGTGTTTAAATTTCGATCTGCAGAAATTTCTTGCAGAGAACGTATTACAGCAGGCACTGTAAAATTTTTTCGATCTCTCTCTCTTTGTTTAGATACGCGAATTGAAATGAGTGCATACATAATAGAAGCGACAAACCAGATCAAAGATTTTCCATGAATCGAATCATCAGAGTAAACTCCGATAACATCCATTCCAAGAGAAGATTTCAACGAAGTAAACACGCGTTCTACACAATTTCTTTTGGAATAAGCGATTCTGCACTCCCGTCCGTTTGTTTTGCAAGAACTAACCAGTATTCTGTAACCGCAAAAACTTAACGCCTCATTAATTCGTTCGTGATTATCCTGGTAGGATTTTATTATGAAAGCTGGAATTTCTTCTGTTTCACCTGAATGTCCCTTACCTCTCTTATTTATTTTCATTGTTCCGTTTTGTTCGTATTCAAGATTCAGGTAATAAAAATGTTTCTTTATTTCTTCGAGTGAATATTTTGTTTTGCGGTTTATAGCATTATCCAGTTCCTTTTTGAGAGACACCAGTTTTGAATAAAAATTTGTACGATGTCCGGCTTCAAGCATATGATTCCAAATGAGAATAAAATTTCTTAAAGGTTCATCCTTTCCATCAAAAAGTTTTCCTTCAACGGTCATTGCAAATTCATCATATTCCGGAAGATAGTTTTCATTTTTTTTAATTTCTGAAGAATATTGTTTCAGCAACTCTTCTCCGCAGCTTAAATCTTTTCGGAGCATCAACAAAAAGTCAATTCCGGCATCATCAAAATCTTTAACATTACGTTCGGATATATATCCTCTGTCACAAATCATAGTAATATTTTTTGCAACATCTTCGCCCAGTTCTGAAAAAAATTTAATCATCTCGGGAGCCTGTGTCACGTCGGTTACTGAGCCAGGAAAATTCATAAATGTGAGAGGCAACCCGTCAGCCTGTCTTACGACATAATCAGAGTTAACCTGATTCAAGGTTTTATCATCTTTGGCATACCCCTTCTGAACTAGAAAAACTCCTTCTGCCTGACTGTTTACGTTTGTGGAATCGTAGCAGACATAAACTTTTTGATCACCTAAATTTCTTGCTGCCCAGTTGTCTTTAAAAAAATTAATTTTTGAAACACTAAGATCTTCATTCAAAAATGAAGATCTGCTCGAATCACTGATACTGCCATTGGAAAATAAAATATTTTTTCTTGCCCAGTGTGGATAGTGTTGAAACTTTGCAGACTCTTCAATCAGCATATAACTGGCGAGATCTAAAATGAGATTAGCGTCGTCAGAACCGAAAGCTTCAACAAGGCAATTGAGTAGTCCGGATTCATCACACAATTTTTTCAGAACTGCATAGGTGCCAACAGAAATATGATCATCCCTGGCCGGACGTTCAGGTAAATTTTCCTTATCAAAAATCAAAAAATAATTTTTATTTGCATACATGAACCGGTTGTCTTTCCAGTTGGTTGGATCTACCGCGTAGCCTATCCCAATTTTTTTGTGAGTGGAATAAGAACATTTGCCCTTACTGTTACTTGACGCGTATTCGTTGGTTAAATTTGCCAGAACATAACCTGTCTTTTTATTAACAGTACAGTTCATGGGAATAGGGAAAATATTATCTTGAGAGCGAGAAACTGTAGCCATAGCGTAAATCCAAAAACAAATCTATGCGGGGTACAATATACCCCATATAGATTTGTTTTTCAAGTACCGAGTGGTCAAAAATAAATTTTTTTTGAGGGTAAAAAAACGAAAAACCCTTGATATTACAAGGGGTTCACGATTCTATTTCTGAAATTCTTTAGTAGATTGTGATCATGGGGTAATTTTGATCAAAAGTTAAGGTTGTCTGCACCGATATTGTCAGCGATTTTTACGGTTTAGTCTACAGCTTTTGAACGGATGATGGGCACTTGAGTGCGCAGTGCGTGCGGTGCGTTGAAACGGATGTTGGCAGAAATTCTAACTGCATTTAACTTTCAGAAACGAAATCCCTTTTTTCCTTTAGTTTTGAAAACCGTTGTGATATAAAAGTTATGTTTTGAAAGCCGGCCGGAACGGCGGTTTATATGATAATTGATATATGTTGTTTGGGATAACTCAGTATGAATTTTTTCAAATTTTTGGTTCTGTCCTCACTGGCTGCTGTGACAGCGGCAGCTCCTGCCTACTGTGAAGAGGATGAGGAAGGCTCAGGAAAAGTATTTAACAGTATAAAAAAAGCAATAACAGAGAAGGATCGGGATCTGTTTGTAAGAACGCTCCGTTATCCGTTTGAAACCTGTTTTAAAAATGAAAACAAACGTTTCCTCAATCCGGGAGAACTTGAAGGCTACAGTCTTGCAGATCTGCTGGGAAGTGAGGCTCTGCTTGATGCATACATCAAGGAAATAGCCGGAAGAGCCAGCGGTGAATATTTTGAACTGGCCTATGACAATGAACAGGTTGCAGGTGTTTTTGCCAGCGTCGGTGATAATGAATCATCGTTTATTAACTATACCAGCAAGGGTATATACAAGATCAATAAAACCAACTGTCAGGCAAAAATGCCCAAACTTGAATTCTGTCATAATACTCTGATGGATGCGCAGATCCGGATGTTTGCAATGAATTCATTCTGGGAGTTCAACGACGGAACCTTTGAGAATTTCACTGATCATAAATATTCCAAAATAGACTATGAACCGGGGGAAATAAAAATTTTTGATACCGTTAAATTTACACTTGACGGAAAGGAGATTGAAGCCAAACGTGATCCGAGATCTTTCAATGATGCCCCGGTATATACCAACGGTACCAGCCAGTATATGATTCTGGCCCCGCAGGATCCTAACCGGATCTACTGCTATGCCGAAGGGATCTGTACGCCGGTTTCATACGTCCACATCTATGCGAAGGACGGCCCGGACGGTGCATGTGAACATGTGGTTCTGCCGGAGAAATATACTTTGAATTTCTGTCCTAAGAACCGCCTGCACAGTTCCGAGATCAGGCTGTATACCGAAGGCTTCAGTCTCAGAGATAAGTTCTGGGATGATTTTTCATCTGTTTATACCTCAGCCGACGGTGCCTACAGTTTCGGCATTGAGGAAAAAATGGTTACTTTCGACAACAAGGTTCTGCCGCCTGCCGAAGCCAACGGTGAGGATTCCATTAAAAAGTCTGTGGCAGTGCTCAGATTCGGCGGTCAGGAATACTATTACGTAGAAAAGTTTGAAGGAAGTATTTCATTCAAGGTGGGCGATCGTGAGATCCTTGCCCTTCCTGAGGGTGATTATGACGCCATCCCGGATAATACCACCGGAAAATACGGATGCATGGAGGGCTTCGACTGTTCCCGCAACGCATCGCGCGTAGTACTGTTTGCAAGAAATTCCGACGGGATCTGTGATCGAATTGTTTTGACCGGTAAATCAGGTAAATAGAGGAGGCACCACAATGAAATATTCAACACAGTTTAAAACAGCGCTTCTCAGTTCTGTCTTCATGCTTCCTGCAGTTTCAGCTGCTGACGAGGTTTCTGATCTGTTTACTGCAATCACCTCCAGTTACGAGGCTTCCATCCCGGCTGAAAAGGTTCAGACTGTTTATGACAATTTCTGCCCGAAGGATGCCCAGCTGCAGAGCAGAATTGATTTTTACATCCTTCATAACAACATGTATAAGGAATATGTTCAGAAAATTCCTGAGATGATGGGGGAAAACACCAACGATACAACCTATGCCAGTCAGAGCTATTCCATGCCTGCAAGATCATTCCCGTTCCCGAACTGGATTTACAATTCCATAACCTGGGCCGGTGAACCGATGAAGTTCTACTATCTGATCCGCAATTCATGGGCTGCTGCACCGATTTACAACATTTCACCGGACCGCAACACCAATCCTACCGGAAGACTGGTTATGAATATTGCCATCGGCGATCACTACGATCTGCCTGGAACAGATTACGAGCCGTATTCAACCGCCTCTCTGACTGACAATTTCAATACCGACAGACTGGCCGGTATTAATCCGTACCGCAAGATTATGATGATTACCCGTGAACCTGACGGAAACTGCGATTACACTGTCTACATGAATGAAAGGGTTGATCCGCAGTACAGTGCAAACGGTCCTGTTACACGTAATGAAATCAGATTCTTTGCCCCTCACGGTAATTTCAGATTTGAAATTATGGATAAGGACTGGGACAATCCGCAACAGAAAATTCAGGGAAGTTTTACCCATGATTTGAATACTCTGACCATTGACGGTGTCAAATACCGCATGATCCCGGCAAACCGTCCGTGGAATATGAGCACCTGGTATCTGAAGGGCAACGGTCCGCTCCACGAGAAGTGGCTCTACATGTATCCTGTAGGAGACATTGACAATGTATATGTGGACAGCAGCAACCCAAAATATCACAAAGCCAACAAGGTTGTAGTTCTGCTGTTTGACAAGAGCACCCGAGCCGGAGTAGAAAACGAAACAAGGTATGTGCTTTATCCCAAGAAAAAATAGATAGTTGCATAAACAATCAGCCATTTGAATAATATTTGGCCGGATGCGATTATGCCTGACAGCTGCGGTGAACTTTAAAGCCGCAGCTGTATCTAATTGAGAGAATGCTCCTTTTTGTTTTAGCGGAGCAGTTGGTTACCTCCGGAATTTTTTATGAAAAAAATAATTATAATTTTGATAGTTGCAGCTCTTGCCGGAGCGGGCTATTTCTACTTTTTCAAGCCCAAGGCCCCGAGTGATCTGAGATTCATGACAACCCATGTTACCAAGGGAAACATTGTGTCACGGGTTCTTGCCACCGGTACCCTTGAAGGCTACAAACAGGTAAGCGTCGGTGCCCAGGTTTCCGGTCAGTTGCAGAAACTGTATGTTGATGCAGGTGACGAGGTTAAACAGGGACAGCTGCTGGCACAGATTGACTCCAGAACCCAGCAGAATGCTCTGAAGGATGCGCAGTCCCAGCTTAACACCTACAAGGCACAGCTGGTCGCAAAACAGGCAACTTTGAAACGTGCAACGCTGGAGTTCAACCGTCAGCAGAACATGCTCAAAAGTGATGCCAGCGCCAAGGCGGACTTTGAAGCGGCGGAAGCTTCACTTGCTCAGGCCAAAGCTGATGTGAATGTGGTTGAACAGCAGATCAAACAGGCGGAAATCAAGGTTGATACCGCCAAAATCAATGTCGGTTATACCAAAATCGAAGCCCCGATTGACGGTACGGTTATTGCCATTGTGACCGATGAAGGTCAGACTGTGGTGTCAAACCAGACTGCAACCACCATTCTTAAACTGGCAACCATGGATACCATGACCGTTAAAGCTGAAATCAGTGAGGCTGATGTAATCAAAATCAAGCCTGGTATGGAGGTTGAGTTCACCATACTCGGAGATCCGAAGAGGGTTTTCAAAAGTACACTGAAGAAAATTGCCCCGGCTCCGCAGTCGGCCAGTTCCAGCAACAATACCACCACCTCCTCAACTTCAACCGCCATCTACTATAATGCGGAGTTTGATGTTCCTAATGATGATCGGGTTCTGAGAGTTTCCATGACTGCAGAATGCTCAATTATTCTTGCGCAGAAGAAGGATGTGCTCATAGTTCCTATTACCGCCGTTAAGACAGATCACCGCACCGGAAAATCCTATGTGATGGTTCTGCGTAAAGGCGGACCGCAGAGGGTTGATGTGGAACTCGGCCTGAGAGATCAGACCAATGTCGAGGTTATCTCCGGTCTGACCGAAAGGGATGTGCTGACGGTCGGCGATGATGTTGAATCGGCCGAAAATGCTGCACTGGCAAATCATCAGTCAAGAAGAAGAGGACCTCCTCGTCTATGAGAAAACTTCTACTTTCATTACGCGGTGTAAAGAGAATTTATACCTCGGGGGAACAGAAAATCGAAGTGCTGCACGGCATCGATCTTGATATCTATCAGGGGGAACTGGTTGCCATTATCGGTGCATCCGGTTCCGGTAAATCAACCCTGATGAATATTCTGGGATGTCTCGACAAGGCTTCCGAGGGCAGTTACGAGATTGACGGGGTATCCACCAGTACCCTCTCCTCGGATCAGCTTGCCGCTCTCAGGCGTAATTATTTCGGTTTTATATTCCAGCGCTATCATCTGCTGACCCATCTCAATGCCAGCTCCAATGTGGAGATCCCGGCCATCTATGCCGGAACCTCGAATTCAGAGCGCAGAGAGAATGCGGTGAAACTGCTGGAACGTCTCGGTCTCGGGGACAAAACCTCGCATCTGCCGAGTCAGCTTTCCGGAGGTCAGCAGCAGCGTGTGTCAATCGCCAGGGCGCTGATGAACGGCGGACATGTGATCCTTGCCGATGAACCGACCGGTGCCCTTGATACCAAAAGCGGTAAAGAGGTGCTGGGGATCCTCAAGGAACTCAACGCCGCAGGTCATACGGTTATTCTGGTTACCCATGATCCCTCTATTGCCGCCCATGCCAACCGCGTTATTGAAATCAGAGACGGTAATGTAATTTCCGATGTGACCAAGGAAGATCAGGTACAGTTGCAGGATGGTCAGCCGGAGAGCATTGCTCCGCTCGATCAGAATATGATCAAAAGTTTCGGCGCTCTTTTCATGCGCTTCAAAGAGGCTTTTAAAATGGCCTGGATCGCCATGGTTACCCACAGAATGCGAACGCTTCTTACCATGCTCGGTATCATCATCGGTATCATGGCGGTGGTGAGTGTGGTTGCCCTCGGTAACGGAGCCAGTCAGAAGGTAACCAATGATATCAGTTCCATCGGTACCAATACTATTACTATCTATCCCGGCAAGGACTGGGGTGATATGAGGGCCAACAAGATCCAGACCCTGAAGGTCAACGATCTTGATGCGCTCAAACACCAGGAGTATGTAGACGGTGTTTCGCCGAGCATTCAGCAGGGCGGAACCTTCCACTACGATTCCTATGAGGCATCCGGCCGCATCACCGGTGTCAGTGAACAGTTTGCCAAGGTTAAGGGACTCAAGCTTGAAAGCGGCCGGTTCTTTGATGAGGAGCACGTGAAAAGTATCGCCCAGGTTGCCGTGCTTGATCAGAATACCAAGGAGAAATTCTTCCCTAATGAAAATCCGATCGGCAAAGTGATTCTGCTGGGTAAACTTCCGTGCGTCGTGATCGGGGTACTGGAAAAGCAGGACAGCCCTTTCGGCGGTCAGGACAATCTGGAGGTTTATATTCCGTATACCTCCGCCATTGCCCGCATTACCGGTTCAAGATATCTTAATTCGATCGTAGTCAAAGTAAGGGACGGCTGGTCGAATGCTGTTGCCGAACAGCTGATCGTGAACTTCCTTTCCATCCGCCACGGGGCCAAGGATATTTTCACCAACAGCAGTGATACCATTCTCAAGACCATTCAGAAGACCACCGGAACCATGACTCTGCTGGTTTCATGTATTGCGGTTATCTCGCTGATAGTCGGAGGTATCGGTGTTATGAATATCATGCTGGTTTCGGTGACGGAAAGAACCAAGGAAATCGGTATCCGTATGGCGGTCGGTGCCCGCAAGTCGGATATTCTGCAGCAGTTCCTGATCGAAGCCATCCTGGTCTGCCTGATCGGAGGATTCCTGGGAATAGCCTGTTCCTACGGGGTAAGCGTTATTTTCTCGATGTTTGTCCAGTCAATGTCGATGGTCTTTTCTCCGCTGTCCATTGTTGCCGCGGTTACCTGTTCGACACTGATCGGGGTTGTGTTCGGATATCTGCCGGCCAAGAACGCCGCCAGACTTGATCCGATCGATGCACTGGCAAGAGAGTAGTTTTATGAAAATGAATTCTTTAAAAACAGCAGCGCTGGCGCTGGCAGTCGCAGGTACACTCAGCTCCTGCTCATTTCTGCGTTCCGACTACGAAAGAACAACCAATGTTCATATCCCGGAACAGTTTGAACAGGATGTACAGTATCAGTCGGTGATCAGGGATGCGGAAAGTTCATGGTGGCGTGATTTCAATGATCCGCTACTCAGCGGTCTGATTGAATATGCGCTCAATAATGCCAATCAGCTGAAAATAGCTCTGGCAACGCTGCAACGCTATGCTCTCAGGGCGGATCTGACCGATCTCAATCTGCTTCCGACCCCGAATGCGTCCATGTCGTCAGGCAGAAACTGGGACAACCGCCACGACCGCATCAGTTCCAACAGTTCGGCGTCTGTCGGAATATCCTATGAACTTGATCTGTTCGGGCGTCTGAAGGCGGAGCGAGATGTGGATCGCATGGCCTATGAGGCGTCAGTGTGGGATTTCAAGGCGGCAAAACTCACCATAGCGGTGAATATTGCCAAACTGTACTGGCAGCTGGCTTATTTCCATGATGCCCTGGCGTTTGAACAGCAGAATCTTAAGGATTATGAAAAGATTCTGGAAAAAATCAAAATACGTTATGATGTCGGTGCAATTTCACGTTATGACTACAACCGTACCGTGGAGCAGAGTCTGTCATCGAAAAACAACATTATTACTTTCACCGACAATATTCAGGAAACCATGAACCAGCTGATGATCCTGCTTTCGGTTGACAGTATGCCAAAGGATCTCGATGTGTCCCAGATTACCCTCAGAGACACCAGCATTCCTTCAATCAATCCGGGGATCCCAGCGGATATTCTGGAAAACCGTCCGGATCTGCAGGCTGCCGAATACAAGCTGAAGTCCCTTCTTGCAAGCTATGATGTGACCAGACTTAATTTCTTCCCGAAGATTACTCTGACCGGCAGGGAAAGCACCTCCTCGGATCAGCTGCTTGAGTTCTTTACCAATCCGGTTACCGCCATTGCCGGCTCTATTGCTCTTCCTTTCCTTAATTACTCAACTCTGTCGCTTAATCGTGATATTGCCAAAGTGGATTATGAAAAGGCTGTGCTGGAATACGAAACCAAGGTTCGTACCGCGCTTTTGGAGGTAAAACTTCTTACCGGGGAACTGGATCGCTCACATGAGAAACTCAGCAATGCCAGAAAGAGAGTTGAACTGGCACAGCAGAATGACCGCAGTTATGATGTCAAGTATAACAGCGGCGCCATGTCCTACAATGATTTTCTTAACAACAAGCTCATGCTGCGCAGCTACATTCTCAATCTCCTGAAGGAGGTTCAGACCCAGCTAAATTATGAAGCTGAACTGTACAATGCACTGGGAGGTTCACAGAAGACTGATAACAATCAGCAGGCGGACGGCTTATGATTTTAAACGGAATCAGCATTCAGGGATATCACGGAATCAGGGATATGAATATCCGGCTGGATTCCACCACGGCTATTATAGGTGAGAACGGATGGGGCAAGTCATCACTCTACAATCTGTTGGAACGTGTGTTCGGAAGCAGTAGAATACCTTGCCGTTTCAGTCCTGAGGATTTCCGAATTGATGAACAGCGGCCGGATTTCCGGGAGATCCATATATGCTTTGAGTTCCGTGAACGCAAGTTCGGTCATGTGAAAAGATCCCGCATTCTCCAGCAGTTTAACCGCTACTGGCGCAAGGGACAGGATGATTTCTTCAGGCTTTACTATCATATCGATTCGAAGATGGTTGGGGATCAGATCGGTACCAGTCATTATTTTGCCGACGAGTTCGGAAACTTCATATCCAGCAACCTCCGGGATCTGCGCAGTCTCATCAAACTCAATCCTGTGCTGCATCTGAAGGATGCACGTATGGGAAACAGAAACAAGGGTGAGCTTTCTGACAGTGAAAAAAAATACTACCGCAACGCCTGGGAGAAGAAAATTGCTGAGCTGGCGAAATACCTGATGGGGGAGGGGGATCGTTCGGAAGGAATTTCGGAGGAAACAATTTCAAGCGGACTTGATGCCCTCAACTATATTGTCGCGTCCTATATGACGGAATACAAGGATGCCAAACTGTACAAATACCGTACCGCCCGCGATATTGCCTCAAGGCCGATATCCCTGGAGAGTCTGGGTTCGCTGCAGAGCATTCTGGAAGGCAGAAACAATTCAAATACCCGCAAGTTTATTATGATTGTGCTGCAGAAGGCGCTGATGGACGCCAGGGGTGAACGCAACCTGCCAAAGGTCTGTTTCCCGATTTTCCTGCTAGAAGATCTGGAGTCCAGACTTCATCCGTCCTACATGATGATTTTCATGTCTATTCTGGAAAAACTCAATGCCCAGAAAATTATCGTAACCAATTCAGGGGATACACTCTCCTGTCTGCCGCTGTCCCAAATCAGGCGCATGGTTAAGATGGATGATGATCGGGTGATAGCCTATCAGCTTAATGAAAACAATTTTTCCGCTGACGATCTGCGTCGTCTGACCTTCCATGTAAGAATTACCCGTCCTATGTCCATTTTTGCCCGCTGCTGGCTGCTGGTGGAGGGTGAGACTGAAATCTGGCTGATGCTGCAGCTTGCCGCAATTATGGGAATTAATCTTCAGGCTGAGGGGATCAGGATCATTGAATATGCACAGTGCGGTGCATCCCCGCTTATTAAAACTGCCAAACAGATGGGGATTAACTGGCATTTGATGGCTGACGGTGATGATGCCGGACAGAAGTATATTAAAATTGCCAGATCACATCTTGAGAAGAATCAGTCAGTAAAGAAACATTTAACTCTGCTTGACGATGTGGATATCGAACATTTCTTCTACAGCAACGGTTTTGAATCAGTTTACCGTATTGAATCCGGCTACGGTTTCGCCCAGAATGTTTCAAAAAATAAAATTATTGAAAGAGCCATTCATCGCAGATCCAAACCTGGTCTTGCCATTAATATAATAGAGAAGGCAGATCGGCTTGGTCCGAAGGGAATTCCTGAGCTGATCAGACGTATGTTCAGCTCGCTGATTGAACTGGCAGGGGGAAATGAGTCAGATCCTGAGGATAATGGACAGGACATGTAGTATTGATGCAGCAGAACTGATATAAGTTCAGGTATTTGATTACAACTTTCCCAATTGATTGATCTATACATAAAATCGTCTTGAAACCAAGTATATACAGAGGCTTGTCGTATCTCAAATTTTAAATTCTACGCTACTGAAAATTCTAATTTCGCCTCCCAAACTACTTTTGGTTCTTTTTCTTCAATTTATCTGATCTGCATTAAATATACAATCAAATATAAATAATTAGCGAGGCGAACTTGCAATTCGTTAGGCATTGTATTATGAGCACTGTAGTATAAAAATGCACTTAAATAATTTGTTTGTAAGGATAAAAAATATATATTTTGTGATATTAATATATATTTTGATTTGAAATATATTGATATCTGCTAATATATGACATATTCTTATAAAAGAAACGTTGCTTATAAGAAATTACTGATAAATGCTAAAGAGCTACTTCTTAGATATATCTAGGGTAACAGAACTACTTCGCTGAGGTAAATACTAGTATAGTTATACGGCTTATGTATCGGCTTAATAGAAACATAATAAATTTGGGGTTTCATAACTATTGAAGAGTATTTTGATAGACCCTTGCTCTTATAAATTTAATTTTATGTTTTGCGGCAATTGGGAGAGTCTCTATATGGAAAGTTTTAAATCTTCAGAGTTGAAGTCAATTTTACATTCGAAAAGAGCTAATCTGTATTATTTAGAGTATTGCCGCGTCATGCAAAAGAACGGCCGCGTAGTTTATATAACAGAGAAATCTAAGGTCGAGAATTACTTTAATATACCAATTTGCAATACTACAGTTATTTTGCTAGGTAATGGAACCTCAATTACGCAAGCAGCGGCCAGAATGCTTTCTCAGGCAGGAGTTTTGTTCGGTTTTTGTGGTGGTGGCGGTACGCCGCTGTTTGACGGTAATAGTATCGAATTTTTAACGCCTCAAAGTGAATATCGACCTCCGTTATTCGTACAACAGTGGCTTTCTTTTTGGTATGAAGATGAACTGAGACTTAAGGCTGCCAAGCAATTGCAACACTGTCGCTTATTGTTTATTGAAAAGATATGGTCAAGTAATCGAGATTTGGCCAAGTACGGACTCAATTTCAGTGATGAGTTGCGTATAACTATGCGTGAATATGATGAGCAAAATAATAACGCCAGTAGTATTACTCAATTGCTTACAAATGAGGCAAGATTTACCAAACTGTTATACAAATTCACTGCATCCAGTCTGCTCCGCAGTGAATTTACAAGAAGTCGTGAAGGAGATGGTTCTGATTTAGCTAATAGTTTTTTAGATCATGGTAATTATCTTGCCTATGGTCTTGCTGCAACTGTTCTTTGGGTGTTGGGAATTCCACATGCTTTTGCTTTAATGCATGGCAAAACCCGACGAGGAGCGTTAGTTTTTGATGTTGCAGATCTTATTAAAGATGCTGTCGTTCTTCCTTGGTCCTTTATTTGTGCAGAGCAGAATTATCAGGAAAATGATTTTAGAAAGGTCTTGATATCGGTGTTTACTGAATTGAAGATTTTGGATTTCATGTTTGATACTGTGCAACAGATTTGCTTGGATAACAGTGTTATGGAGACCAAAAAACTATGATGGTTATTTTTGTTTCCAAGTCTGAGAAAAAGGCTATAAAAAGTACCCAAAGAGTATTGGATGCATTTGCCAATAGAATAGGTGACAATACATGGCAAACTGCAATTACTAACGAAGGACTTGAAAAGGTGCTGCATCTATTAAGAAAAAGTGCAACTAAAAGTACTTCTGTTAGTTGTCATTGGATTAGAAGCAAGCATATTTCTGAATTATTATGGATTGTCGGAAACAAAAATAAATTCGATGAAAACGGAAATGTTCCTGTTAATACTACATACGCTCAAATTCTTAAACACTATAGAGAATCAGGATGGCCGTTTATGCCTCTTGTTCAATCTCTAACCGCAGTTGCAGCTTTACTTCATGATCTTGGTAAGGCTTCAGAGTATTTCCAGAACAAACTTAAAAAAAATTCCCATAAGTCTGATCCGTTCAGACATGAACTAATTTCTGCCTTAATTATTTGCGGTATGTATCGTTATTACTCAGAGCAGAATAGAGATATTTGGACAGTATTGGCATCTGGAGAATTGCCTGATATTTCAGATTTTAGTAAATATTGTAGAGATGAAAATGAAGAAAAACCGCAATATAAACCATTTAAAAAAGAATCTTCAGTAGTTCTTTGTTGCATAGTTTGGTTAGTACTGACACATCATAGGTTACCTTGGCCACTTAATGAACAGGGGGATAAAGCTACTTATAGTACCTTTTCAGACGGTGCAAAATCTATTCAGGATTTGTTTACATATATTACGGCTGGATTTACTTATAGACGCTTTACTGAAAAAAATGGTCCTCAGGAGGATGAATTATTTAGAAAGGACTTAGAAAGTTGTTTTAAATTCAGTTTTTCTTTCAGTTCCTTTTCTCAGAAATGGCGAAACGAACTTAAAAAGTGGTGTGGAAGGTTGATTGAAGTTGTACCTGAGATTGAGAAGTTTTCAAAAGAAGGTACTTTGCGATTGATCCTTAAATTTGCACGAATTTCACTGATGCTAGGAGATCATTTCTTTTCGTCTTTAGATGCTGATCAAGAATGGAAAAGTGAATGTGCTCTTTACGCCAATACTAATTGTGAATCAGGAAGTTTAAGGCAGAAGTTGGATGAACATCTGTGCGGAGTTAAAAATATAGCCCTTAAGGTTGCCCATTTTTTACCGTCATTGGAAAACGAACTTCCTTATACTGGTGTGATTAGGTCGTTAAAACGTAAATCAGTAGAAAAATATAGATGGCAGGATCTTGCTGTATCAGAAATTAAAAAATTTAAAGATTTAAATCCTGATGTAAAAGGTGCTTTCATTCTTAATATGGCTAGTACGGGTTGCGGAAAAACTACAGCCAACGCAAAAATTGCCTCAGTTTTCGGAAAAGAGTCTGGAACCATGCGTTTTACTTTTGCACTTGGTTTGAGAACGATTACTTTGCAGACTGGAGATGAATACCGTAATAGGCTTCATCTTACAGATGAAGAATTGGCGGTAGTTATAGGTTCTCCGGAAGTACAATATCTTCATGAAACAGATCAAAAAAATGCTCGAAAGCCCGAAGCGGATAATTATGGAGGTTCAGAGTCGATTGAAGACTTATTCGACAGTGACTCTGAGGTTGTTTATGAAGGAGTACTTCCTTATGAAGGTTTTGGCACTATATTTAACAAATCATCATCAGCCAAGATGCTATATGCACCGGTGCTTTGCTGTACTATTGATCAAATGATGCATGCAACGGAATGCTGCAGGGGAGGTCGTTATATGCTTCCTTTTCTTCGTCTGATGTCATCGGATCTTGTGATTGATGAAGTTGATGATTATTCAGGAAATGATCTGAAGGCTGTAGGAAGAATTATATATTTGTGTGGCACTTTGGGCAGAAGGGTTGTTCTTTCTTCAGCTACTATTCCTCCGGAACTTGCTGCTTCATTTTTCTTAGCTTATAAGAAAGGGTTTGAACTTTACTGTACTGCCGAAAATAAAAATCATGACATTATGCTTGCTTGGATCAATGAAAATCAAACAAAGTTAGAGAAAATTAATAATTCTGAAGATAAAAAATTTGGGAATATGCATAAAATATTCATTGATGACCAAATTGTGCAGTTAAATAAAATCAAACCGTCAAGAATAGGGTACATTCAAGAGTGTTCATTTGTCGACGATAATTGCTGTTCTAAAGGAAATAGCAGAAAGATATATTTCAATTATGTTTTGCAAGCCGCATTAAATTTACACGAAAATAATCATATATATGATCCTTTGAGTAAAAAAGAAGTTTCTTTCGGAGTGGTTCGTTTTTCTAATATTGATCCTTGTGTTATGTTTGCAAAATATTTGTGTAATTGTTCTCTTCCAGAACATACAGATATTAAGATTATGGTGTACCACAGTAGGCAAACTTTGTTGTTGAGACATGAGCAGGAACGTTACCTTGATTGTGTTTTGAAAAGGCATGAAGAAAATGCTTTAAATCCTCGTATCTTATGCGAATCACGAATTAGACATATATTAGATCAAAACTGTGCAAAAAAAATTCTTTTTATTGTTGTGTGTACTCCGATTGAGGAGGTCGGCAGAGATCATGATTATGATTGGGCTGTTATAGAACCAAGTTCATGGCGTAGTATAGTCCAAATGTCGGGTAGAGTTAACCGTCATAGAATGTTGGATATCAAAAATCCCAATGTTGCGATTATGCAATTCAATTATAGGTGTTTTATCGAAAAAGATAAACATAATGATGATGGTTCAATTCGTCCATATTTCATTCATCCCGGTTATGAGACGAAAAAGGATAAACCTTTGCCATCTCATAATTTAAGAGAACTTCTTCTTAATTGGGATGGAACAATTAATGCTATTGATCGCCTTGCTAAAGTTGATTATCAATCTTGTGAAGGGAATAGACTATCGCGGTATGAACATATTGTAATTAACCGATTATTGTTAAACGAAAAATATGCAGATTCGTTGCTAAATTACCCTTGTAACAGTTGGGATTTAAGTGCGATAGCTCAAAATTTAAGTAGATTTCGTTGCATAAAAAACTCGGTTAATCTTACTCTTCGTGAGAGTGAACAAGATGAAAATGAATATCATTTTTATGAAAATATTAACGGAAAATGGCTTAAGATCGACGAACTTTATAATGTGGAAAATATATCTAATTCCGATTTGGAATCTTGCAAAAAAAGATTATGGTTGATAAGAGATTTTATTTCTTCAGTTGAAAATTTTGCCGCATTAAATGAGCTTGACGTAAAAAATGTAATGGATAGGTTCGGTAAAATTGAATTACCCATGGAAAATTCTAGTTGGAATTACAGTGATCAGTTTGGTATGTACAGAATTACAGAAGAGGAGTAAATCAAGGATGATAGATAGCAATGTTGAAGATTTTTTAAAAGAAGAATTAATAAAAAAATTAGAGAAAGAAGAAAAAGAATTAAAAAAGAGTCGTGAATCAAAGATTGAGAATGACGAAATTAAAGATTTAATAGAAGAATTAAAAAAGAGTCATGAATCAAAGATAATTGCTAATGATGAAATTAAAGATTTAATAAAAAAATTTATACTTAATGCTGCTGAAAATGCTAAAAATATCTCCTATGCGACTCATCCTTGTCAATTCTCACATCCTAGTGCCAATTCAGACAAGAAATTTAAAGTTACTCCGGTTTGGTTTTGTGGTAATTTTTCAGTTGATGGCTATCTTCGTTCGGGTAATGTTAAATCTGGTTTTAAGTTTGATATGTATGGTAGTGCGTCGTATAACCCAATTATGGCATTTCTTTCTCTATCTCTTACATTTCGCACTTGAACATGCTTAATTATCGCCTTTGATATAGGTGCAATAGTCAAGGAGTAAGCTCGGCTCTTATTGAGACTAGCATATTGTAAATTCGATTAATATAGAGGTTCGTCACA
>JAEEGH010005059.1_pt1 | contig 33436 bp, 24 predicted proteins | sample 9134181 | NCBI WGS metagenome assembly JAEEGH01 (sample SAMN16246544, study PRJNA631951) | gut metagenome | biome: gut microbiome; feature: rumen; material: DP-attached | host: Bos | place: Iran: Karaj | collected 2018-10
TGAAAAATCGGTTAGCTTTACCTAACCGAGTCTCATTATAGTTAGCATGCGCTAATCTGTCAAGAGTAATTTTATATTTTTCTTTCGCGGGAGCGGTTCAAAGCCTCCGCCGCGGCGGGACAAGTCTGCTTTTCTGCCTGCCGCAGTCCGGTCTTTCCCGCCGCGGGTCATCTTCCCGATGATCCGCGGCGCGTTATTCTTTTACCGTTTCTCCGAAAACAGTATCAGCGAAAACCAGGTAACGATGTTTCCGCCGTTGAAAAAGTCCATGCCGTGCTTTTCCGCAAGCTCGGTCACTATGATACCGTGGCTCTCCACGCAGGGGAACATGCGCTCCGGATGACGGCAGGGCTTTCCTTCCGTATAGGCGCAGCTTTCGCATACGGCGCAGGCCTCGGTAGACAGCGTCAGCACCTCGCCGTACAGCTCCGCCGCCATATCGCGCACCTTTCGCGTGATCTCCTCATGGGGGGCCCTGGTGGACAGCGTTTCCTCAATATCCGCGATATCGCTCACCTCGGTCACCGTGGAGAAAAGCAGTCCGTCTGTAAAGCGCATGCATTTTTCACGGCACTGCTCCACCGTGCCCACGGCCGGAGGGCATGCCCAGGTCCTGCCGTACATGGGACATTCGGTACGGCAGATATATCGCACGTTTTCGGAAAACACCAGCTCGTCCGTGCTTATGAATACATACTGCAGCAGCGGCAGGCCGCGAAGCTTTTCCTCAAGGAGCTCTCCGTTCACTTTTCCTTGTAATACAGCCCGCAGTGACAGTAGCCCTCAAAATCGGGGTCGGCGGTCTGCTCGCGGAATTCCCTGCACATGCACTTGTTGTCCTCGGTCTTTTCCACGCGGCAGGGGCAGTAGCCTCCCTTTTTCTTCAGTCCCTCTTTTATGACGCGGACGGTCTCGGCGTCTTCATTCAGTCGTATCTTCATTTCAGCGCCTCTATGGTCTCTATAAGCTGCGGCTTTCTTCTTACGCCGGTCAGCCTCGCGGCCTCGCGGCCGTCCTTGAAGAACACCAGCGTGGGAATGGCGCTTATGCCGAACACGGCGGCAAGCCCCTCTTCCCTGTCCACGTCGACCTTGCCGAATTTCACGCCTTTGAACTCATCGGCAAGTTCCTCGATAACGGGCGCCATTATGCGGCAGGGGCCGCACCATTCCGCCCAGAAGTCCACCACCGCGATGCCGTTCGCGGTCTCGGTCTGAAAATTGTCGCTGTTCAGTTCCATGGGTTTCATCTTTCTTTCTCCTTTTCCTCAGTATTACTATATTTTACAATTCCGCAAGCTGCCTGAAGCTGTCCTTCAGCTTCGGGTAAAGGCCGGTGTATACGCGGTAAAACTCATCGTACCTCGCGTGCTTTTCCGCGTCGGGCATAAGCTCGTCCCTGTCGTGTACCATGGCCCGGCAGGCCTCCGGCACCGTGGGATATATCCCCGCTCCCACGGCCGCAAGCACCGCGACGCCGAGCGCCGGACCCTCCGTGCATTCCACGGTCCTCGCGGCTACGCCGAAAACGTCCGCGAGCATCTGCCGCCAGAACGCGCTTTTGGCTCCGCCGCCGCAGGCGTATATCCGCGATATATCCGTACCCATGCCCTTGAGTATTTCAAGACCGTCGCGCATGGAGTACGACACGCCCTCCATTACGGCTCTTACCATTTCCGCCCTGCCGTGCCGCGCCGACAGTCCGAAGAAAACTCCGCGGCAGTCCGCGTCGAGATGCGGCGTCCTCTCGCCCATGAGATACGGCAGATATATGAGTCTGTCGGCGCCCACGGGCACCTTTTCGGCCAGCCTGTCCAGCTCCGCGTAGCTCATGTCCGCGGCGAGATTGTTTCTGAACCACTGCACGGACAGGCCCGCGGCCTGCATCACGCCCATGACGTGCCAGGCTCCCGGCACCGCGCAGCAGAAGGTATGCACCCTGCCGAGGGGGTCTATCGCTATTTTGTCCGAATGGGCGTAGACTACTCCTGACGTGCCTATGGTGGCGAAGGCGCTCCCGTCGGTCACCACGCCCGTTCCCACGGCCGCGGCGGCGTTGTCTCCCGCTCCGCCGACCACCGGCGTCCCCTCGGCGAGCCCCGTCGCCGCAGCGGCCTCGGCCGTAACGCGGCCCGTTATCTCGGGCGACTCGTACACTCTGCCCAGCAGCGAGGGGTCTATCTCCAGCGCGCGCAGCACCTCGTCCGACCAGCGGCGGGCGGGAACGTCGAGCAGCTGCATTCCGGACGCGTCGCTGACCTCGGTGGCAAACTCGCCCGTCAGCCGCCAGCGCAGATAGTCCTTCGGAAGCAGTATGTGCCTGCAGCGGGCGTATATCTCCGGCTCATTGGAGCGCACCCATAGTATCTTGGAGGCCGTAAAGCCCGTCAGCGCGGGGTTGGCGGTGATCTCTGTAAGCCTTTCGCGGCCTACCCGCCGGGTGATCTCCCCGCATTCCTTCGCCGTGCGCTGATCGCACCATATAATGCTTTTTCTCAGCACCTTTCCGTCCCCGTCGAGCATGACGAGGCCGTGCATCTGTCCCGAGATCCCCACTCCGGCAACGTCTCCCGGGGCGACGCCGCTCTTTTCGATGACGCGGCGCACCGTCTCCATGCCGGCGCGGGCCCAGTCGTCCGGATCCTGCTCCGCCCAGCCGTTCTGAGGCTGATAAAGGGGATATTCCTCCGCGGCCTCGGCCACGGGGACGCCGTCGGCGTCGAACAGTACGGTCTTAGTGCCGCTGGTGCCGAGGTCTATGCCTATAAGGTATGCTTTCATCGCTCCGCCCCGCTTTCTTCTTTTATCCTGCCCCGGCTCCGCTCAGCCGAAGAGTATCTCGTTGACTATCCTCTGCAGATATTCCTGCTTTCCGGAGGGAGGCGCGGCGGGCTTGCCGAGCCTGACCGCCATATCCGAAAGCTGCGCGAGCGTGGTCTTGCCGGCGCGTATGTCGGCGCCTATGCCCTTTTCCCAGTCGGCGTACCTGTTCTTCACGAACCCGTCGATGCGGCCGTCCTCTATTATGGCCGCAGCCTTTATCAGGCCGAGGGCGAAGCTGTCCATTCCGAGGGCGAAGGCCTGGAACATGTCCTCGGGAGTGTTGGAGGGACGGCGGTTCTTCGCGTCGAAATTAAAGCCGCCGGTGAGCCCTCCGGCCCTGAGCACCTCGTACATGGCAAAGGTGGTCTCGTAAACGTCGAAGGGGAATTCGTCGGTATCCCAGCCCAGCAGCAGATCGCCCTGGTTGGCGTCTATGCTGCCGAGCATGCCGTTGTCCGCGCAGACTCTCAGCTCGTGATTGAAGGTATGTCCGGCGAGAGTGGCATGGTTGGCCTCTATGTTCAGCTTGAAGTCCTTATCCAGACCGTAGCGGCGCAGGAAGCCTATCGCCGTGGCGGCGTCGAAATCGTACTGGTGCTTCATCGGCTCCTTGGGCTTGGGCTCGATGTAGAAATCACCCTTGAAGCCTATCGAGCGGCCGTACTCCACGGCCATTTTCATGAGCGCGGCTATGTTTTCCTGCTCCAGCTTCATATCTGTGTTCAGAAGGGTCTCGTAGCCCTCTCTGCCGCCCCAGAACACGTATCCGCGGCCGCCGAGCTTCACGGTGATATCCAGCGCCTTTTTGACCTGCGCCGCCGCGAAGCAGTATACCTCCGTGGAGCAGGAGCTGCCCGCGCCGTTCATGTAGCGGGGATTGTTGAACAGGTTGGCGGTGCCCCACAGGCACTTTATGTTCGTGCCCTTCATCTTTTCGAGTATATAGTCGCTGATCTCGTCGAGCCGGGCGTTGGTCTCCTCCAGCGTCTCCGCCTCCGGTACGAGGTCGAGATCGTGGAAGCAGAAATATTCCAGCCCGAGCTTTTTCATGAACTCAAAGCCCGCGTCCGCCTTTGCCTTCGCGTGCTCCATGGTCCCGGGGACCGCACCGAAGCTCTTGTCGGCCGAGGCGCTGCCGAACATGTCGCCGCCCGCCGCGCCGAGATTGTGCCACCAGGCCATCGCGAAGGGCAGATGCTCCTTCATTTTTTTGCCGAGTATCTTCTTTTCCGGATCCCAGTAACGGAATTTGATCTCTCCCACGCTGTCAAAGTAAGCCATGATTTCTTATTACCTCCCGTTTATCACATTCAGGTGCCGCCGCTTCGAATTTATATTCTCCCGCCTCCAGCCGCTCAACGCGGCCGTCGGGCAGGCGAAGCTCCGCTTCGCAGTTGAAGGGTATCCTCAGCTCAAATACCGTGCGCTCTCCCTCCGAGCGCCAGGCGCTTTTGTATTTTCCCGCCGCCGTATCCAGCTCGCATTCGGCCCATTTCACCGTTCCCGTCGGGTCCGGCTGGGGGGCGATGATCGCCCGGGCGAAGCCCGGCGCGTCCTCGACCGGGTTTATGCCGCACATGCGGCGGTACATCCACTCGACTATCGAGCCGTAGGCGTAATGGTTCAGCGAGTTCATCTGCGTGGGCGTGATGTGCCCGTCCGGCATGACGGAATTCCATCTCTCCCACATGGTCGTGGCGCCCATTTTCACCTGATACAGCCACGAGGGATAATCCTCGAGCAGCAGCAGTCCGTAGGCCTGCTCCGGCGGCAGGACCATGCACAGCCACGGCGTGCCTATGAAGCCGGTGGTGAGATGATCTCCGTCTCTCCACAGCCGCTCCTTCAGCTCCCCGAGGGTTTTCCGCGGCTCGGGGGTCAGCCCCATGTAAAGCGCCAGCACGAGCGCCGTCTGCGTATTCACCGCCAGTCTGCCCGTGGGGGTGAAGTATTCCCTTCTGAGCTCTTCCAGCGTCTTTTCGGCAACGAGGGCGTACTTTTCCGCGTCGGCCCTCCTGCCTGACTTTTCCATTGCCGAGGACGTTATCCGCGCGGTGTAATAATGGTACGCGGCGCACAGATAGCCTATATCCGTCGCCCCTACCCTCGCCTGAGGGCGGCGGGGATTGTCCAGCGCGACCCAGTCCCCGAAATGCATGGTGTCCCCGGCCCAGTCCTTTTGGGCGCTTACCCAGTCCACCCACGCGGCCATGCTGTCGGCCTGTCTTTCGAGTATGCTTACGTCGCCGTAATGCAGATATACGTTCCAGGGGATCGTCACGGCCGCGTCCGCCCAGGCCACCGCTCCTCCCTCCGCGGGAGAACGGCGTCCCTTGACGTCCGGTACCACGTGGGGCACCCGTCCGCCGTTCCTGCGCTGCTCGTACCACATGTCGGCAAGATATTTGGTAAAGAACGCCCGGCAGTCCATGTTGAAGCAGGCCGTGCCGCTGAACACCTGCGCGTCGCCTGTCCAGCCCAGGCGCTCGTCCCGCTGCGGGCAGTCCGTGGGCACGTCGAGGAAATTGCTTTTCTGGCTCCACAGCGCGTTCTCGAACAGTCTGTTTATCCTCTCGTCCGAGGTCTTTATATATCCCGTCCGCTCCAGGTCGGAATATATCACGCAGCCGGTAAAATCCTCCCTGCGGGGCCCGTCGAAGCCCTCCAGCTTCACGTAGCGGAAGCCGTAATAGGTGAACGCGGGCTCGACCTCGGCCTCGTTCCCGTCGGAGATATAATGGTACTCCGCCTTCGCGCTGCGGAGATTGTCTCTGTAAAAGCAGCCGTCCTGCAGTATCTCTCCGTAGTACAGGCTCAGCCTGCGTCCCTTCGGCGCTTTCGCCCGGAAGCTGACCCAGCCCGTCATGTTCTGTCCCATGTCGAGTACCGTCTCTCCCGCGGGCGTGGTGATGATCGCCTTCGGAGCGAGCCGCTGCTTTATCTTCACCGGCGGGCTCAGCCTCGCCCTCAGCGGACCGACGGGCGGGACATATATCCTCACGGGCCGCGGCTCCCCGACGGGGGCGTTCGCGTCGTATACCTCTCCGTCGTATATGCTGCTCTCCTTAAGCGCGGACGGCCGCCAGCGCCAGTCCGCGCCGCTGCGGAAAACGCGCTCTCCGCCGTTTTTCAGCCTCACGTGAGTCTGACAGATGCAGGTATACACGGGACAGTAATTGTATTCGTCGGCCTTTGCCCGGGCGAAGCGCCCCTTGGCTATGCCTCCGCTCAGGCTTATCTCAATCAGGTTTTCGCCCTTTTTCAGCAGCCGGGTCACGTCGTAGGTCTGGTACTGCACCCAGCTGTCGTAGGCGTTGAGGCCCGGCGCGAACAGCTCGTCCGAGGCTGGCGCGCCGTTGACCGTCAGGCGGTACAGCCCGAGCCCCGAGGCGTATATCCTCGCTCTTTCCGGCTCCCCGTCCAGCGTGAGCGTGCCGTACATGACCGGCAGCACGTCGTCGGTATCGGGGCAGATCCATTCGGCGGACCATTCTCCGTCCCCGAGAGCGGTCTCGAAGAAGCTCCATCCGCTCACGCCTCTCTCCCCGTTGTCGCCCGTCACGGATACCCGCCATGCGTAGCGCGTGCGCGGCGAAAGCTCGATACCGGGGCGAAAGCCGAGGGAGCTTATATCCGCTCTCTCTCCGCTGTCGTATAACGGCTCCCCTTCCCGTTCTATCTCCACGCGGGCGGAAAGCTGCCTGCGCGCGGAGGTGTCCTCCACGGTCCAGGAAAGCGAGGGGCTGCCGAGCTCGAAGCCGAGGGGGGACGCGATCCCGTTCGTTTTCAAATTCATGATTCTCATACACAAAGTATAGCACAATACCTCGGCGTGTGCTATACTGTACGGGTCATTATTACATTATTTGTACGGGGTATTTTTATGTATGACAAAATCGGGACCTGGGGCGATATGGGCGACGGAAGCTACCGCAATCCCGTGCTTTTCGCCGACTATTCCGACCCGGACTGCATACGCGTCGGAGACGATTACTGGCTCATATGCTCCGAGTTCAACTTCATGGGCATGCCCGTGCTGCACTCCCGCGATCTTGTCAACTGGGAGCTCGTCAACCGCGTTTACACCCGTCTGGAGGGGTACGACCGTATAGAACGCTACGGCGAAGGCTCATGGGCGCCCGCCCTGCGCTTTCACGACGGCGTGTTCTATATTTTCTTCTGTACTCCGAAGGACGGGCTTTTCATGTGCCGCGCCGAGGATCCCCGCGGGGAATGGAGCGAGCCGCTGTGCGTCAGCCCCACTCCCGGCTGGGAGGATCCCTGCCCGATATGGGACGACGACGGCAATGCCTGGCTCGGCCGCTCCCGAGTGGGCGCCGGGGCGATAATCCTGCACCGCATGTCCCCCGACGGGACCCGTCTAATGGACGAGGGCAGGATAATTTACGAGGGCCCCGTGGCCGAGGGCACGAAGTTTTACAGGCACGGCGGCATGTATTATCTGGTCATACCCGAGGAGGGCGTGCCGACGGGCTGCGAGACCGCGCTGAGAAGCCGGAGCATACTCGGGCCCTACGAAAGGCGCGTGGTGCTCCGCCAGGGCGACAGCTGGGTAAACGGCCCTCATCAGGGGGCGCTGGTAGACACCCCGGACGGCGAGCTGTGGTTCATGCACTTTTCCTCCACCGGAGCCGCCGGCCGCGTGGTACATCTCCAGCCCGCCGCGTGGAAGGACGGCTGGCCGGAGATATACGGGCCGGTGACGCGGCACAAAAAGCCATCTCTGCCCGTGTGTGAGATATGCTCGCCCCGTACCTCGGACGATTTCTCCTCGCCGGAGCTCGGCTGGCAGTGGCAGTGGAACCACAACCCGGTCGATTCGCTCTGGTCCCTTTCCGAACGCAGGGGCAGCCTGCGGCTGACGGGCACGGGGGAGACCGACGTTATGAAAATGCCGAACGTGCTGACTCAGCGTCTCACAGGCGCCTGCGGCCTGGTGCGCGTCAGGCTGGACATGTCCGCCGCGGCAGAAGGGCAGGCCGCCGGGATCATGCTGATGGGCCGTCAGCCCTTCGCCGTTTCCGCGGTGAAGGAGGGAAACGGCCTGCGCGTCGGCGAAAAGCGTATCGAAGCCCTTGCGGTCACTCTGCAGCTGAGCATGCAGTATTTCACCGAGGTGCACTCGGCCCTTATCCCGTCCGACGGCGCGCCCGCCGCGGAGCTCGGCAGCGGCTTCATGACGCCCTGCGTGTGGAAGGGCAGCCGCGTCGCACTCTTTACCGGCGGCGGCGAAGGCAAAGTCTTTTTCAGCGATTTCAAATATATACATGACGGACCGAACGGAGGAGCTAAACAATGAAGCATTACGGAAACAGGGTAGAAGAACTGAAGATAGCCTATATCGGCGGCGGCTCCCGGGGCTGGGCGTGGACGCTGATGAGCGATCTTGCCCGGGCGGACGACATTTCCGGCACGGTGTATCTCTATGACATCGACTTTGACGCCGCCAAGCGCAACGAGAAGATAGGCAATTCCATACCTCACAATTTCGGCTATAAGGCCGCGGAAACTCTGCCCGAGGCGCTGAAGGGCGCCGATTTCGTGGTGATATCCATACTGCCCGGCACCTTTGACGAGATGGAATCGGACGTTCACTGGCCGGAAAGATACGGCATTTACCAGTCCGTGGGCGACACCACCGGCCCGGGCGGCATACTCAGGGCCATGCGCACGGTGCCCATGTTCGAGACCATAGCCCTGGCGATAAAGGAAAACTGTCCCGACGCGTGGGTGATAAACTACACCAACCCCATGACGGTCTGCGTGCGCTCGCTGTATAAGGTATTCCCGGAAATAAAGGCCTTCGGCTGCTGCCACGAGGTCTTCGGCACTCAGGCGCTGCTGGGCTTCCTCGCCTCCGAGGGCGGCGAGCCGATCCCCCGGCACGATATAAAGGTAAACGTTATCGGCCTGAACCACTTCACCTGGATAACCTCGGCAAGCTGCCGCGGGCGGGATCTGTTCCCGCTGCTTTACGATTTCAGCCGCCGTCTGCTCAGCGAGCCGGCAAAGCCCATCGTCCGCGATGAGCATTTCAGCTATTTCGGCTCTCAGGACCGCGTCAAGGCCGACCTGCTGCTGCGCTACGGGGTAATGGGCGCCGCGGGCGACAGACATCTTGCCGAGTTCAACAAGGGCGGGCTGTATCTGCGCAGCCCCGAGACCGCCGAGAGCTGGGGCTTCACCCTCACCCCGGTCAGCTACCGCCGCGAGGACTTGAAGCACAAGCTCGAGCTGAGCGAGGCGTATTACAGCGGCAGGACGCCCTTCAGCTTCAAAAACAGCGGTGAGGAGGGCGTGCTGCAGATGCGGGCCCTGCTGGGTCTGGGCGATCTTATCACGAACGTGAACCTTCCCAACGTCGGCCAGATACCCAATCTCCCCCTCGGCGCCGTGGTGGAGACGAACGCCTCCTTTACCTGCGGCAGTCTCAGGCCCGTCGCCGCCGGGAACATTCCCGCCTCCATACTGCCCATGATAGCCGGCGTCTCGGCCAACCAGGAGCTCACCGTCGAGGCCGCTCTGCGGCGGGACAGGGAGCTTGCCTTCTGCGCCTTCGTATCCGACCAGCTCATGACCGCGAGCCTCGACGACGCGAAGCGCATGTTCTCGGAGATGTTCGACAACACCTCCGCGTATCTGAAGGATTACAAATAAGAATTAAAATATCAGAAAAGGAGAAGGCGACATATGGAAGCTTATAAGGACAGCTCCCTCCCCTTCAAGCTCAGAGCGGTCGATCTCGTCTCGCGCATGACGCGCGAGGAAAAGATACTGCAGCTGGGCAGCTCCGCGCCGGAGATACCGCGCCTCGGTGTAAGGGCCTGGAACTATTGGAACGAGGCCTCCCACGGAGTCATAGCGGTTTTCCAGAAGTTCAACGAGGCCACTTCCTTCCCCGTATGCCTTGCCCTGAGCAACAGCTGGGACCCCGAGCTCGTGCGCCGCACTGCCTCGGCCATTTCCGACGAGATGCGCGTGCTGTACAACGCCACGGGCAAGGAGCTGGACTATTGGTGCCCCACCGTCAACATGGGCCGCGACCCCCGCTGGGGCCGCAATGACGAGGCCTTCGGAGAGGATCCCCTGCTCGCCGGCAAGCTCGCCGCCGCTTACGTCCGCGGCATACAGGGCGACGATGAAAAGTATCTCAAGGCCGTATCCACGCCCAAGCATTTCGCCGTAAACAACTCCGAATACAACCGCAACACCGGCTCCTCCAACGTGGACGAGGCCACGCTGAGAGAATACTATCTGCGCGTTTTCGAAAGCTGCTTCCGCGAGGGCGGCGCGATGTCGGTAATGACCTCATACAACCGCATAAACGGCGTTCCCGCCTCGGCGAACAAACAGCTGCTCCAGCACATTCTTTACGACGAGTGGGGCTTCGACGGCTATATCGTGTCCGACGCCGGAGCCGTCGGCGACGTGGGCCCCAACAAAAATCTCATGTGGGACCAGGTGCGGGGCCACTTCTACGGCAAAAGCATGGAGGAGGCCTGCGCGCTTTCGCTCAACGCGGGCACCGATATCTGCACCGGCACCGAATACAGGACCTATCTCGCCAGGGCCCTCGACAGGGGCATGACCGATGAGGACGCCATGGACAGGGCGCTGGTGCGCTGCTTCACGGCGCGCTTCATGCTGGGCGAATTCGATCCCCCGGAGGCGCAGCCCTACTATTCTCTCGGCGCAGAGTCTCTCTGCAGCGCGGAGCACGCCCGCATAGCCGAGCAGGGCGCGGAGGAGTCGATAGTCCTGCTCAAAAACGAAAACATACTCCCTCTTACTCCCGCGAAGGCGAAGAAAATACTCGTCATAGGCCCCAACGCCATCTACCGCCAGCTCGGCAGCTATTCCATAGGCGGCTTTGCCGACACCCGCGTGAGCGTGCCGCCGCTGAGCGGCATAAAGGCCCTCGGCGCCGAGCTCGGCTTCGAGATAAGCTACGCCAAGGGCTGGCATATAACCGACAGGCCCATGGGCGCTCTGCCCGGCAGCGAGGTGCTGCTCAGAGAGGCCCGGGAGGCCGGCAAGGAGCTGTCCGAGTACCTTGACGACCGTCTGCCCGAGGAGATCAAGGAAGAGCACCGTCAGCAGGCCGAGATGCAGGCGCGCTTTGCGGAAATGGATTTTGCTCCGCCGAAAGCAAGGCATCCCGTCGACGATCCCGACCTCGGCCGCGGCGAAGAAGAGCTGTTCGAGGAGGCCTGCCGCCTCGCCGCGGAGGCCGACGCCGTCGTGGTCATCGCGGGCACCGATCCCAGCGTGACCAGCGAAGGCCGCGACCGCGCCACTCTCGCCCTGCCCTACGATCAGGACGAAAAGCTCTGCCGCCTCGCGGATATCAATCCCAACGTCACCGCGGTGCTGGTAAGCGTAGGCCCCGTGACGGGCCGCTTCATAAGCAGGCTGCCCGCCATAGTATACGCGGCGTACGCCGGCGAGAGCCAGGGCAGCGCCATAGCCTCGGTGCTCTTCGGCAGGGTAAATCCCGGCGGGAGAACGAGCGAGACCTGGTATAACGACGACGGCGAGCTGCCGCATATCAGCGAATACGGCCTGAGAGTGCACGATACCGCCACTCAGATGGGCCGCACCTACCTTTACTGGCTCGGCAAGCCCGCCTTCCCCTTCGGACGCGGTCTTTCCTACACTGAGTTCGAATACTCCGATTTCGCTCTGAGCAGGACCGACTGCGACGCCAACGATACCGTCACGGTATCCGCGACGGTGACGAACGTCGGCAAAATGGCGGGCTATGAGGTAGTGCAGCTGTATTCCCGGAAAATAAACTGCTATGACAACAAGCCCTACAAGCAGCTTTCCGCCTTCAGGAAGATATGGCTGGAGAGCGGCGAAAGCCGCCGCGTCGAGCTCACGCTGCCGCTGAGCGAGCTCCGGTTCTGGAATTATCCCCGGGACCGCTACGTCGTGGAAGAGGGCGACTGGAGGCTGTGGCTGGGCCGCAGCAGCGACGAGGACGATATGATCGTCTCCGGCGAGATACACGTTTCCGGCGACTGGAACGCTCCTCTCTCGGCGGTCGTCCTGCGCTGTGACAAGCGCGTCCTCTCCGCGGGCGACAGCGCGCCGCTCAGCCTCAGCGCGACTCTTGAAGACGCCCGGCATCTCGACTGCGCCTGTCTGCCCTTCGAGCTGTCCTCCTCCGACACGGACGTGGCCGAGATAATCAACGGCGTGGTCAAGGCCAAAGCCCCCGGCCTGAGCCTGATCACCGCTTCCCTCACCCTCGGCGGGATAACGAAAACGTCTCAGCTGCCGATAAAGGTCATTTGAATCAGCTTACCGAATTATAAAAATCCCCCCTTAAGACAAGCTTCCGCTGTTTGTCTTAAGGGGGATACATTTGCTCGGGCGATCCCGCCGCTCGATCAAAAATCCGCTGTGTTTGAAAGCCTATTACTCCGATCGTCCCGGATCATCATAAAAAATCGTTTTCCCAAATTCCCGTTCTGCAAAAGCCGCGGGATCTTCAATTTCTCTGCTGCCGAATATCCGATTCTCTTCTATCGCATCAATTGCCTTTTCATAATAATCGGGAGAGCTGTTTCCTGCGTCTATGATGCTAATATTCTCTTCTGTTTTCTGCTCAGTTATCACATTTGATTGTACTTTTTCTGAGTTATAATATGCATTCCGTTCTTCCTCATACAAAGCATTCTGCACCTTAGTGTTTTTTTCTCCCTGATCTTTAATAATTGCGGGGGCAGTCGAAAAGCCGACCGATATTGCAACTATCATTAAAACTGCCGCAACAATTGCGGATATCGGGTATTTTTTCATTTTCATAATAGCTTTTATCCTTTCTTCTGCCGCATTATGACTGAAATAGTTTACAAGCGGAAACAGCGCCTTTTTTTCCTCAAATTCAATAAGTGCAAGTGCATAAGAGGATTTCATATCAATTCCGAATTTCTTCACTACTTTTTCATCACAGCGCAATTCAATATCTCGATTTGCGATTTTATACATTAGCCATACGAAGGGATTAAACCAGTGCAAGCATACCAACACGGTCAAACAGAGCTTGAAAACCAAGTCAAAATGATCAATGTGCGTCAACTCATGGGCAAGAATATAATCTAATTCTTTTTTGTCGGTCAAGCAGATTTGTTTAGGAAGAATAATAACAGGGCGAAAAATACCGCATGTCATCGGAATTGTATTTTTTTCGGAAAGCCGGATTTGAACTGTTTTTTTACGACGATGTACTTTAACCCACTGCGGCAAATATTCTGTCCCAAACGGCTCTGATTTCATTATAGCTCCGCGTGCTCTGAAATAGACAATTATAAAATACGCTGCAAAAAAGCATATTCCGATAAGCCATATCAACCTCAGTGCAGAAAAGTCCCTGTGCAATGAAGACTCTCCGCCTGCAACCGCTTGTGCAAAATATTCTGTGCCCGAACGAATCGAAGCAATTCCCGTTTTAAACCCAAACAGTTTTCCCATCAGAGCATAGATATTTAAACTTGATTTAATTTGTACAGGAATACTCAAACGAAGCGCGGCGATCCCCCATAAAGCGACAAACGTTGATTTTGGCAGTCTGTACAGTGCCGCTGCCCTTATAACAGTTATAACGATCACCAAAATCGCCGCATAAAAACTGACAAGCAAAAAATCCATTGTTTGTTACTCCAGGTCACGAACGATCTGTTTAAGCCGTTCGATATCCTTTTTCGTCAGTTTCTTTCTGCTGAGAAGGGAGGCAAAAAGCAGTTCGGTCGAGCCGTCAAACAGCTTGTCGATAAGCTCATCCGTCTCGCTGTCCTGAACAAGCTCTTTCGGTAATAACGCATGACAAAGAAAATCCGGCTCTCTGCGCTCAACAGCCCCTTTCGCTATACAACGTTTTATTACGGTATACGTCGTATTGATATTCCATCCCGTCTTTTGTCCGAGTATTTCGGAAATTCTCTTTGCGGTGGTATCCCCGTTATCCCACAATACGTTCATGACTTTCAATTCGGAATTCACCAATTTTATACTCATATGCGCATCTCCATACTACACTTGTCGTATCCGGTTTCATACTACATCAGTAGTGCGTCAAAGTCAAGTGTTTTTTTACAAAAATCGGAGCCGGATCAGTTGATCCGAGCTCCGATTTCGGTATGCTGCGTTTTTTCCCGTCGATCTATCTCAGTATATCCTGTAATTGCCGCTGAGCGCCAGCAGGGTGAAGAAATACAGGCAGTTGTCGTAATAGCGTCGCTTATCGGTACGCATGGGCATTTCAAAGAAGTTTTTTACGGCCTCAAGGCGGTATTTCCCCGACGCAGCAAGAGAAGCGCAGGCCCAGGAGGCCTTCATGCCCACGGGATGCATGACGCTCTCCGCCTCGAAAATGCGCCCGTCGGGGAACATGACGTGCTCGGAGGGCTCGGGATTTTCGTAAACGTACTTCTGCAGAGTGTCGGCGAAGTCCGTCTGCCACGGGTCCTTTCCGAACCAGACGTGATCGAGGGCTATATTGATCGCCACGCGGTAGGCGTCGCTGTAATAGCAGCTGCCGATATTGGCCCAGGGGTTGCTTTTCTGAGACTCCGGCACCGGAAGAGGATGCCCGTCGAAGCCGGTCATGTTCGGGGCGAGGGAGGTGCGCCAGGAGCAGGCCACATGCAGATACCTCCTGCTGTTCGCGGCGGCCTCCTTCCAGAACTCTCTGTCCTCCTCGTCCGCCCACAGGGCGAACAGCTCATAGAAATGGGGCAGATGATACGACGGATCGGTAAAGGGCGTTTCCGGCACGAACTTTATAAGCTTCGTTTCGCCGTCCCACATCGGCCCGCCGACGATCCTGCCGCCCTCGCCGCTTTCCGCCTTGTTGTGTATGCAGGCGTGAAGTATCTTCCTTGCCTGACGGCTGTAATCGAGGGGGCTTTCCCCGTCGCCCCAGCGGTGAGAGGCGAAAAACAGCGCCATGGCGTAGTACTCCTCTCCGTCGGGAGCCGGCCCCTCCGCCCTGCGGCTGCCGTCGAGATTGCAGCTCCAGGCGAAATAGTCCTTATAGGGGCCGTCGTCATGGTGCATATACTTCAGGCTCCAGCGCCACACCTTGTCGAAAAGCTCCTTGTCGTCCATCTGCACGGCCATCATCATGGCGTAGGACATACCCTCGGTCCGGGCGTCGTCATTGCCGGTATCGGTAAAGTAGCCCGTATCCGCGTCTGTCTCTCCGTAAAAACGGTTTTCGCCGCGCGTGATCTCATACCAGGCCTCTTTTACCCGCTTTTCGACGCGCTCCGCGTCGATGCCCGCCTCGGCGAACAGGTTGGGATATACTCTTTTTTCCATACCGCACTATCCTTTCCGCACACGCTTTCCGCTGTCATAATGATGATATACGATTCAACACGCCTTTGTCAACCGCATTGAATTCACGATTTGTTTACAGGCAGTTAAACAATATTGCATTTTCATGGTATACTATTACCGCAGTTGAACGAAAGGGGTGTATATGATGAAAAGGAAGGTATTGACGCCGCTGCTCATATGCTGCGCCGTGCTGTTCGGACTGATCGCGGGCATAGGCGCCGCGGGGCTTGTCCGTCCGGACGGCTCCGGCTCTCCCGGTATTTTCGCCTCCTCGACCGCACGCGGCGAAGCCGTGGCCTTCAACCTCGCGGCTCCCGGGGGCTCTTATATGGCTCCCGAGGATATATATGACCTTGCCTGCAGGCAGACGGTAAGCGTGGCCTGCGAGGTCAACTCGGTCAACGCTTTCGGTCAGCTTGCCTCCTCCGCCGTGACCGGCAGCGGATTTATCATCACCGGCGACGGATATATACTTACCAACTTCCACGTGGTCGAGGCCGCGTATCACGCCGGCCGGACCGTTTCGGTCACGCTCTACGGCGGCGAGGTGTTCGACGCGGAGATAGTCGGCTGCGAAGAGGACAACGACGTCGCCGTGCTGAAGATAAAAAAGAACGGCCTCAGCAGCGTCTGCATAGGCGACAGCGAGAGCCTGACCGTCGGCGAAAACGTTTACGCCGTGGGCCATCCTCTCGGGGAGCTGGCCTATACCATGACCGCCGGCATCGTAAGCGCCCTTGACCGCAGCATAAACGTCGAGTCCGGCAAAAGCGTGCATATGTTCCAGGTGGACGCCGCCATAAACAGCGGCAGCTACGGCGGGCCGATATACAACAGCCGCGGCGAGGTCATAGGCATGGCCACCACCAAATACGGCAGCACGGGCATAGAGGGCCTCGGCTTTGCCATCCCCATTTCCGACGCCGCGGGCTTTGCCTCGCAGATAATCAAATACGGCTACGTCCCCGGCAAGCCCGATATGGGCATAACCGTATCCGAGCTGTCGGCGCGCGCCGCCGCCTACTACGGCGTTACCGGCGGAGTATACGTCAGCTCCGCGGATGAGGCGGGCTGCGCGGCAAAGGCGGGGATAGAGAGAGGCGATATCATCGTCGCCATTGACGGCGCCGACGTCGACGACGGTCTGTCCTATACCGACGCGCTCAGGAGCCACGCCGCGGGCGATACCGTCATCGTCGACGTGTCCCGCGGCGGAGAAAAGCTCAGCTTCACCGTAACGCTGGACGAATACAGGCCGCTTTCCTCCGCCGAGCGCGCAAAGCAGGCCGAGCAACAGCAGCAGGAGCTGCAGGACCGCTCGGTATGGGACTATGATTACGACAGCGACGGCGGATTTTTCTCCTGGTTCGAAAGCCTGTTCCCCTCCTGGATGAGATAAAGCTCTCCCGGATACGCCCTTTTGGAAATCATACGGCGCCGCCTCATTTCAGCCTTTCGGCTGTTTTGAGGCGGCGCCGTTTATCGTCTGCTGTCTTACTCTCCGTAGCGGTCCGCAAGGAACAGATAGCACGAGGTAGTCCAGCTGGACCAGTAAGACGTCTTTTCGTCTCCCAGCACGGCTCTGTCCTCGCCCTTGCCGGTTATGGCGCTGTTCATGTGATAATACCCGTTCTCCTTCATCATGGAGAGGTACTCCTTCGCCACGCGCACGGACAGATCCCTGCGTCCGCAGGCCTCGAAGGCCAGGCAGAAGATGAACTGTGCGGGGGTCACCACGCTGCCCTGGCACCAGCCGCCGCAGTAGAATTTGCTCTTAAGGCTCTCGGAGGCGAGGCCGAAGGGGGTCTCGAACGTGCCGGGAGCGAATATGTATTCTATCGACTTGTCGATTATCTCCTGAGGCAAACGCTTGCCGAGTATGAGCGCCGCGAACAGGGGCAGGCTCTCGGTATTCGATTTTTCGCCCGTCTCGGCGTTGAAGGCTATCCAGCGCTCTCCGGTCCAGAATTTCTCCACTATCTTGTCGACGGTGGCTTTGGAGCGTTCGAGCCACTTTTCGGCTCCCGGCTCTCCCAGCTCTTTTCCGAGCTTGCCCAGCGCCTCCATCTGCAGGGCCAGGTATGCGTTCATGTCCGGGCTTGCAAGGGGGAAGCCCACGTAGAAATACGGCGCGTCCTCCCAGCCGGTCTCGACGGCGCCCTTGTTCTCCCACAGGCCGTCCTTATCGAAATCGCGGCATTTGAAGAAGAATTCCGTCCACGCGGACATGCGCTCGTAGCATCTTTTCTTTTCCTCGGTGCTTATGCAGCTCAGATCGCGGTTTTCCATGAGCCACAGCAGGGCTATGCCCTGGAAGGGCGGCTTCATCGCTATTCTGACGGGCTTTTCGTCGTCGTAAATATCCGCTATCCTGCCGTTCGCGTCCTGATAGTCGAAGCAGGACATGAGTATATCCCACGCAAGCCTGATGTCTCTCGACAGGAATATGGCCTGCATTCCCTGCTGCCAGCCGGAAATGTGCTCGAAAATGCCTCTGAGCATCTTCACGACCGTATGCTTGATTATCGTCTCCCCGTCGGGATCGCACATGAGGCCCCAGGTGGTCCAGGCGGCCTGCAGGCGGTTTTCCTCCCAGGGCTCGGGCAGCTTCGGGCACACCGCCTCGGCGAAGGAGTCGAACTCGGCCTTTACGGCGGCTACGCACTGCTCGTAGGAGGGATAGTCCTCAAGGGGTCTGTGGATCGGGTCTATGAGGTATTCCTCAAATACCATGTCGATCTCGCCGGCCGCGTCGGGCTCCAGCTCAAAGCCGCCCTTTCTGCTCAGCTTGCCCTTGAAGGGAACGAGCAGCATGTCGGACTTGCCGAAATCGGCCAGCCATGTGCCGTCCATCATGTTCTGAGCGCCGCCGCCCGCGCAGGTGATGCGCAGGGTCAGCCCGTCGGTACCCTTGCAGCGGACGAGCTTGCGCTCGCCTATGCAGAAGCGCACGCTGCCGTACTCGCTGTCAAGGATCACCTCGTAGGGCGTGGACGAAACGACCGCGGGCAGCTTTCTGCCGTCCTTGACCAGGTCCATCTTCATCTGACGGAGCGTGGTGTTCAGAGAGCCGCCGCCGCGGGTATTGCCCAGCCACAGATCCGCCTTGCCGAATTCCTCGCTGCCGCCGTTGGCCATAAAGAAGGCCATGAACGAGCCTCTGCGGGAAAACGGCGCAAGAGTGAGTCTGACAAAATTTTCAGCTTTTTTCATACCGTCTCTCCTTATACGTTGATTTGTTTCTTTTGCGGTCATTGTAACATACTTTCGACGGTTTGAAAAGCCGTTTATGTGCATAATGACGGTCCGGACAAATTTCTCCGAAACAGAGGGTCGGGCGGGCCGTATCCTCCCCCTAACGCAAGGCGGCGGAGAGCACAGTCTCCGCCGCCGCGAATTATTCGTTTTTCCGGACGCCCTGCTCTCATGAGCACAGCGCGATGAATTCCTCCGTCTCCCTTTTGAAGCCCTCAAGGCTCATGCGCCAGAAATCCGGGTCGGTAAGCTCCGTCCCGGCCACTCTGCCCGCGTCCTCCACGCTCATTACCGCGGTAGCCCTGAGGAATTTCTTATACAGCGGCACGAAGGCCGCTCCGTCCTTTTCGTATTTCTCGTACAGCCCGTTGGCGAGCAGGCCGCCGAAGGCGTACGGGAAGTTGTAAAAGCTGAGCTCGCCGCTGTAATAATGGCTCTTGCACAGCCACATATAGGGATGCATGAAGTTTTCGTCGAGGCCGTCGCCGTAGGCCTTCTTCTGGCAGTCGAGCATTATCGAGCACAGCCTGTCGGGGAACATGAATTCCTCGTCCCTGCTTTCGAACACCGCCGTCTCGAAAAGATAGCGCGAGTATATGTCGCATATCACCTGGCAGGCGTCCATGAGGCGGCTCTCGATAAGAGCGCGGCGCTTTACCGGGTCCTTCTCCTCCTTGATGACGGTCTTCATTATCAGCGTTTCGTTGAAGGTGGAGGCCGTTTCCGCCACGGGCATGGAATAGTCCGTGTTCATGATGCGGTTTCCGTAAAGATTATGGTTGTGGAAGGCGTGGCCGAGCTCGTGGGCAAGCGTGACCACGTCGCTGAGGCTGCCGTCGAAATTGGTGAGTATCCTGCTCTGCTTTACGGTATATATACCGCTGCAGAAAGCGCCGCCGGCCTTGCCGGCGCGGGGATAGAAGTCTATCCACTCCTCGTCAAAGGCGCGCCGCACCATCGCGGAAAGCTCGCCGTCGAAGCCGGCGAACCGCTCGGTCAGAAAATCCCCCGCCTCCGCGGCGGTAAAGCTCCTGTCGCTGCCGCCGAGGGGCGCGAACAGATCGTACCAGGGCAGGCCGCCCTCATGGCCCAGAAGCCGTGCCTTCGCGCGCATATATCCGTGAAATACGGGCAGATATTCGTCTATCGCCTCCATCAGCGCGTCCAGCGTCCGCTTTTCCATGCGGGCGTTGTGCAGCGCCTCGTCCAGAGGCGAAGCGTAGCCCTTGAGGCGGCAGCGGTTGAGCACCTCGAGCTTGATGCTGTTGAGGGAAAACGCCACGGCGTCCTTTATTTTTTCGTAGCACTTCAGCTCGGCCTCATAGGCGCTTTTTCTTACCTCGGGGTCCGGGTCGTAAGCTTTGTTGCGTATGTCGGACAGGTTAGTTTTCTCCCCGCCGAAGTCGACCTCGACCGTGCTGGTAAGATACTGCTGCATGTCTCCCCAGGCGGCGGAGCCGGAAATGGAGTATTTCGAAATGATCTCCTCCGCCCCGGGATCGAGCATATATCTGTCGTCCTCGCGGATGTTTTTCAGCAGATATGAATACTCCTCCAGAAGCGGGTCTGAGGCGATGACGGTCTCGAGAGAGTCAAGCGAGGCGACGTATCTGCGCAGCTTCGCGTCCGGAGCCGCGAGAGAGCTGTTTTTCGCCATGAGCCTTCCCATCACGGACACGCTCTCGGCGTCCGAGGTATCGGCAGCCTGACGCAGGCCCGCGTAGCTGCCGAGATTTATGTTCAGCGCCTCTATCTCCTCGGAAAGCAGGATAAAGGAACGCACGATCTCCCTCGGCTCTCCCTCCGGCCGCTCAGCGAGATCGGCAAAGCGGGCGCACAGCTCGTCGAGCTTCGCCATGTCCTCGGCGAAGCGGGGATCGTCATAACCCGAGTACAGCTCTTTGAGCGACCATTCTCCGTTCATGGGTCCAACTCCTTTTTTCGCGTGATCAGTTATCGTATATGGGATACTGCTTGCACAGCGCGTCGACCCTCGCGACTATTTCCTTGCGCTTTGCCTCATAGTCGAAGGTGGCCATGGTGATGAGCTCGCCGACCTCCTTCATTTCCTTCTCCCTGAAGCCGCGCGTGGTGACCGCGGGAGAGCCGAGACGTATGCCGGAGGTCTCGTCGGCGCTTCTCGGATCGGCGGGCACCTTGTTTTTGTTGGCGGTTATCCTTACGCCGTCCAGCCTTACCTCCAGCTCCTTGCCGCTCACGTCCAGCTTTTTCAGATCCATGAGCATAAGGTGATTGTCCGTGCCGCCCGATACCAGCTCTATGCCGTTGTCGAGCAGGGTCTGCGCCAGCGCGCGGGCGTTCTTGATTATCTGCTGCTGATACGATCTGAAATTCGGTCTGAGCGCCTCGCCGAGGGCCACGGCCTTCGCGGCGATGATATGCATGAGCGGGCCGCCCTGGGTGCCGGGGAAGATCGCGGAATTGATCTTTTTGGCTATCTTCTCGTCGTTGCAGAGTATTATGCCGCCGCGGGGGCCGCGCATGGTCTTATGAGTGGTGGTGGTGACCACGTCGGCATAAGGCAGGGGGCTGGGATGCTCGCCCGCCGCGACCAGGCCGGCTATATGCGCTATATCCACCATCAGGTACGAGCCTGCCTCCTTGGCTATCTCCCCGAAGGTCTTGAAATCTATTATGCGGGGATAGGCCGAGGCTCCGGCGACTATCATCTTGGGCCTGTGCTTGAGCGCCAGCTCGCGCACCTGATCGTAATCTATCCTGCCGGTCTGCGGATCCACGCCGTAGGAAACGATATTGTAATTCTTGCCCGAGAAGTTGGCGGGGCTGCCGTGGGTAAGGTGGCCGCCGTTGGCAAGGTCCATGCCCATTACGGTGTCGCCGGGCTTGCACAGGGCGAGGTATACCGCGTGGTTGGCCTGGGAGCCGCTGTGCGCCTGGACGTTGGCGTAATGCGCGTCGAATATCATCTTGGCGCGCTCTATGCAGATATTCTCCGCCATGTCCACGTACTCGCAGCCGCCGTAAAATCTGTGTCCGGGATAACCCTCGGCGTATTTATTGGTCAAAACCGAGCCCATCACCGCCATGACCTCTTCGCTGACAAGGTTTTCGGAGGCTATGAGCTCAATGTTGTTTCTCTGCCTGTGATACTCCAGCTCCATTACCCGGGCTACCTCGGGATCGTAATCGCTGATGAATTTCATGCTTTCCCTGATCATGATCTTTCTCCTTATATATGATTTGGCCTGTCGTCAAACAGTGAAAAATTCGAACACCGTGCGGCTTGTGAACACCTCTCCCGCCTTCAGGAGCGCGGAGGGGAAATCGGGTCTGTTCGGCGCGTCGGGATAAAACTGAGTTTCCAGGCAGAAGGCGCTTCCGCGTCCGTAGCGGCTGCCGTTTTTGCCCTCCGTGCCGCCGAGCCACACCGCGCTGTAAAGCTGCACCGCGGGCATGTCCGTATACATCCTCATCCCCCGTCCCGAAAGGGGGTCGTAAGCCTCCGCCTTTACCCCGTCTCCGGGCCGCAGCACGAAGCAGTTGTCGTAAATCGGTTCCCTTATAGGCCGTCTTGCGCGGAAGTCGTACTCGCTGCCCTCCACGCTCCTCGGCTCTCCCTGCGGTATCAGTCCCGGTCCGACGGGCAGATATTCGTCCGAGGCGAGATAAAGCTCCGTCGTCTCCACGGTGCCGCCGCAGGCCAGGTTGAAATAGCTGTGGTTGGTAAGGTTTATCACCGTGTCGGCGTCGCTGACGGCCGTATAATCGAGCGTCAGCCTGTTCGAGTCGTCGAGGGTCACGTCGAGGTCGACCTTAAGCGTACCCGGGAAGCCCTGATCGCCGTCGGGGCTGACAAGGCTCATGCGGACGCCCCTTTCGGTCATGCTCCCGGTCCATTTCCTCTTATGGAAGCCCTCTCCCCCGTGCAGGCAGTTGTTTCCCTCGTTTCGGGGAAGGGTATAGGTGACGCCGTTGAGCTCGAAGGACGCGTTCGCTATCCTGTTCGCGTAGCGGCCTATCGTGGCGCCCATGCAGGCGCGGTCGTTCCTGTATCCCGCCTCGCCGTCGTAGCCGAGAACTATATCTCCCGGCTCGCCGTTCCTGTCGGGAACGATCAGCGAGCGCAGCACCGCGCCGTATTCCAGCATTTCCAGCGAAAGCCCGTTTTTGTTTTTCAGGGAAAACATGTCGGCATATCCTTTCTCCCGCGCCTGCGGGCTCATTTCAGCACGAACGTCTCTATCGCGCGCGCGACGCCGTCCTCTTCGTTCGACGCCGTGATATGATCCGCCGCGGCCTTTACCTCCTCCTCGGCGTTTGCCATCGCCACGCCGAGCCCCGCCCAGCGCAGCATATCGGTATCGTTGTAGCTGTCGCCGAGAGCCATGATCTCCTCGCGCCTCACGTTCAGATATTCCGCCGCCTTTTTAAGTCCCTCGGCCTTGGATACTCTCGCGTCTATGAATTCGAGATAGCCGGGCTCGGATATGACGCAGCATACTCCCCCGAGGCAAAACTCCTTCTGACTGCGCTCGATGATCCCGGGCTCGTCCAGCCACATCGCCTTTGTCACTCCCTCGGCGGCAAGAGCGGCGGGATCGGTTATCGGCCTGCCCTCCGCGTTGTAGATCCTGCGGTATTTTTCGGTCCTTTCGTTCTTTCCGGACAAATACAGTACGCCGCGGGACCATACTATCACCGAAGCGCCGAGGCTCATTCCGCTCCGGATGATCTCCTCCGCCGCGGACGCCTCCAGCCCCTGTCTGTAAAGCACTTCCCCCGTGTCCGGTATCAGCACCTCGGCCCCGTTGTAGGTCACTATCGGCGTGCCGGGCTTTACCAGGTACAGGTATTTCCCCAGGCCCTGTACGGTACGGCCGGTGGAAAGCGTGAATATCGCGCCGAGCTCCCGGGCTTTTTTTACGGCGGCCTCCGTCGCCGGGCTTATCCTTTTTTCCGAGTCCACCAGCGTGCCGTCGACGTCGGCGGCTATCAGTCTTATCTTCATTTCTCCGCGCTCCCGCCGTCCTTTTTCGCGTCGTAGTCCTTCAGCTGTATCATTATCACGGCCGCGAACATCAGCACACAGCCCGTCAGCTCCCGGGCAGACATGCGCTGCTTCAGCACCAGCCAGCCCGACAGCACCGATACGACCGCCTCAAGGCTCATTATGAGCGACGCCGCGGTCGGCGGCACCCGCTTCTGAGCCACTATCTGCAGGGTGTACGCCACGCCGCAGGAAAGCACGCCCGCATACAGCAGCGGCAGCCACGCCCCCGCGATATTCCCCGCGGAGGGCCGTTCGAATATCAGCGCAAGCGCGCAGGCGAGCACGCCGGTAATGATAAACTGTATAAACGATACCCTTACCGCGTCGACCGAGCGGGACAGGGCGTCCACGCACACGATATGCATCGCGTAAAGCACGGCGCTGGCGAAAACGAACACGTCGCCCTTGCCGATATTGAGCTCTCCCGACCTCATGCACAGCAGGTACAGCCCCACAAGGGCCGTCGCCACGGCTATCCAGGTCATGGGCCCCGTGCGTTTTTTCATGAATACGCCTATGATGGGCACCAGCACGATATAAAACGAGGTTATGAAGCCCGCTTTGCCCACGGTGGTGTACTGTATGCCTATCTGCTGCAGGTCGGTCGCCGCGAACATGATAAGTCCGCATATCGCTCCGGCCTTCAGCGTCTGTTTATTATCGGCCGAGCCGTCGCGGAATATAAGCATCACCGGCAGAAGCGCCAGCGCGCCTATCGCGCTTCTCACCCCGTTGAAGGTCAGCGGGCCGACGTGATCCATGCCCACGCTCTGGGCTACAAAAGCCGAGCCCCATATCACTGCCGTCAGCAGCAGCATCAGGGTTCCGGCGATCCTCTGTTTATTCATTCTCCGTTTTTCAGTCTCTCCACGGTCTTTGCGATCTCCGGCCTTGCCTCCTCCATCATGGGGAGCCATTCTTCCTCATAGTCAAAGGTCACGTCCTCGCCGGAGCGTATGCGCGTCACATATCCCTCCAGCAGGGGAAAGTCCTTTTCATAGCAGTGGTAGCTGTTCGCCCTGTGGGCATACGAGCCCATGGCGCAGCCGAGGGAGTCGGCAAAGCGTTTCTGAAGCATTATTAGAGCAAACGCGTTCATATACGTCGCCTTGCAGGCGTCGTTGGAGCGGAACAGCACCTTGCAGTGCAGCGCCCCGCCGCGGATGAAATACTGTATATGCTGCAGGCAGGCGGGATTTTCGTTGCCCTCGGCGGCGTCGTGCCGCCAGTCGCGCACGTCTATCACCGCGCGTCGGGACGAAGGATTGCGCCTCAGCTCCCGCTCTATGAACGGAAACTGCTCCGCCATCCTCGAATGATAGGTATACGCCCAGTTGCCCCGCTCTATCTCGAAATCGAGTATGCCGTCGAGCATCTCCTGCCGGTACTGCTCCAGCTCCCGGTAGCCGCCTATAAAGCAGCGGCTGATCATCGGCTCGGCAAGGGGCTCTTCGGCAAAGAGGGTCATGGACAGTTCTTTCTGATTGGTATTGTAGTCGGGACAGGGGGTCACCTCGCCCTTTTCATACAGCAGCTCAAGGGAACGGTGGTATGCCTCGGGAAGGGTGCGGCCTTCCGCAATATACTCTCTCATGTCGTCCTCCATTGTTACTGTTTTTTAAGAAGCTTTCCTATCTCTCCTATAAACTCGGCGCTGTCCGCCGTTTTGACCTCTTCCTCGCACAGCGCGGCAAGATCGGCCGTCATCACTCCGCCGTTTATCACGGCAAGCGAAGCCTCCTCCAGCCGCCCGGCGAAATCGCGCAGCTCCGCGCTGCCGTCCAGCTCGCCCCTCTTGCGCAGGGCTCCGCTCCAGGCAAAGATCGTGGCGATGGGATTGGTGGAGGTCTTCTCGCCCTTGAGCCAGCGGTAATAGTGTCTCGTTACGGTGCCGTGGGCGGCCTCATACTCGAAGCAGCCCCCGGGAGATACCAGCACGCTGGTCATCATGGCAAGGGAGCCGAACGCCGTTGAGACCATATCGCTCATAACGTCGCCGTCATAGTTCTTGCAGGCCCACACGAACCCGCCCCTGGAGCGTATCACTCTCGCGACGGCGTCGTCTATGAGCGTATAGAAATACTTTATGCCGGCCTCCTCGAAGCGCCGGCTGTACTCCTGCCGGTAAAGCTGCTCGAATATGTCCCTGAAACGTCCGTCGTATACCTTGGAGATGGTGTCCTTGGACGAAAACCAGAGATCCTGTCCCAGCTCGAGGGCGTATTCGAAGCAGGCGCGGGCAAAGGCGGTTATGGAGTCGTCCCGGTTGTGCATGCCCTGAATGACGCCCGGACCCTTGAAGGTATATATCTCCCTGCGCTGCTCGCCCTTTTCTCCGCTCAGCACCAGCTCGGCCCTGCCCCCCTCGGGAACGAGCATCTCCACGGCCTTGTACACGTCTCCGTAAGCGTGGCGGGCTATGGTGATGGGCTCGGTCCAGCCGCGGACGTAGGGCTTTATCCTCGGAGTGATTATCGGCGTGCGGAACACGGTGCCGTCGAGCGCCGCCCTTATGGTGGCGTTGGGGCTCTTCCACATCTGTTTGAGGCCGTACTCCTCCATTCTTTGGGCGTTGGGCGTGATGGTGGCGCACTTCACGCCCACCTTCAGCCTTTTCACGGCCTCGGCAGCTTTGACGGTCACCTCGTCGTCGGTGGCGTCCCTGTTGGGCAGACTCAGGTCGTAGTACTCCGTGTTCAGCTCCACGAAGGGCTCTATCAGCTCTTCCTTTATCATTTTCCAGAGCACACGGGTCATTTCATCCCCGTCCATCTCAACGATGGGGTTCATTTTTATTTTCATTTGTTCGTCCTCGCATACCAGTTCATAAGGCAGCCCGCCAGCAGTATGTCCCTCTCCTCTTCCGTGAGGCCGTCAAGATGCAGGGTGATGTCGCTGACCCTGTCTCCAGAAACGATCCTGGCGGGAATGTCCCTGTCCATGTTCATAAGCGCTTTTCTCAGGCCCGGCACGTAAAGGCAGTCGCCGGTCTTGTGATCGAATTCGACGTCCCTGTCTATCGTAAAGGGCATTATGCCCCAGTTGACGCAGTTGGAGCGGTATCGCTTGGTGGCGAACTCATAGCATATGTTCGCGCATCCGCCGAGCACTCTCTGGCAGGAGGCCGCCTGCTCTCTCGCGGAGCCGTCGCCGGGCTTTCTGGCGAAGATCGCCGAGCCCAGGCGCGTATGCTCCAGCTCCTTCTCTCCCAGGCCCAGCGTTTCGGCGGCCTTTTTCATGTTTTCGGAAAAGGCCTTCGCCGCCTTGGAGCGGTCAGCGTAGCCGGGGTCCCTGCGGGACAGGGCGAACTCGGCAAGCTTTATCGGGTTGGAACGGTACGACGAGGTTTCGCCGGAGGGTATGAGCTCGTCGGTGGTGGTGACCTCGTCGTGTATCACGCTGCACAGCTCCGCCAGCAGATCGTCGCCGCAGTCGGGTATCTCGGGCCAGGGCGTTATGTTGGGGCCGAATTTCAGCTCCTCGGAGGCGTCGGCCCGGCCGAAGCCGAAATATACCCTTTTTTCATAGCTTGAAATATCGAAGGTCCTGCCGTGCTTTTCGGGCGGAGTATAGTCGAATTCGGCAGCCGAGGTCAGCGCGCCGCCGTTCGCCGCCGTCGCGGCGATGGAGCGGGCGTCCATCAGCATCACCGCCGCGAGCTGCCCGTCGGACGGCCTCGAGCCCTCGCGGTTGGGGAAATTGCGCGTGGTATGGCGGGCGGAAAGGCCGTTGTTTTCCGGCACTTCTCCCGCGCCGAAGCAGGGGCCGCAGAAGCAGGGCTTGAATTCCGCCCCGCTCTGAAGCAGGCTCTGCTGTATGCCGTCGGCTATAAGCTCTATGTTGACGGGTATGCTCGGCGGATATACCGACAGGGAGAAGCCCCCGCTGCCCACGCCGCGGCCTTCGAGTATGGCCGCGGCCTCGGCGATGTTGTCGTACATGCCGCCGGAGCAGCCGGCGATCACGCCCTGGTCGAGCATGAGCCTGCCGTTCTTTATCTTGTCGGTAAGGCGTATGTGTCCGCCCAGCTTTTCCTCGCCGCGCTTCTCGGCCTCCCGCAGATAGTCGCCCGGGTTTGCGATAAGCTCGCGCAGGGTCACGGCCTCGGAGGGGTGGAAGGGCAGCGCCGCCATGGGCTCCACGCGGGAGAGGTCTATCTCTATCATGGCGTCATACCATGCTCCTTCGCCCGGCTGCAGGCTTCTGAAAGCCTCGGGTCTGCCGTGGACGGCGTAGTATTCCTCCACGGCCCCGTCGGTCACCCATATCGAGCTGAGGGCGGCGGTCTCGGTGGTCATTACGTCTATGCCTATCCTGAAGTCCATCGGCAGCGAGGCGACGCCCGGGCCGGCGAATTCCAGCACCTTGTTTTTCACAAAGCCGTTTTTGTATACCGCGCCGCACAGAGCTATCGCCACGTCGTGAGGCCCCACGCCTCTGTTCGGCGCTCCCGTCAGCCATACCAGCACTGTTTTGGGGCAGTCGATATCATACGTGTTGTTCAGCAGCTGGCGCACTATTTCCGGTCCGCCCTCGCCCACGCCCATGGTGCCCAGGGCTCCGTAGCGGGTATGACTGTCCGAGCCGAGTATCATCCCCCCGCAGGAGGCCGTCATCTCTCTGGCGTACTGATGTATCACCGCCTGATTTGCCGGGACGTATATGCCGCCGTATTTCTTCGCCGCGGAAAGGCCGAAGGCGTGATCGTCGGCGTTTATCGTGCCGCCGACGGCGCAGAGGCTGTTGTGGCAGTTCGTCATCACGTAGGGCACGGGAAATTCCCTCAGTCCGCTTGCGATGGCGGTCTGAATGATGCCTACGTAGGTTATGTCGTGGGAAATGAGGCTGTCGAATTTTATTTTCAGACTCTTTCCGGCAGCGCCGCCGTGCGCTCTGAGTATCCTCCGGCTCATGGTTTTTTCGCTTCCGGAAGCGATGTCCGCGTCCTCAAAGACCGGCCTGCCGTTTTTCAGAAGGACGCCTCTGTCGTAAAGCTTTATCATTTCTTTCGTCTCCCCGGTTCCATGCCTTGATCTGGTTGAATTTATTTGTGTATTGTATCACGTTTGACTAAATAAAAAAAGCATTATTTTATATAACGCCGGGCGGTTTTTCCGGTCTATTTCCGTCAAAACTCCCTCCGGTCCCGGCCTCCGCCGCCGCCCCGTCCGGCGCGTCCGGCCCGGCTCAGGCGGGCAGCGGGGGGCATACGCCGGGCTTTTTGCGGAGTTTTTGCATGTTATATGAGATTTCCTGCAAAAATCGCGGCGTTTTTTCGTGTTTTTATATGAAAAATGAATGGCGATAAAATAATGCTTGCAAATACATATCCGCTACATTATAATGATACGCAACTTCACCCTTTCAAGGAGACTCATCATGGAGCACGATACCCCCATTTCCGCAGTTCATCTCGACCGGCTGTACCGCCAGATGTATACGGAATATGTGATCGATAAAAGCTACTACAACCCCAGCATCAAGCTCGGCCTGCGCAATATGGACGGCACCGGCGTTCTCGCCGGGGTCACGAAAATAGGCAGCGTGCAGGGCTACGTCATGCAGGACGGCGAGCGCATGCCCATACCCGGCAAGCTGTATTACCGCGGCATAGACGTGGAGGAGATCATCAACGCCCACAGGGCCGAAAACACCTTCGGCTACGAGGAGGTCGCCTATCTGCTCCTTATCGGCCGTCTGCCCAACGAGGAAGAGTTCGGCATATTCGACACGATCCTTTCCTCCGCCCGCATACTGCCCGAGGGCTTTTTCGAGGACATGATCCTCAAGGCTCCGAGCCCCAACATCATGAACAAGCTCAGCCGCTCCGTGCTGGCTCTCTATTCCTATGACAAGAACCCCGACGACACCTCCATGGGCAACATGCTCAGGCAGGCCATAGAGCTGATAGGCCGCTTCCCCCCCATCGTGGCCGACGCCTACGCGGTAAAGAGGCACTATTACGAGGGCAAATCCCTCTACATACACAATCCCAAGGAGAAGCTGTCGGTATCCGAGAATTTCCTGCGCATGGCAAGGAAGGACAAGAAATACACCGACGCCGAGGCGAAGCTGCTCGACCTCATGCTCATACTTCACGCCGAGCACGGCGGCGGCAACAACTCCGCTTTCGTCTGCCGTACCCTGTCCTCCAGCGGCACGGACACCTACAGCGCCATTGCCGGAGCCGTCGGCTCCCTCAAGGGCCCTCTCCACGGCGGAGCCAACCAGAAGGTAATGGAAATGTTCCTCAACATCAAGGAGAACGTTTCCGATATCGCGGACGAGGACGAAATAGCCGCGTATCTCTCAAAGATACTCGACGGCGAGGCCAACGATCTCAGCGGCAAGATCTACGGTCTCGGACACGCGGTATACACCATATCCGATCCCAGAGCGGTCATACTGAAAAAATACGCCGCCGACATGGCCCGCGAAAAGGGCATGGACGACGACTTCCGCCTTATGGAGACCATAGAGCGCCTCGGCATACCTCTGATAATGCAGCGCAAGGGTCTGAGCATACCGATGTGCGCCAACGTGGATATGTACTCCGGTCTGGTTTACAGCATGCTCGGCATACCTCAGGAGCTTTTCACGCCGCTGTTCGCCATAGCGCGCATAGCCGGCTGGTGCGCTCACCGCATCGAGGAGGCGACGACCTGCAACCGCATAATCCGTCCCGCCTACCGCGCCGCGGTCAAGTCCACGCCCTACCTGCCCATGAGCAAGAGATGATTTAACAGCATAAAAAAGAGGGCTTTCCGTCCTCTTTTCAATACCGATAAAGGGTAAGGCAGTTTGCCTTACCCTTTATCAGTATTCATTATGATCCGTTATTTCAGATTTTTAACCATTCTTGTCGCAATAGCGAGGGCTTGCTCGCGTGTGGCCTGCGCATACCCGATCGCAGCTTCCGAGTCTGTTGTTGCCCTCGGCGCAAAGGTGTTGTTGCCTACACCGTTAATGATACCATTTGCCGCCATGAAGTAAACGCTCGGCTTTGCCCAATCGGAAATATCAGCATCATCTGCAAAAGGCGCAGGCATTGTAAACATGGCATTAAAGGTATCTGCAAAATCACCGTCCCTGCTCATTTCCCAACCGTCGATCGAAATCTTCTTATACACTCTTGTCAGCATTGTCGCCGCTTGTTCTCTATTCAACAAGGTGTCGGGATGGAAAGTAGTCGCGCTCGTTCCCGTGGTAATACCCACCCGGTATGCCTTTAAGACTTCCGTATCACTTGTATCGGTAAAGGGATTGACCTCCGCAGGGTTTGCCTTTTCGCCTGAAAGAGCTTCAAATACTCTGACGCTTACCGCTGCAAACTCTGCTCTCGTAATCGGCTTTGTGAGGTCTGCCTCTCTCAGGTCGTCGGGGATGAGACCAAGTCTGTCCGCCTCTGCAAGCTCGACCATAGCCCATTGTGACGCGGTAAAATCCGCCTTTTCATTGAGGGTCAGCACGTTGGACCAGTCGCTGTATCTGCTGTTGCCGTCTGCGTCCGCGCCATTGTAGCGGGCGCGCGCCTTGACCTGGGAATCCACGTGGAGTTCGTCAAGATACCAGGTTTCAAAAATGCCGTTCCAGCCGTCGTCATCCTGCTCGTAATTGGGAGAATAGCTCAGAGTACTCTCCGCAGTCTCGGACCATTCGGCTCCGTCAATGGCGTATTGCAGGTCAATTTGGCCGATATATCCGGCCTGATTGTAGCCCGATTCGTGATTTTCAAAATAATCAATTGCATTGCGCACATTGGCAGGCGTCTGCACCGTGACCTCCAGCCAGACAAGGCCCTCTCCGTCATCGTGGATTTCCAGCTTGGAGATAATCGGTGCGGTTTTCAGGTCTGCTTCGGTCGGGGCTGTTGCCGCCATAGCATACATGGGGAATAGCGACAGTGCCGTTAAAAGCACAAGAATTGTTGATATAATCTTTTTTTTCATGGGATTTGTCCTCCGTTCCATACTATATACCGTTATTGTTCATATATTTCTGCCGTGATTTTTATTATATAACGTATCTGCTGTAATACAAGGTCTGTGTCACATTTCCTCTCGCTGTTTTCGTGCTCTTTCACCAACCGGCATTATGCCGTCTGCGTACGGTCAAGAATGAACGTTTTATTCGCTCAAAATAATACGTCAACTGTTATCCGGGACAGAGACATAAACAAAGGGGCTGCAGCGAAACCAAAGATCGCCGCAGCCTCTTTTTTTTATTATCATTGCTCTTCTTCCTGCTCGGGCTCGCCGTCCTCGTAAGCCGCCTCGGGCGCCGGTCCGGCTCCCTGCATTTCGTTCCACTGCTCTCTTGTGATCAGCAGGGCTCTCGGCTTGGAGCCCTCGAAGGGACCTACTATGCCTCTGTCCTCCATCTGATCGACAAGGCGCGCCGCCCTCGAGTAGCCGAGCTTCAGTCTGCGCTGCAGCATGGACACGCTCGCCTGCCCCGATTCGAGTATGACCTCCACGGCGGCGGAGAACAGCTCGTCGGTATCGCCGTCGGTCTTGTCCTCGGGTATCTCGGACTGTTCCTCCTTGCGGCTGTCCTTGTCGATGCTGCGCTCTATTTCGTCCTGCACCTCGCTGGAGTAATTTGCCAGGCCCTGTTCCTTTACGAAATTGACCACGCTCTCCCTCTCGGCGTCGGTCACGAAGGTGCCCTGCACGCGCATGGGCTTGCCTATACCCACAGGAGAATAGAGCATGTCGCCCTTGCCTACCAGCTTTTCCGCGCCCACGGCGTCAAGTATGATGCGGGAGTTCAGCGAGGAGTCCACCGCGAAGGCGATGCGCGAGGGTATGTTGGCCTTCATAAGGCCGGTGATAACGTCGGCGGACGGCCTCTGGGTGGCAATGACGAGGTGTATGCCCGCCGCGCGGCCCATGGCCGCGATACGGCAGATGCTCTCCTCCACTTCCTTGGCGGCCACGAGCATGAGGTCGGCCAGCTCGTCTATCAGCACCACTATCTGCGGAAGCTTCTGCCCGCCCTCGGTCTTTTCCATCAGCTTGTTGTAAGAGGCGAGGTCCCTTGCGCCCACGTCGGCGCACAGGCGGTTGCGCTTGAGCATCTCCATAACGGACCACTGCAGGGCGCCCGCGGCCTTCTTGGGATCGGTCACGACGGGTATGAGCAGATGCGGTATGCCGTTGTATATCCCGAGCTCCACCATCTTGGGGTCGACCATGATGAGTCTGACCTCGTCCGGGCGGGACTTGTAGAGCAGGGAGAGTATGAGCGAGTTCATGCAGACCGATTTGCCCGAGCCGGTGGTACCGGCTATGAGCATATGCGGCAGGCTCGCAATGTCGCCCACTATGGGAGTGCCGCCTATGTCCTTGCCTATGGCGAAGGTCAGGCGGGATTCCTTGCCCTTGAACGCCGGGGTATCTATGACGTCCCTGAGGAAAACGGTGTTGGTCATCTTGTTCGGGACTTCTATGCCCACTATGGATATCTTCCCCGGTATCGGCGCTATCCTCACGCCGGTCGCTCCGAGAGCCAGCGCGATATCGTCGGCAAGGTTGGTCAGCTTGTTCAGCTTCACGCCCTGCTCCAGCTCCACCTCATAGCGGGTGACGGTGGGGCCGCGCGTCACGCCGCATATCTCCGCGGCTATGCCGAAGCTCTTTATCGTGGCGGACAGGCGCCTGGCGTTGACGCTCATTTCTTCCTGTCCGTCGGCGGCGTTCACGGCGCTGCCCTTAGTGAGCAGGTCCATGGGAGGATAGACGTATTTCACTTCCTCCGGCTCGGCAAGGTTTTTCTCTATGGAGTCGGCCACCTCGGCGGCGGCCTTTTTCTTTTCAAGCTCTTCGGCGGCCTTGGCGGCCCTGTCCTCCTCGCGGCTCTTCGCCACCTCGGCGGCGGATACCTGCGCGCTCTCCGGGCGCGTCTCGGCGGCGGGACGCTCGCGCGCGCCGCTCTCCGCCGCGTCTGCGGCAAAGCG
>JAEEGH010005061.1_pt1 | contig 33431 bp, 27 predicted proteins | sample 9134181 | NCBI WGS metagenome assembly JAEEGH01 (sample SAMN16246544, study PRJNA631951) | gut metagenome | biome: gut microbiome; feature: rumen; material: DP-attached | host: Bos | place: Iran: Karaj | collected 2018-10
GCTTTGAAAGATATAGATTTCAAGGTGGAACAAGGCGATGTGGTGGGCATCATCGGCAAGAATGGAGCTGGGAAAAGCACCTTGCTGAAATTGCTCTCGCGTGTGACAGGACCAACCACCGGGACAATCAGGGCAAAGGGTCGAATTGGTTCCTTGCTTGAGGTGGGTACGGGTTTCCATCCTGAAATGACAGGCCGCGAGAACATTTTCATGAACGGTTCCATCCTTGGTATGACCAAACCCGAGATTAACCGGAAACTTGACGAGATTATTGATTTTTCAGGATGCGAGCGTTATATTGACACGCCTGTGAAACGTTACAGCTCGGGTATGACCGTGCGCCTCGGATTTGCGGTTGCTGCGCACCTTGACCCAGAGATTCTTGTGGTCGACGAGGTGCTTGCCGTTGGCGATGCCGAATTCCAGAAGAAGGCTATCGGAAAGATGCAGGATGTATCGCAGGGTGAAGGTAGAACGGTGCTGTTTGTGAGTCATAATATGGCAAGCATTAGGCAATTGTGCAAACATGGTGTTCTTCTTGAGAACGGTAGTGTCAAAGCTATTGGAGAAGTTAATGAAATCGTGGATTTATATCTTGAGCAGGAAACGCTGCGAGGCGAGGAAAACCATGAGTGGACTTTGGAGACAGGTCCTCGTTATGGCAACATCACTATCCTTAAGTCAGCAATCGAATACAAAGGTAACAACCTGAACTCAGCCATGCCTTTCGACTTGGTGTATGAATTCTACACTCATGAGGACGGTCTGACATTGTCTGTAAACCCACATGTATACAATTCTCATGGAGTGTGCCTTTTCAATATTGAAACATCAATGGAGAGCCTTTCCAAAGGCTATCACAAGGCAGTGTTTCATGTTCCGGGAGGTTTGTTTTGTGCAGGCAATTATATGGTTGATAACATGTATTGCAACCGTAACACATGCTATTATCTTCACCGTAAAGCCAATAGATTTGAGATTTTGAACGGCAGAGACGACTTCTTCGGGCATTATGTCGGAGTGTATTATCCAACGATGATAACGAACGAGTATAGTCACGACAATCTTAGAAAGTGAGCCAAGCATTACTAATACAACTTCCGAAGTTCTTTGATGAGCGAGGCAACCTCTCTTTTTTTGAGAACATGGCACAATTGCCCTTCGCCATCAGACGAGTGCATTGGATTTACGATGTGCCAGGTGGCGAAACACGGGGTGGGTTGGCATATATGGAAACTGAAGAATTTGTTGTAGCCATGTCTGGCAGTTTCGATGTAAAGGTCGACGACGGTGTGACGCAACAGAAATTCTCTCTAAATCGCTCCTATTTGGGACTTTATATTCCCAAAGGCACATGGCGCAGTATTGACAACTTTTCCACTAATTCAGTGGCAGTCATCGCAGCTTCTACGCATTATGACCCTGATGATACCATCCGCAACTATCAAGATTTCATAGACTTGTCAACCAGAAAGCAAGACTTAGAGCAAATGGACTTGCATTTGGCACCAACTGTTGAAGTCGAAGGCCGTTTTAGCGTTTTTGATTGCTCAATTATTGAGTTAGACCGTCATCATTCGAAGCGCAAGGGTGATATTTCGGTAGTGGAGAATGGCGAGACGGTGCCTTTCGATGTCAAGCGGGTGTATTACCTGTATGATGTGCCAGGAGGCGTAGAGCGCGGAGGTCATGCCCATAAGGCATTGTCACAATTTATTGTGGCCGTAAGCGGAGCTTTTACGGTGACGCTTAACGATGGCAAGGCAAAACGCTCATTTACGCTTAACCGTCCTTACCAGGGCTTACTCGTCAAACCGGGAATATGGCGTGACTTGAGCGATTTTTCTTCGGGTAGTGTGTGCCTTGTACTGGCTTCCGAAAAATACGACGCGTCGGATTATATCCGCGACTTTGACGAATTTCTGAAATATAGAAGATGACACAGATACCTTTCCTTTCCCTCAAAGATGTCACAGCAAAGTATGCTGATGAAATCCACGAGGCCGTAAACCGAGTAATCGATAGCGGATGGTGCTTGCAAGGCCGTGAGAACGAACGGTTTGAAAGGCACTATACCGACTACATCGGTACAAAGTATTGTATTGGATGCGGTAATGGCTTAGATGCGCTGATTTGGATTTACCGTGCTTATATTGAGTTTGGTATCATGCACAAGGGCGATGAGGTCATCGTGCCAGCAAATACTTATATTGCCTCGGTTTTGGCTATTACAGAAAACGGGTTAAAAGCTGTACTTGTGGAACCCAATCCGAAGACTTTGGAATTGGACGACAACAAGATTGAGGAAGCCATCACTCCTCGAACCAAGTCCATCTTGTTAGTTCATCTTTATGGTCGGTGCGCTTACACCCAAAAGATTGGAGAAATTTGCGCAAAATATGGTTTGCATCTTGTGGAAGACAATGCGCAAGCGCATGGCTGCTCATACAACGGCAAAAAAACGGGTTCTATTGGAGAAGTGGCTGGACATAGTTTTTATCCTGGCAAAAACCTCGGTGCCTTAGGCGATGGAGGTGCTGTAACCACTGACAATAAGGAATTATCTGACTGTATTCGAGCCTTGGCTAACTATGGTAGCCAGAAGAAATATGTGTTCAAATATCGTGGCCGCAACAGCCGTTTGGATGAGATTCAGGCCGCAGTGCTGGATGTGAAGTTGAGGCATTTGGACGAGGACAACCGCTTGCGTCAACAAGTGGCGGCGTATTATTACGATAATATCAATAATCCTTTTATCACTTTGCCAGCAAGGTTGCCTGATGAAAACAATGTCTATCATCTGTTCCCTGTTTTTTGTGAGCGTCGCGATGAGTTGCAACAGTTTTTGTCGCAGAATGGTATCCAGACTTTGATCCATTATCCTATTCCTCCTCATAAACAGGAGTGTTATAAGACATGGAATAATTGTAGTTATCCAATTACAGAGAAGATACATGCTCAGGAATTATCAATACCAATGAATCAGGTGTTAAAAAGGTTAGAAGCTAAGCTTATTGTTGATAGCCTTAATTCTTTTAGGCCTTTATAAAAATTGAAAATACTTACAGTTTTCTTTGGTAGATTCCCAAAATAGTCGTACCTTTGCAAAATTAAAAGGGAATCGATTCCAAAAACAGTTCCTTTTTTGGAAGTTTTTTGAGTTGTAAAGTGTCTAACACTTTGGTTATAAGTTTGTTATGCCTATGTGTTAGGAAGGTTGTTGCTTGTCTATATTTATGGAATTAATTAAAACTGCCATTGACGGCTTGTATATTATCGAACCACGAATCTTTAAAGATTCGCGAGGCTATTTCTTCGAATCCTTCTCTCAACGAGAATTCGATGAGAAAGTTGGTAAGATCACTTTCGTTCAAGATAATGAAAGCAAATCAAGCTACGGTGTGATGAGAGGCTTACACTTCCAGCGTCCTCCCTTTACGCAGAGTAAATTGGTTCGCTGTGTCCAAGGTGCTGTCTTGGATGTAGCGGTCGATATCCGAAAAGGGTCACCGACCTATGGTCAGCACGTAGCTGTGGAACTGACAGAGGAAAACCATCGTCAGATTTTTATCCCTAAAGGTTTTGCCCACGGTTTTGCTGTGCTGTCAGAAACAGCAGTCTTTCAGTATAAGTGTGATGAGTTCTATCACCCTGAAGCTGAGGGAGGTATCAATATCATGGATGATTGTTTGGATATAGATTGGAGGGTCCCTATCAATAGAGCTGTCCTCTCAGAAAAAGACACAAAGTATCATTCGTTACGAGATTTTTGTAGCCCATTTGTGTATTAATCCTATACTAAAGAATGAAAAAAGTTATTACATATGGTACATATGACCTGTTGCATCAAGGTCATATTAATCTTTTACGCAGAGCAAAAGAACTTGGGGAATACCTGATAGTAGGTGTTACTAATGATAGTTTTGACCGTGACAGAGGTAAATTGAATGTGCGTAATAATGTACTTGAACGAGTAGAAGCAGTCAAAGCGACAGGTTATGCCGACCAGATTATAATTGAGGATTATGTCGGTCAGAAAATTGATGATATACAGAAATACGATGTTGATATTTTTGCTATCGGTAGTGACTGGGAGGGTAAATTTGACTATTTGAAGGAGTTTTGTGAGGTCGTATATCTTCCCCGTACTGAAGGTATTTCAAGTACGATGTTACGAAATGATACGCAGTTAACGGTTAAGATTGGTATTTTGGGGTGTGGACGAGTTGCGTATCGTTTCCCTATCGAGGCTGATGTGGTCAGTGGTATCAATGTTGTTGCCGCTTATGATATAGAAGTAGATCATGCTCAAAGTTTCTCCACTCAATTTGAAAATGTGATAGCATATACTGAAATAGATAAATTTTACGATGCTGTAGATGCCATATATATAGCCACTCCCCATTTAGCTCATTATGAAAATATCAAAGATGCGCTGCTACACAAAAAACATGTCTTATGTGAAACGCCCATGGTGTTGAATGGAGGGCAAGCTAAAGAATTGTATAAAATCGCAGAACAGATGGGGGTTATATTAATGGAAGCCAATAAAACGGCCCATTGCCCTGCCTTTAATCATTTGATCGTGCTTATAAAATCTGGATTAATCGGTGATATTGTGGATATAGAGGCTTCTTTATCTCAATTGCTGGATAAGTCTGGACGTGAGTTTGATGTAAAACAGGCTGGAGGAGCTCTTTTTGAACAAGGTTCTTATCCGTTACTGCCAATATTTAGGCTGATGGGGATTCATTATGAAGATCTTATGCTTTTTTCTCGCATGGAGAATGGTGTTGATATCTATACACGCGGTGTTTTTAGATATAATAATGCTTCATGTTCTTTCAAAGTGGGACTTGGTGTTAAAACAGAAGGTAATCTTGTCATATCTGGTACAAAAGGTTATGCCTACGTGCCAGCCCCATGGTGGAAAACTGATTATTTTGAACTTCGATATGAAGACCAGAATGAAAACAAAAAGTTTTTTTATAAATGGGATGGTTTCGGATTACGATATGAAATACAGGAATTTGTTTCATGTATATTGAACCATCGTTTCTCTTCTGCTCGTTTACGCAGACGAGAGAGCATCCAGATGGCATATGTTATGGAACAGTTTGTGAATCAGCAGAATATCTATATTATTTAGTAACGAGCATCTTTTGTGTTCGTCCTGAATGTGTTTCATAAACATGGAACAGCAACAATATAAAAGCAGTAATAAGAGGATAGCCAAGAATACACTTTATATGTATTTCCGAATGGCCATTCTTATGCTGGTATCCCTCTACACTTCACGTGTGGTTCTTGCCAATTTAGGTATAGATGATTATGGAATTTACAATGTCGTTGGGGCATTGATTGTTTCATTCACCTTTATTAAAGGCCCTTTAAGCAGTGCCACTCAACGATTCTTGAATTTTGAGATGGGGGTTAAGACTAACGGAAGACCGAATCTGGTATTCAACGTCAGTCTTTATGTGTATATCGTCATTGCTGTTTTATTAGTTCTTGTACTGGAGATTGGTGGACTATGGTTCCTAAATAATCAGATGAATATTCCTGATGGTCGCATGTCTGCTACGCAGTTCACTTTTCAGGTTAGTCTCATTTCATTGCTTTTTAGTTTTGCGCGTGTTCCGTATGATGCATTGATTATTACAAATGAACGATTATCCTTTTATGCATTACTTAGTTTGCTGGAGGTAACGTTAAAACTACTCAATGCATTCTCTCTATCATACTTCATGGTTGATAAACTTGAATTGTATGCAATCAATCATTTAGCTATAGATATAATAATTACTTCCACATTTATAACCTACACAAAAGTTAAAATTCCCGAGTTTAAGTTTACAGGAGAGTGGGATGGTAAGATTGCCCGTTCGCTTCTCAAATTCACAGGCTGGGGCTTGTTTGGCTCTTTTACTGCCATGACAGCAGATGAAGGCGTGACAATTATTATTAATATCTTTTGTGGCGTTTTTGTTAATGCATCAATGGGTATTGCCCAGCAAATCAATAATGCTATCTGTGGACTTGCATCTAACTTCCAGACAGCATTCCGACCACAAATCATGAAAAGCTATGCCTCTGGTGACTGGCAAGATATGAATACATTAATAGAGCGTACTTCCAAATTCTCTTTTCTTCTTATCTTTCTTATTGCCTTTCCTTTTAGTTTAAATTGTGAATTTATTCTGGATCTATGGCTAAAAGAGTGGCCGCCGCTGGCGAGGGATTTTTGTATCTTTTTTATGGGCTATTCGTTGATTAATGTTCTTGGTGCGCCATTTTGGATGGCTATCTATGCTACCGGGAATATTAGAAACTATCAATTGCTTTATAGTTGTATTTCCCTATTAAATATAGTCTTTTCTTACATCCTTCTTTTATTAGGCTTATCTCCGTGTTCAGTATTGGTTGTCAAAATCCTTTTGGAGGTTGCTATTCTGACTACAAGAATTGAATTGGTAAGAAGATATGTTAATTTTGTACCCTCTATATATTCTAAGAAGGTATTGCTACCTTGTACTTTCGTTTTGCTTCTTTCATCCCTACTAATCATACCTTTTTGCTTTCTGATAGGTATAGGATGGATCCGGCTAATTGTTACATTGATGTTATTTGTTATTTTGTATCCATTCTTGATTTACTATATATGTTTGTCAAGTTCCGAACGGAAATATGTTTCGGAAAAGTTATCCATGATTACAATAAAAAAATAATATGATAGGTTTATGATTAATTTTACAGTTGGTCCTGTGCAGTCAAGTGATGCTGTCCGGGCTATTGGCGCAGAACAAGTTCCTTATTTTAGAACGACCGAATTTTCTGAGGTCATGTTGGAAAATGAGCGTCTTATTAAGAAGTTTGCTCATGCAACAGATGATAGTAGGGTCGTGTTTATGACCTGCTCTGGTTCTGGTGGTATGGAGACAGCCGTTATGAATACGCTGACAAAGGATGATAAAGCCTTGGTCATTAATGGTGGTAGTTTTGGCGAACGTTTTGTGGAATTGTTGTCACTTCATGAGATTCCTTTTACAGAGATTAAGTTAGAACATGGCAAAGCTCTGAAACCAGAACACTTGACACCATACGAAGGTAAAGGTTATACCGCATTCTTGATGCAGAAGCATGAGACATCAACAGGTGTTCATTTTGACATTGATATGGTTTCTGATTTCTGCAAACGCAATCATCTTTTTTTGATAGTTGACACTATCAGTACTTTCCTCTGCGATCCTTTCGATATGGCAGCTACCAATACAGGTATTATGATTACAGGCTCACAGAAAGCCTTGGCTTGTGCTCCAGGTATTGCGGTGATGATTCTTGCACCTTCTGCGTTGAAGCGTGTTGCGGAGAAAAAGTGTTGCTGCCAGTATCTTGATTTGAAGCTCGCGTTAAAGAATATGGAGAGAGGCCAGACACCCTGGACTCCTGCTGTTGGTATCCTTCGTCAGATTAATGTTCGTTTGAAAGAAATTGAAGCAATGGGTGGTGCAGAAGCTGAAATTGCACGTTGTGCAGGTTTGGCAAAGTACTTCCGTGATAAGTTAGTGGAGTACAACTTGCCATTTGAGATCGTATCAGAAAGTCTTTCAAATGCTGTAACGCCCCTTCATCCTACAACACAGTCTGCCTACGAAATCTTCCTGAAGATTAAGGACGAGTATGGTATGTGGATTTGTCCGAATGGAGGTGATATGAAGAATACTATTTTCCGTGTAGGGCATATCGGTGCACTAACTAAAGAAGACTATGACCAATTGATAGATGCCTTTCTGGACTTGAGAATAAAAGGCTTTATATGATTATTTATGAATCTACGTTACGACATATTAGAGAATACAGGATTTTCTTATGATGATCTCGTGAACCTCCTGCATATTGCGTTTCATGAAAGGACAAAGCAAGGTCTCTACTTTTCATGTTACAATTTTACAGTTGATGACTATAAAAGAAATACAAAAGGTGGTACCACTTTCATTGCTTATGATCCTGATAATCATGAGTTGTATGGTATGCTTGCTTTAACACCACGCAGAGATGAAGAAGGCATCCTATATGGAAATCATGAATATTTAGCAGTGTTACCAGCATCTCAGCATAGTGGCGTTGCAACCAAACTGTTTCAGCTATGTGAGAAAATGTGTATTGAAATGAATGCCAGTTATATTCTTAGCGATACAGCAATAGGCGCAAAGAGTTCTGTACGATATCATCTTAAACAGGGATTTCAGATAGTAGGATATGAGGCGTTTAGTAATACCAATTATTATTCATATATTTTTAAGAAACAACTGCCGCCAAATCCTGATTTGAATGATGCTTTGTCAGGATGGCGTTTATTAAAAGCATATATAATATTTAGGCTCAAATTTCATGTACATAAAAAGCCTACTTTACTATATCGCATATATTTAAGAATTTTAAATTTGATATTAAAATGAAGGAATTGTCCTTAAAGGAAATTCAGGGTGTTGGCCTTGATATTCTGAAAAATGTTCATGAGTTTTGTTGTAATCATGACATCAAATATTCAATCTTTTATGGCACTTTAATAGGAGCAGTCCGTCATAAAGGCTTTATTCCCTGGGATGATGACATTGATATTATCATGCCAAGAGATGATTATAATAAATTCTGTAAGACATATAGCTCAAAAGATGGCTATTGTCTTTTAAAACCAAAACAAAATTACTTGGCATTTGCTCGTCTCTATGATACTAAAAGAACTACCTCAGAAACATGGCTTCCTGATGCTCCCATCAAAGGTTTGGGAGTGAGTATTGATATCTTCCCTGTTGATAAAGTAAGCGATGAGAAATCGGAGTTTGATAAGTGTCTTGCCAAATGTTCTGAAATGTATCTTGAACAGTTGCGTTTCAGATATTCCGTTGATTCCATCCCCAAATTGTTAAGAAGGAAAAAACCCATACGTTCAATTATAAAAAAAATTTTATATCATGGTAAAATTGATCAGATATTAACAAAGCATGAACAATTAGCTACTATGTTTAATCAGATGGAAACAAATCATTGGAGTCAACTGACTTGTCCTGACCCGTCAAAGGAATATCATTTGATGGAAGATTTCAATGATACCGTCATGCTTCCTTTTGAGGACTCTGAATTTTGTGCATTGAAGGGGTATGAAAGAGTTCTTACAGAGATGTATGGTGATTATATGCAATTACCTCCAGTTGAAAAGAGAAAGGGTAGTTTTGGTGAAACGACATTCTTTTGGAAATAACATCTGATGAAAGAGATTGGAATAGAAGCTTTAAAACAGATACAACTTGATATGTTAAAGGATATCCATGCTTTTTGTTTGGACCATCAAATCAATTATTCTTTAGCATTTGGAACTTTATTAGGGGCTGTCCGTCATAAAGGTTATATTCCTTGGGATGATGATGTCGATATTATGATGCCAAGAGAAGATTATAACCGATTTATTCGGTCTTACGGTAATCAGATTTATAAGATTGCAGATATGTCTGTTAATCCAGATTACGTTGATTCGTTTGCCAAGGTTGAGGATACACGAACTGTTATAGAAGAATACGAGGAAGGCGGTTCTTTTGTCTTTGGTGTATATATTGATGTGTTCCCTGTAGATTATGTTCCTGATAACTTGTCTGAAAGAAAGGCTTTTTACAAGAAAAAGAGGATGTGGAATGTTTTGTATGAGCTAAAAAGAATAAAAGTCAAGAAAGGAAGATCCTTTGTTAAGAATCTGGCATTGATGGTTGGGCATCGCCTTCTTTTCTTTATTAGCAGACGACAACTCGCTCATAAATTGTCGGAATTAGCTTCTAAGTATCAAGGACAGAAAACTACCTTTATGGGAATTGTTGCTCCTGCGGATAGTCGTATTGAAGAAGCTGTACCATCCAATTGTTTTGAGGAGTATATAGAATTGCCTTTTGAGAATATCAATGTGATGTCCATAAAGAACTATGATTGCTATTTGTCAGCTGCTTTTGGTGACTATATGCAATTGCCACCAGAAGAAAAACGTGTATCACATCATGTGTTCAAGGCATATTGGAGATAATTTGTTTGAGTCATGTATCAGCTCATCTTATTAATTTTGATTTTTTTTAGCTGCATTGAGATCTTCTCAGGTAAGAGAAGCCAATTGTGGTTTCATATTTCTTACCTATTAATGACCTTTGTTGCTGTTTTTAGGTATGGGCAGATGGATGACTATTTTAACTATTTCCAGTATTATGAGGATCCCAGTATCTATATGGAGGTAGATATACTCTATGGTGCAATAACTCAACTCTTTAAGGCTTGCTCGATACATTATATTGTTTTTTCTGCATTCGTTTCGTTGCTCTGTATGGTTCTTGCATATCGTTTTTTTGCGCAAGATTGTGAGTATAGTTGTTTAAGTTTATTGATATTTTATTGTTATACCTTCCTTTTATGTTGTCCTTTGGGAGCTTTCCGACAGGGCATATGTCTATCCATTTTACTCTTCTTCTATCACAGAATAAAAGATAATAAGGATAAAGCATTCTATTTCTGGGTCATTGTTGGCAGTTTTATCCATCTCTCTTTTATAGTTCTTTTGATTTTGCCTTATTTGATGCGTCTGAAGATATACAATGCCTCTTTTGTTGTTTATGCTATTATCGGACTCTCTGCTTTGGCTTTTGTCGGTATAAGTATTGCCCAGTTCCTGCCATTTGAGAGAATAACGTACTATCAGGAAGGCGAAGGTGTCGGCATTTGGCTAAGAATGGGTTTGAGAATCTTGATGATTGTTCCTGTTCTTTTATGTAAACCAGATTATGGGAGTGACGGGTATTATGCAAAAGCTATATGTCTTATTGGCTTTGCTCTTTATTGTGTGTTGAGTTTTAATGACTTGGTCGCTGGGCGCCTGGAGTACTATTTTAGAACATTCCTTTGTTTGTTCGCTGCCTATTATATTGCAAATTATGAATGGAAATTTAGGGCAAGTGTGCAATTGTTCTTGTTACTTGTAGTTCATCTTGTACTGTGGTACAAAAATATGAGTGTGGAAATTGAACGTATGGAATATAAAGAGGGTACCACCGTTCTTAACTTTCCGTTTATTTCCGTGTTTGATAAATCTGAACTAAAAGAATATAGCGGAATAGATACATTTGGCCTCGATGAAGGAAGATAGCCTTAATTATGAATACTCTATATTTTGATAACATCGTATTTGATTTGCAGAAATCTGGTGGTATATCTGTAGTATGGTATGAATTACTGACAAGGATCTGTCATCAGAATGATTTCTGTATAAGGTTTATTGATAATGAGGGAAGTGTGAATCCATATCGACGAGGATTGAATATTCATCATGATATGATTATGAAGGGTGATTCGTGCATGGCGGTCTCTCGGTATTTGCCTGTTTCAATAAAAAGAGATAGTCCGTTTTTATTCCATTCTTCATACTATCGTTATTGCAAGAATCCTAATGCTATCAATATCACAACAGTTCATGACTTTACATATGAATATTACCGAAAGGGATTAGCCAAAAAGTTGCATTGTTGGCAGAAATATAAGGCATTAAGACATTCTCAATATATTGTTTGTATATCTGAAAACACAAAACGGGATTTACTAAAGTTTGTACCGGATATTGAGGAGGTAAAAATTAGGATCATCTATAATGGTGTTTCTGATGATTATTGCGTTTTAGATAAAAGTGAGGCTTCAAGTGCCATCCCATTTGAAAGAAACAAGTATGTAGTATTTGTTGGGAATAGAGGTGGGTATAAGAACTTTGACTTCCTGAAGAAAACGATCACCAAGTCAAATTTTAACTTAGTGATAGTGGGCTCCCCTTTATCAGACGAAGAAGTTTGTGATCTGGAGAGGTTTGTACCTCGGGAAAGATATGTATGTACGGGCTTCCTTCCCAACAAGGATTTGAATGTCCTTTATAATCATGCCGCAGCCTTGGTATATCCTTCGGCTTATGAAGGATTTGGAATACCTGTTATTGAGGCTCAGAAAGCTGGCTGCCCTGTGATAGCTTATAATAATTCCTCAATACCTGAAGTAATTGGTGAAACGCCCTTGTTAATGAATGAACTGACGGAAAAGGAATTGTTGGATAAACTGTCTCTGCTGGCAAATGACGACCTGATGAAAAAGGTACGGGAGGATGGCCTGAAGAATGCTGCGAGGTTTAGCTGGGATAAAATGTATCAAGGATATTCTAATCTGTATCAAGAAGTTTTTGATCAAGTTAAATAAATGAAGATTTCAATCATTACAGCGACATACAATAGTGGAAAGACTGTGCGTGATACCCTTGAGAGTGTGTTGCGGCAGACTTTTTCGGACTATGAGTATATCATCAAGGATGGAGGCTCTAAAGATGATACCTTAGAAATCGTCAAGAACTATGCGCCAAAGTTTGGTGAGAGATTAAAGGTTATCTCAGAACCTGACCAAGGAATATATGATGCAATGAATAAGGGGTTTCAGATGGCAACGGGAGATGTGATTGGGATTCTGAACTCCGATGATTTCTATACGTCTGACGATGCCCTCCAGGTGATTGCTGATGCTTTCGCGAACAATGATATTGATGCAACGTATGGTGATATCCATTTTGTGAACGATGATGATCTATCAAAGCGTGTCCGTTATTATTCCTCGGCTGTATTCAGACGCTCTTTTATGCGTTTTGGTTTGATGCCTGCCCATCCGTCTTTCTATTGTAAGAAGGCTGTCTATGAAAAATATGGTGCCTTTGATACGTCGTATAAGGTGGCGGCGGATTTTGAGAACCTCTTGCGTATCATCTATGTAGGAAACATTAAGACTAAGTATATCCCTAAAGACTTCGTGACTATGCGAACAGGTGGTGCTTCCACTGCTGGACTTTCGAGCAGGACCCAGATCATGAAGGATCATCTTAGGGCCTTGAAGACAAATGGTATATACTCGAATGTGTTTTTGTTGAGTTTGCGGTATATCTATAAAGTGTATGAGTTAGTGAGGAGATAAATGATGAAAATACTGGACAATAGGTTGTTCAATGCGATAGAAGAGGAGGCAAAGGCTTCACCTCGGCGTCGGATGAGTCATGATCTGCGGACGCAGGCGTTGGATGAGGATCCCAATTGGCGGGACTGTTCTCAACGTATGCTGAACGTCATGATGAAGGATACTGTGATTCCGATTCACCGACATACGGCGTCGTCAGAGACGCTCGTCGTGTTGCGAGGGAGTGGGGACGAGGTGACTTATGATGAGTTTGGGGAAGAGACGGCGCGCGTAACTTTGAAGGCTGGTAGCGATTGCGTGGCTGTTCAGGTTCCTCGCAATGTGTATCACACCTTTATCCCCCATGAGGATGGTACTACCATCTTTGAGGCGAAGGATCGGGCCTATGATCCTGAGAGTACAGTATCTTTTTGTAAATGAACGATCAGACATTGTTATATCCGCTGCTGTTTGAGCCGAACCTGCATACTGTGGTGTGGGGTGGTGGACAGCTTCGTCCCTACAAGGGGTTGCAACCTTCCGACGAACCGATTGGGGAGAGTTGGGAGGTGAGTGCCGTGCCCACCAGTACGAGTATCATCAGCAATGGTGCGTGGCAGGGTAGGGATCTGGTGTCGGTGATCCATGGACAGCCCGAAGCTATCCTTGGAAAGAAGGTAAATGAGAAATATCATGGCCAGTTGCCCTTGTTGGTGAAGTTTATCGATGCCCAAAAGGATCTGAGTATCCAGGTGCATCCCAATGATGAGATGGCGATGCTTAAGCATGGGAAGATGGGCAAGTCGGAGATGTGGTATGTCATCAAGGCTGATGAGGGGGCACATCTCTATGCAGGATTCAAACGGGAGATTCAAGTGGGAGAATACTACCGGCGTATTGCCGACGGGACGATCACGGAGGTGCTGGCCGACCATCAGGTGAAAGCGGGCGATGTGTTCTATCTGCCGGCGGGACGTGTGCATGCCATCTGTGGCGGCATCCTCTTGGCTGAGGTGCAGCAGTCGTCGGATGTAACCTATCGGATTTTTGATTATAACCGGCTAGGCTTGGACGGCAAACCGCGTGAGCTGCATACGGCAATGGCAGCTCAGGCACTCGACTTTCATGTAGAGAAAAATTATCGTACTGATTATCCTGAGTTGGCCAACCGCGCCACTCAGATTATAGATACACCTTATTTTGATGTCCGTGTGATGGAGGTGTCGAAGCCGTTTCACCGTGACCTTCGGAAGTATGACAGTTTTATCATCACGATGTGTATCGAGGGGGACTGCGTGATCCATGTGCGAAGCACGGGTGATGAAGTCCTGTTAAAAGAAGGGTATAGTACGTTGATCCCAGCTGCAATTGCTGACTTTGATGTCATTCCACAACGGGGTCGAACGCGTATTCTGGATGCCTTTATCGATAATATGGACAGGAGCCTCACCACGATGGTGACTCGTTTCCTACATCTTTCAGAAACTTAAAAAACAATGAGAGGTCACCTTCGCAGGTGGCCTCTCTTTAGGTTAACATGTTTCTTTGTGTGCATCTCCATTACCGAGATACGTGGTGTGTGTGATTCATAGCTCGTTCGTTATAGTCTTAAAATTGTCAGTTAAGGCTTCAGAACGATTTTTCTTTTTACCTACTTGAGATATGGAGTATATACTGATGGCGGTGAGTCGAGAGAGTTGTCGTATGCTTGCTCCGAAATCCTTGGCTGCAATCAGGATCTCACAGCGTTGTTCTTTTGGAAAATGTTGAATATCTTTGGGTGTTCCTATGTGATAGGTGGATTTAAGGAAGGCAATCACTTCTATATCGGGGACTGCTCCCCGATACCTTTCGAATTCGAGAACCTGAGTGTCCTTAGGTAAAGGAGTGTTGACTTGCTCAATGAGTTCGTTAAGGGGAAAAAGGGCTAATACTTGGTGAATAGAGCAGATTGCAATCATTCTATGGGAGGTGCTGATATATTCACACCAACTGCTCCAGGCATAATCCTTGACACGACGGCAAAGATTACCTGCCACTGGATTCTGATGGATATGTCTAAGGAGTGTCAGGAAATATGCTTCGTCGTTGACAGGCTCGCTTTTAAACCGATTTTGAAATAGATGCCCACAATGTTGATATTTATGATTGTAATAGATGGCATAGCGCAAAGCGATTTTCTTGACTATTTCTGCGATGATTTCACCTTCTTCCTTGATGAGCAGGTGCACGTGGTCGGGCATCAGACAATAGGAAAATAAGACACATCGCGGTGGTAGTGGCTGCTTATGCTCATCTCTTAGTGATACCATATCGCGCAAGATGAGGATGAATTTCCTGTAATCATTTCCATGTTCGAAGATTTGCTGATAGTTGACACCTCTGAGCATAACGTGATAGATGCCCGTCTGACTACGACCTCTTGCTTTTCTTGCCATTTTCTATGAATATTTGTATGATTTAAACTTGCTGCAAAGGTATGGCGATTTTTTGTTTTTGCAAAGAAAAATTCTAATTAAATTTTGGACCGTCGTCTGATCCTGATGGCAAGTGCCTATTTATCAAATAGTTAGATTCCGGAATTTTTCTCAAGAAAAAAGCGAGGTGTGTCCCCTGTGTTGAAAAAATCTATAAGCTGGGGCCTGAGCATAGCGGGAGAGATAAAAAAGTGGAGAAATGTTTGGTGGTTTACGCGATTTGATGTACCTTTGCAGCCAAATTGAATAAAAATATATAATTTGGTATATATATCTTCATGATTGACAAGGAAATCATAACAAAGAACGAGGCGGAGAATGATGGGCAGACCATCCATATTTATTATGATGATATTGCTGGTTTGTACATGGCATTTGGTTTATCTGCCTATTATACGACGATGGTTACAGACCCGTATATGTCTTATTCGGAGGCTTTCCAGATGCCTGTTGCATTATTGCGTCGTGAACATGTGTTGTACCTTCGACAGGGGTTGACGATTGCTGAGCATAGTGATCGTTCGTATTACCGTTTTACGATGCGTGAGAAAGTGGGAGAGGCTGGTTATGAGCGTTGGGCCTCTGGTATTTTGGCACGTCATGGTCAACTTGCAAAATATACCTGATATCGTATGGATTTGTCACTCGTTGCCACTATAGTTACCATCGTCGCAATGCTTACCTCTGCATTGGTGTTCCCCTTTGCCTTGAAGTTCGCTCGGAAGCACGATATCGTGGATCAGCCTAATGCGCGAAAGTTGCAGCGTAGTCCTGTGCCAGTTTTCGGTGGTGTGGTTGTGTTCTCGGGAATCTTGGCGGGCGGCATTGTGCTTCAGTTCTTTTTCTGGAGTCCGATGCTGGCGTGGATTCTTGTTTCCATCATGATTATGATGGTTATTGGTACCTGGGATGACATTAAAGGCCTGTCAGCGGTATTCCGATTACTGATAGAAGTTCTGATGGTAGGCGTTTTTATTGCCGTGACAGGTGTCTATATCGATAATTTCCATGGTTTGTGGGGAATATACCAGTTGGATCCATGGTGGGCTATTCCGTTCTCCATCTTTGCTGGTGTGGGTACCATCAATGCGATTAATATGATTGATGGCGTGGATGGCTACTCATCAGGCTATGCGATGATCGCCTGTTTTTGTTTTGCCATTGCGTTCCATACAACCTGGACACCAGTCATGGTCTGTCTGACCATGATTGCTGGTGGTGCTTTGTTGCCGTTCTTCATGCATAATGTCTTCGGTACGCGCTCGCGTATGTTTATCGGTGATGGTGGTACCTTGATGTTGGGTATGCTTCTGACGGTACTCGCTTTCTGTGCTTTGTCAAGTAAGGTTGGACTTGATCCTTTGGAGGAAAAGGGCTTGTGTCTTCCAGCTTTTGCTTTGGCCATAGGTTGTATCCCTCTTTTCGATGCACTTCGCGTGATGTTTACGCGAATGATCCATGGTAAATCACCAATGAAGGCCGATAAGTCACATTTACACCATTTGTTTATCGATATGGGCTTCTCTCATTTAGGTGCGGCGATGTTTATCATCCAAATGAATATCCTCGTCCTGCTTGTCTGGCTGTTATCGTGGTATTTAGGTGCTTCACTTGATCTACAGCTATATATTGTGATAGCAATGGCTTTAGCTGTGACATTGGGTGTGTATAGTCTGATGCGTGCTCAACAGAATGGTGGCCCTGTGGATGAGGAGGGGTATCCTCTGGGTACTCAGCTGTGGCATCTTCTTTGTCGTCTGGGAAAGTGGACTCATAAGGAGGATAAGCGTGTTTGGCGTATCGTACGATACTTCATGGATTTCCCGTTGTTAGGGCATCGCTATAAAGTGAAAAACTAAGAAGGTAATAAATAAAAATTCCCGCCAATCGGCGGGAATTTTTATTTTATAGGATCTCATCCTGTTCGATGTCCTTGAAGTATTTGTAAGTACTGACTTTCAGCTCGTCGGCAGCCTCTTCGTCGCAGACGATGATACCATGCTGGTGCGTCTGGAGGGCAGAGATGGTCCACATGTGGTTGATGGAACCCTCAATGGCAGCCTGCAGGGCACGTGCCTTAGCATGTCCGTTGGCAAGAATCATCACCTCACGGGCATCCATCACCGTACCAACACCTACTGTCAAAGCGTGGGCAGGCACATTTTCAGGTTTGCCACCAAAGAAACGGCTGTTAGCAATGCGTGTATCAGTGGTGAGCGTCTTCATACGGGTTCTTGAAGCCAGTGAAGAACCGGGTTCATTGAAGGCAATATGACCGTCGGGGCCGATACCTCCGATAAAGAGGTCGATACCGCCAGCCTCCTGGATCATCTCCTCATAATGCTTGCACTCTGCCACGAGGTCAGGGGCGTTACCATTCAGGATGTGGATGTTCTCCTTCGGACAGTCGATATGATCGAAGAGGTTACGGGCCATGAAAGCATGATAGCTCTCGGGGTGAGCCTCAGGCAGACCGACATATTCGTCCATGTTGAAGGTGATTACATTCTTGAAAGATACCTTACCGGCACGATTGGCCTCGACGAGGGCGTTGTACATGCCCACAGGAGAAGAACCTGTCGGAAGACCTAACACGAACTTGTGATCCGGCGTCGGATTAAACTTGTTGATACGCTCAATAACGTGGTTTGCTGCCCACTGTGACATTTTCTGGTAGTCACTCTGAATAATTACTCTCATAATTTTACGTTTTAGTTGGTTCTGTTTTTGCTGCAAAAATACAATGAAAAATTTTTTTTAGGCACAGATTAACACGGATTAACACGGATTTTTTAATAACTGCCTAAAATTTCCGTATCTTTGCAAACAAATATGAAGGAATTTGTAATATCAGAGGCTAAGGCTGAGACAGCGGTGTTGGTTGGACTCATCACCAAGGAACAGGACGAAGCCAAGACTAAAGAATATCTCGATGAACTGGAGTTCCTAGCTGATACAGCAGGGGCTGTGACGGTGAAGCGGTTTACCCAAAAGGTGGGTGGCCCGAGCCAGACAACCTATGTGGGCAGCGGTAAACTCCAGGAAATCAAGGCGTATATCAAGCAATGCCAAGATGCTTATGACGACTGGGTGGATGCTCAGGATGCATCGCTGTGGGCAGAGGGATTATTGGATGAGACCAACGCTCCACAGCCAGTGGGTATGGTGATTTTCGATGATGAACTCAGTGCCAAGCAGATGCGGAATATCGAGCAGGAACTGCAGGTGAAGATTCTTGACCGCACCTCGTTGATACTCGATATTTTTGCCATGCGTGCACAAACGGCCGAGGCCAAGGCTCAGGTGGAACTGGCACAGCATCGTTATATGCTGCCCCGCTTGCAGCGTCTGTGGACCCACTTGGAACGCCAGGGCGGTGGTTCTGGATCTGGTGGTGGAAAGGGTAGCGTGGGCCTTCGTGGACCTGGTGAAACACAGTTGGAGATGGACCGTCGTATCATCCTGCAGCGGATCACCTTGCTGAAACAGCGTTTGGCGGAGATAGACAAACAGAAGACTACCCAGCGTAAGAATAGAGGTCGGTTGATTCGTGTGGCTCTCGTGGGATATACCAACGTGGGAAAGAGTACGATAATGAACCTCCTGGCTAAGAGTGAGGTGTTTGCCGAGAATAAACTCTTCGCTACGCTTGACACGACTGTTCGTAAGATGACCATCGACAACCTGCCTTTCCTCTTGGCAGATACGGTTGGTTTTATCCGCAAGTTGCCTTCTGATCTCGTGGAGAGTTTTAAATCGACTTTGGATGAGGTGCGTGAAGCCGATCTGCTGGTACATGTGGTGGATATCTCGCACCCCGACTTTGAGGAACAGATCCGTGTGGTTGAGGAGACCTTGAAAGAATTAGGTTGCTCTGACAAACCTGCTATGCTGGTGTTTAATAAGATTGATGCCTATACGTGGGTGGAGAAAGAGGAGGATGACCTGACACCTTTGACAAAGGAGAATTATACGCTCGATGACTTGAAGAAGACGTGGATGGCCCGTTCTTCCAATTATTTAGAGTGTCTTTTCATCTCTGCGAAGCAGAAAGAGAATATTGACGAGCTACGTGACATCTTATATAAGCGTGTGCGTGAGCTCCATGTACAGAAATATCCGTATAACGATTTTTTATATCAAGATTATGAGTAACTACAGAAGTTTAACACAAACAGAAATTGAGGTTTTGGAGAATAATGTCTGTTGGGCAGAAGACTGGCAGCGTGTGATGGTGGCAGAAGGGTTCCGTCCCTATAATTTCCACCGTGTGGTTTTTTATGGTGACATCCGTCTCGGTTCTTTTGAGAAGATGGTTGAGGTATCAAAGGGCTTTGTGAAGCACTCGGGTATCAATGATGCCACGTTACGCAATGTGACGGTAGGTGATGACTGTCTCATAGAGAAGGTGGGTAACTATATCAACAACTATACCATCGGCAACGACTGTTATATCTCGAACATCTGTACACTCGAGACCACAGATGATGCCACCTATGGTGAGGGTAGTGTGATCTCCGTACTCAACGAGATGGGTGATGGTAATGTGACCATTTTCCGAGAGTTGAACAGTCAGTTGGCAGCATTCATGGTAAAACACGATCGTGACAAGGTGTTGAAGAAAACCCTCCAGCAGATGATTGAGGACGAGCTTCGTGTATCGCGCCCAGAGCGTGGTTATATCGGTAACAATGTAAAAATCATCAATGCCAAGGATATCACCAACACGATCATCAAGGGTGACTGTGAAATCAGCGGTGCAGCCCGCCTGAGTGAGTGTACCGTGATGAGTTCGATGGATGCGCCTGTGTTTATCGGTACAGGTGTCATCTGCGAGAACTCGATCATTTGTGACGGTTGCTCGATCAACAACTCCGTGAAGATGCAGGACTGTTTCGTGGGTGAGGCCTGTCAGATTACAAATGGTTTTACCGCTGAGGCAAGTCTGTTCTTTGCCAACTCGTTCATGGCCAATGGTGAAGCTTGTGCTGCTTTCTGCGGTCCTTTCTGTGCTTCACATCACAAGAGTTCGCTGCTGATTGGTGGTGAGTTCTCGTTCTATAACGCCGGTTCTAACACCAACTTCTCCAATCATGCCTATAAAATGGGTCCCTTGCACTATGGTACATTGGAGCGTGGTACGAAGACCGCCTCTGGCGCTTATATCCTGATGCCTGCCACGATTGGTGCGTTCAGTGTCTGCTTCGGTAAATTGATGCACCATCCTGACACCCGTAACCTGCCGTTCTCTTATCTCGTGGCCTATGGTGATGACTGTTATCTGGTACCAGGCAGAAACATCACCACGGTGGGTCTCTATCGTGATATCAAGAAGTGGCCGAAGCGCGACAAACGCTCGAAACAGTCGCGTAAGAGTATCATCAACTTCGACTGGCTCTCACCTTTTACAGTAGGAGAGATTATGGAAGGAATCAAGGTATTGAAGGCTCTGCGTGAGGCTTCTGGTGATAATGTGTCCAGCTACAATTTCCATGAGTATGTGATCAATGCCTCTTCTCTGCGTAAGGGTTTGAAGTATTATGATATTGCCCTCCGAATCTATATGGGTGCTGTGTTGAAACGCGCCCAGAAGGAAGGTTTCTTCGGACGTCCGAAGAGTATCGTAGGTAAGGGCCGGTGGACGGATCTCAGTGGTTTGCTCTTGCCTGAGAGTGAAGAGATGCGCCTCGTCCGTGATATAAACAATGGTGATATTGATAACATCCAGCAACTGCTCGACCGCTTCTCGGAGATCAATGATAACTATAGTGATTACCGTTGGTCGTGGTCTTATCAGATGATTCTCGATTACTATGGGCTCGAGGAGATCACAGAGGAGGATGTGGTCCATATTCATGAGGACTATATCAAGGCCCGTCGTACTTGGATTGCTGAGATCCGCAAGGATGCTGAGAAGGAGTACTCCATGGGTGATGTGGAGAAGGAGGTCTATGAGGATTTCCTTGAGAAGCTCGATCATGAGATAGACTTCGAGAATTAAGTATTAGAGATAAGATTTAAGAATATAGAATAATGAAATTGAAGTTCCTGATAGTGGCAGCTTGCGTGATGTTGAGCATTGGGGCGCAGGCGAAGAAGTATGAGTACCAGAGCGTAGAGGGCGATTTGACTAAAACCCGTATTTATACGTTGGACAACGGACTGAAGGTGTATCTCTCCGTCAATAGTGAGAAGCCGCGTATTCAGACGTATATCGCTGTGCGGACAGGTTCGAAGAATGACCCTGCCGAGACCACAGGTCTGGCCCATTATCTGGAACATCTGATGTTCAAGGGTACTACCCACTTCGGTACGACCAATGCAGAGGCCGAGGCCCCCTTGTTGAAGGACATTAAAGACCGTTATGAGCGTTATCGTCTGTTGACAGATCCTGCCCAGCGTATACAAGCCTATCACGAGATCGACTCCGTGAGTCAGGTGGCTGCCCAGTATTTCATCCCCAATGAGTATGACAAGCTCATGGCGGCGATCGGTGCAGAGGGTACGAACGCCTTTACCTCGAACGATGTAACCTGCTATACCGAGGATATCCCCTCAAACGAGATCGAGAACTGGGCGAAGATTCAGAGTGATCGCTTCCAGCATATGGTCATCCGTGGTTTCCATACCGAATTGGAGGCGGTATATGAGGAGTATAACATCTATCTGACGAATGATAACGATAAGGTGTGGAGTGCCTTAGGTAAGAAACTGACGCCGACTCATCCTTATGGTACCCAGACTACCATCGGAACACAGGAACACTTGAAGAACCCTTCGATTGTGAATATCGAGAATTACTTCAAGAAGTGGTATGTGCCTAATAATGTGGCCATCTGTATGGCTGGTGACTTTGATCCAGACAAGACCATCGCGATCATCGACCAGTACTTTGGTGGTTGGAAACCTGGTGCAGACGTGGCACAGCCCGTGTTCCCTGTACAGAAGCCTCTCATGGCTCCAACAGACACAACAATCATTGGTCAGCAGGCTGAGCAGGTGTGGATGGGATGGTTAGCAAAGAAGGCCTCTGATCTGCAGACTGACACCCTTGATGTGATTGCCTCTATGCTGAACAACGGTAAGGCTGGTCTCTTCGACCTGAATCTGAACCAGGCGATGCGTGTGCAGGGCGCTGGCTGTATAAATCAGTCGCTTCAGGACTATTCGTCTTTCGTCATGATGGGTATGCCCAAACCTAACCAGAGTCTGGAGGAGGTACGTACGCTGATATTAGGAGAGATCGAGAACCTGAAGAAGGGCAATTTCTCCGATGATCTGTTGCCGGCGGTGATCAACAACCTGAAACTCGATTACCAGCGTGCGTTGGAGAGCAATCGTTGGCGTGTGAATGAGCATCTTGATGCTTTTATCAATGGTGAGAGTTGGGCACAGCAAGTCGGTAGTATCGATCGTATGTCGAAGTTCACAAAGCAGGATATTGTGGACTTCGCCAATCGTTTCTTCACCGATGGCTATGCTACCATCTTTAAGCGTCAGGGTGTGGATACCCTGCAGAAGAAGATCGACAAACCTGCCATCACCCCGATTCCTACGAATCGTGACTATGTGAGTCAGTTTGTGAAAGATATCCAACTCAGTCAGGTGGAGCCGATTCTTCCGGAGTTTGTGGACTTTAAGAAGGCTCTAACCATCTCAGAGATAAAAAGTTTACCATTACTCTATGTGAAGAATACCACTGATGGCCTGTTTAACCTCACTTTCCGTTATGAGTTCGGTCATGAAGACGACAATCGCTATGACATGGTGAGCGACTATCTGGATGTGGTGGGTACTAAGAAACTCACGGCGACACAGGTGAAGCAGCAATTCTATAATCTCGCCTGCAGCTACAGTGTGAATGTGAATGCTGACAATCTGAATATCTCGCTCTCAGGTTTGAGTGAGAACATGCCGGCAGCCCTTGAGTTGTTGGAGGATCTCCTGCAGAATGCCCAGGGTGATTCCGATTCTTACAACAGTTTCGTGGATGTGATCCTGAAAGCCCGTGAGAACCGCAAACAGGACCAACGTACTTGTTTTGACTATTTGTATCACTACGCCCTCTATGGCCCGCATAACCTGCGTCGTGATGATATGACTGAACAGCAGTTGCGCGAGACCAATCCCCAGGATCTGCTAAACCTGTTGAAGGAGCTCCGTAGTATGACCCATAGCGTACTCTATTACGGTCCTATGAGTACTGAGGAACTCTCCGCCCTGTTGGCCAAGGCACATCCCACACCAGAGGTGCTGAAACCTGTACCTGCAGGTCAGCCTTACACCCGTGAACTGACCCCGAAGAATGAGGTGTGGATCGCCCCTTATGATGCGAAGAACATCTATATGCGCATGTACCATAATGAGAATCGCGTATGGAACCCTGATGAGAATGCGGTACAGACATTGTTCAACGAGTATTATGGTTCAGGCATGAATGGTATCGTGTTCCAGGAGATGCGTGAGGCTCGCGGTCTGGCGTATAATGCAGGTGCTGCTTATCTCCGTCCTGACCGTCAGGGAGAGAAGGAGTTCTTCTTCACCCATATCATCTCGCAGAACGATAAGATGATGGACTGCATCAACCAGTTCAATCAGATCTTAGACACCATCCCGCAGAGTGAGGCCGCTTTTAAGATTGCGAAGGAGAGTGTGCTGAAGCTGATGGCCACCAGTCGCGTCCGTAAGGGTGGTATCATCAGTCGCTATCTCATGACGAAACGTTTGGGACTGGAGAAAGACCTCGCGGAGGCGACTTATCAGGTCATCCAGAAGCTACAGCTGAAGGATATTGTGGCCTTCGAGCAGGCTAACATGTCGCACAAGCCCTTCCGTTACATCATCCTCGGCGATGAGAAGGAGCTCGACATGCCTGCCCTTGAGAAGATAGGCCCGATCAAGCGCCTGCCCCTTGAAGAAGTGTTCGGATATTGATTCATTATACAATTTTATATTATACATTAAAGATTAAATGTTATGGCTAAAACAGTTGAATTTAAGTACGCACCGATGTTTCAGGTGGGTGAAGACAAGACCGAGTATCGCCTTTTGACAAAAGATGGCGTGACAACCGCCGAGTTTGAAGGTAAGCAAATCGTAAAGGTCTCTAAGGAGGCCCTGACCCTCTTGGCCCAGCAGGCCTTCCACGATGTGGAGTTCATGCTGCGCCGCGAGCATAATGAGCAGGTGGCTCAAATCCTGACCGATCCTGAGGCCTCAGAGAATGATAAGTACGTGGCCCTGCAGTTCCTGCGTAATGCCGAGACTGCTGCCAAGGGTATCCTGCCTTTCTGTCAGGATACAGGTACAGCCATTATCCATGGTGAGAAAGGCCAGCAGATCTGGACGGGTTTCGAGGATGAGGAAGCCCTGAGTCTGGGTGTGTTCAACACCTTTACACAGGACAACCTGCGCTATTCTCAGAATGCCCCGTTGAACATGTACGATGAGGTGAACACCCGCTGTAATCTCCCTGCCCAGATTGACATCGAGGCTACTGAGGGCGCTGAGTACCGCTTTGTGATGGTGGCTAAGGGTGGTGGTTCGGCCAACAAGACCTATTTCTACCCCATGACCAAGGCGACCATCCAGAACGAGGGCACCTTGATTCCTTTCCTGGTAGAGAAGATGAAGAGTCTGGGTACTGCCGCTTGTCCGCCATACCATATTGCCTTTGTGATTGGTGGCACTTCTGCTGAGAAGAACCTGCTGACCGTGAAACTCGCTTCGATTAAGTTCTATGATGGTCTGCCCACTACCGGTGATGAGACGGGACGTGCTTTCCGTGATATCGACTTGGAGCAGAAACTGATTAAGGAGGCTCAGAAGATTGGCCTGGGTGCGCAGTTCGGTGGTAAGTACTTGGCTCACGATATCCGTGTGATCCGTCTGCCACGTCATGGTGCTTCTTGTCCGATTGGTATGGGCGTCTCTTGTTCTGCCGACAGAAATATCAAGGCGAAGATCAATGCCGACGGTATCTGGTTGGAGAAGATGGATGCGAATCCCACAGAACTGATTCCTGAAGAGTTGCGTAAGCCCGGCGAGGGTGGCAAGGGTATAGAGATCGACCTGAACGAGGGTATCGATGCTGTTCGTAAGGAACTCTCTAAGTATCCTGTTAGTACCCGCATCAACCTGAAGGGTACCATCATTGTGGCGCGCGATATCGCACATGCCAAGCTGAAGGCTCGTCTGGATGCCGGCGAGGGTTTGCCCGATTACTTCAAGAAATATCCTGTGCTCTATGCCGGTCCAGCCAAGACCCCAGAGGGCTATCCTTGTGGTTCGATGGGTCCGACCACAGCCAACCGTATGGATCCATACGTAGACGAGTTCCAGGCAAATGGTGCCAGTCTCGTAATGATTGCCAAGGGTAACCGCAGTGATGTAGTGACTGAGGCTTGTAAGAAGCATGGAGGCTTCTATCTCGGTACCATCGGTGGTGTGGCTGCAGTGCTCTCTCAGAGCTCTATCAAGAGTATCGAGTGTGTGGAGTATCCTGAACTCGGTATGGAGGCTGTGTGGAAGATTGAGGTAGAGGACTTCCCTGCCTTCATCCTTGTGGATGATAAGGGTAACGACTTCTTCAAGACTTTGAAGCCTTGGTGCCCGAAAAAATAATCTTTAGTTTATGCCTGGCGCTGGCTGTGGGAACAGCCAGCGCTCAGCGCTTAGGTTGTCTGGTTCATGGGGATCAGGGAACAACACGTGGTAGTGGCGTGTCTTTGCCTGAACCGATTGATTTCGATCCTCAGAAGACCTATCGGATGCCTATCGTGTTGATCTCGTTTGACGATACGGATTTCTCGATGGCAGATCCCAAGTCCTATTACCATCGTGTGTTCAATGAACAGGGCTATAACGAGGGGGCAGGGTTGGGGTGCCTTGCCGATTATTTCCGTGACCAGTCGGATGGTCGCCTGAATATGCAGTTCGATATCTATGGGCCTTACAAGGTCAGTCAGTCAGCTGGCGGACATGGGGGAAACTACTATGGTACGGATGTCATCTCAGATGCTGTAGCGCAGTTGTATAAGTCTGAATCGACAGATTTCTCCATCTACGACTGGAATGGTGATGGCGAGGTGAACCTGGTGTTCTTCGTGGCAGCGGGTTATGGTGGGCATCAGGTCACAGGCTATATCTGGCCTAACTCTCAGTTTCTGGATGTGAAGTTGCCGGGTAACAGGGGAGCCTATTTCTGTTCTATCGCCACCGAGTTGTGGAAAGACGGTTCTTTAAATGGTTTTGGCACCATTGCCCATGAGATCTGTCATGGGTTGGGGTTGCCTGATATCTATCCTTTAGGGACTGCAACTGCTTTCTCTGCTGTCGATGAATGGGATCTGTTGGATGGTGGAAATTATACTAACAAAGGATGGTGTCCGCCTAACTTCTCGGCGATGGAGAAGATGTTCCTGGGGTGGGATCAGCCTGAGGAACTGACGCAGACCACTACGATCACTGGTATGAAACCTGTCAGTAAGGGCGGACAGACTTATCTCATCCGCTGTTCTGACAATAGTGATGAATTTTATCTTTTGGAGAACCGCCAGCAGGAGGGCTGGGACTATGGGAGTCCGGGACATGGGCTGCTTATTTTTTATGTGGATTATTCAAAGTCCAGTTGGGAATATAATGAGGTGAATATCTCCGACGCTCATTATCGCTTTGACCTCTCCCATGCCGATGGGAAAGACTATCTGGCCTGGGATCCCGCTAATGATGGTAAAGACCCCAATAAGTGGTCCATGCCTAATTGTCTGCGTAATATCTATCTCAGTACCTCACCTTATCCTTATGGGGAAAACCAGAGCCTAACAATCAATAGTTCAAATATTATCTCAAACATCCGCCAGGCTACCGATGGTACCATCTCCTTCGACTTTGTGAGGGACACATCTGGCATCCATAGCCCTTCAACAGAGGCTGTGCCAGTGGCTTATTATGACCTGAAAGGCAACCTGTTGCCAGGGTTACCATGGAATCCTGGTATCTATATCATCCAATATGCCGATGGCACCACGAAGAAATGCATCCGTTGATGCATTTCTCTTTATTTGTATAAAAAAAGTTAAACTATGGTGCGTAGATTCTTCTCGAAAGAAGATAAGTTGTAACTTTGTAGCGGTGATATTATAAAAAACATCATTTATTTCTTTAACATTTTAAATCTAAGTAAAATGAAAACTTATTTTCGTTTGATTGTTGCACTTTGTGCAATGGTATCATGTGAGCGACCGATTATCGGTGGAGAAGAGTCAGAAGCGATTAATGGCAACCTGATGGTGCGTGTTTTTCAGATTGAGAAAACATCGTTTGCGAGTTTGACCCGTAGTGCAGAGCCTGTGGGTGATGTGTGTACGCGACTGAACTACGCGGTGTATGATCAAGAAGGATCGCGCGTGAAGCAAGTGAACCAGACGTCGGATGCCCCGGACTTTGGTTCGGTCTCGTTCCGATTGGAGGAGGGTGACTATATGTTGGTGGTTATGGCCCATAGTGCGAATGGCAATCCAACGATGACCAATTCGGCGAAGATCCAGTTTACCAATGCGACGGGGTATGCTGACACGTTTCTCTATAGGGATGAAGTGAGCATTGACGAAGAGCCGGTGGAGATGCAGGTATCGTTAGAGCGTATTACGTCATTGTGCCGCTTTGTGATTACCGACGAAAGTATCCCGGCAGAGGTGAAGAAGATGCGGTTCTATTATACGGGCGGCTCTGGCGCATTCGATGCTTCGACGGGGTTGGGATCGGTGAATAGTAAGCAGGTGATGACATTTGATGTCGACCAGAATCAGAAGCAGTTCGATCTGTACACCTTCCTTCACGAGTCATCCAGTGCCATCAGCCTGAAGGTGACGGCACTGGATGCCAATGATAATGTGTTGTATGAACGGGAGTTCGACGTGCCGATGGAACAGAACCACATCACGTGGTTGTCGGGTGCATACTTTAACGGAAGCGGTTCGTCGGCATCGACAAACATCGGTGTGACAGTGAATACCGACTGGGCTGGCGATATACACCTGACGTTCTAAGCTTTAGTTCCTGAAGACCAGGCCTTCGCCAAATTCGTCGATGATGATCGGTTTGTCACGATCGACCTCATCTGCCAAGAGCTTCTTGGAGAGGTCGTTGAGCACGAACTGTTGGATGGCACGTTTGACAGGACGGGCTCCAAAGTCGGGATCGTAACCCTCTTCTGCCAAGTAGGCAATGGCCTGGGGCGTGCATTCGAGGTGGATGCCCTGAGGTTCCAGCATTTCCGATACCCGCTTCATCTGCAGACGGACCACGTCGCTGATCTGCTCCTTCGTGAGCGGCGTGAAAGTGATGATTTCATCGATACGGTTCAGGAACTCCGGACGCATGTTCTGGCGCAGTTGCTCCCGTGTCGCATTTGAGGTCATGATGATGATCGTGTTCTTGAAGTTGGCGGTACGTCCCTTGTTGTCCGTCAGACGACCATCGTCCAATACCTGCAAAAGGATGTTGAACACATCGGGATGTGCCTTTTCAATCTCATCGAAGAGCACGACAGAGTAGGGCTTCCTGCGCACGGCCTCCGTGAGCTGACCGCCTTCGTCGTAGCCGACATAGCCCGGAGGGGCACCAATCAGACGGGAGACACTGTACTTCTCCTGATACTCTGACATGTCGATACGCGTCATCATCGTCTCATCATTAAACAGATAATCTGCCAAGGTCTTGGCGAGCTCGGTCTTACCGACACCCGTTGTACCCAAGAAGATGAATGAGGCAATCGGTCGCTTCGGATCCTGTAAACCTGCACGCGAACGGCGCACGGCATCAGAGACGGCTGTGATGGCCTCGTCCTGACCAATCACGCGTTTATGTAGTTCTGCTTCGAGGTGAAGCAGCTTCTCACGCTCACTCTGCATCATCTTCGTGACAGGGATACCCGTCCAGCGGGATACCACTTCTGCGATGTCGTCAGCCGTCACTTCTTCACGAACGAGCGAGTCACCATTCTGAGCTGAGGCCAGTTGATTCTGGATGGCCTTAATGTCATCTTCCAAGGCCTTCAGCTTAGAGTAGCGAATCTCGGCCACCTTGCCATAGTCACCCTCGCGTTCTGCCCGTTCGGCCTCGAGTTTCAGACTCTCCATCTCCTGTTTGTCCTGCTGGATCTTGTTGATGAGTTGGCGCTCGCCCTCCCATTTGGCACGGAACTGTGTCTCTTGCTCCTTCAGTTCTGCGATATCCTTGTCGAGTTGGGCAATCTTTGGCTCATCGCCCTCGCGCTTGATGGCCTCGCGCTCGATTTCGAGCTGAGCCAGACGACGGGTGATCTCATCGAGTTCCTCAGGTACGGAGTCACGCTCCATACGCAGTTTGGCGGCGGCCTCATCCATCAGGTCGATGGCCTTGTCAGGCAGGAAACGCTCAGAGATATAACGCTCCGAGAGTTGGACGGCGGCGATACAGGCATCATCCTGGATACGTACCTTGTGGTGGTTCTCATACCGCTCCTTCAGACCTCGCAGGATAGAAATGGCACTGAGTTCGTCCGGCTCGTCCACCATCACCGTCTGGAATCGACGCTCCAGGGCCTTGTCCTTCTCGAAGTACTTCTGGTATTCGTTCAGGGTCGTAGCACCAATGGCTCTGAGCTCACCACGAGCCAAGGCTGGTTTTAGGATGTTGGCAGCATCCATCGCACCCTCACCACCACCGGCTCCTACCAAGGTGTGGATCTCATCGATGAAGAGGATGATACGTCCATCGGCTTTCGTCACCTCGTTGATGACGCTCTTCAGACGTTCCTCAAACTCACCCTTATACTTCGCACCAGCCACGAGCGCACCCATGTCGAGCGAATAGAGTTGTTTGTCCTTCAGGTTCTCGGGCACATCACCCCGTACAATACGACCAGCCAGTCCTTCCACAATGGCAGTCTTACCCGTACCGGGCTCACCAATCAGAATCGGGTTGTTCTTCGTACGACGTGAGAGAATCTGCAAGAGACGGCGGATCTCATCATCACGACCGATGACAGGGTCGAGTCTGCCTTGACGGGCGAGATCCACGAGGTTCTTAGCGTATTTCTCCAGCGACTGATAGTTGTCATCAGCCGACTGTGACTGTACCTTCTGTCCCTGGCGCAGGGCCTGAATGGCCTGCTGCATCTCCTTTTCCGTGCAGCCGGCATCCTTCATAATGCGCGAAGCGGTAGAGTTGACAGTGAGAAGCGCTTGTAACACTGGCTCACATGCCACGAACTCGTCGCCCTGTTTCGTGGCGATCTCTTGTGCACGCACGAGTACATTATTACTATCATGAGAGAGATATGGCTGACCGCCCTGTACCTTCGGCAGATGCTGGATCTCTTGATCAACGAGCATCTCTATCTGTTGGGCGTTCACGCCGAGTTTCTGGAAGATGAAGGTGCATACGTCCTTCGCCTTCTCCAACACACCCTTGAGGATGTGAACAGGTTCTATCACCTGCTGACCGTTCAGCTGTGCGGTGTTCACTGCCTGCTGTACGGCCTCCTGTGCTTTGATTGTAAATTTGTCGAGTGTCATATCTTTGTCCTCCTTTTTCTTTTGTCTAAAAAACAACAAAGCACGTGCCGAGGGGATAATTACCGACAATTTGTCGGGGTTTGCTGACGATTCGTCAGAGTGATTCTTAAAATCCATATAAATGGGGATTGTATGTTTCATAGATATTATTTAATTTTGCACCCGAAATTAGATCAAGCAAGATTTTATGGTTAAAAGATATTTATTATTATTTGGGGTTTTGGCCTTCGTCCTGCAGGCAAATGCGCAGCAGGATGAAATGCGACAGACAGTAGCATATCTGGCTTCGCAGGAACTTGGGGGCAGATACCCAGGCACAGCAGGTGACAGCCTTGCCTCTGATTATATTGTCGGTCAGCTTCGCAGTCTGAAGTTCAAACCTGTCATCAAGGCCAAGAAAGATAAGGGTTACTATCAGGACTTCAACTTTACCAAGAAGGAACAGGAGATCAGAACCCATAACATCATCGCGGTGCTGCCTGGCAAGGACAAGCATCTGAAACACGAATATATTGTGGTGGGTTCGCATTACGACCACTTAGGATTGGGCGGTCAGGGCTCCGGTTCACGTCGTCCAGACACGTTGGCCGTACACCCTGGTGCTGATGATAATGCCAGCGGTGATGCCGTGGTACTTCAGTTGGCCAAGTATTTCAAGCAGAAAGGTTCCCCCCGAAGCATCATCTTTGCTTTCTTTGGGGCAGAGGAACAAGGACTGATTGGCAGCAAGCAGTTCCTGGAATGGATGAAAAAGGAAGATGCCCAACGCATCAATCTCCCTGCCGATCCCAAAGGGATCGTAGCCATGGTGAACTTGGATATGGTGGGACGTATGCGCGACAGTGCCATGAGTGTCTCAGGAACTGGTACCAGTAGTACCTTTAAGGCGATCGTAGAACAGGTGGCAGAACAGACCAAACTGAATGTCAGTTGTACGCCCGACGGTTACGGTCCGAGTGATCATGCGTCGTTTGTGGCTGCAGAGATCCCAGTACTCTTCCTCACTACAGGTGGGCATATGGAGTATCACACCCCAGACGATCTGCCTCCTACCTTGAACTATGACGGTCTGCAACAGACCCTGACGTTCTCGGAGATGTTGATTGAACGACTGGCCAGTCTGCCCACAACTCCTGATTATATCAGTGTGCCCAGCAGTAACACGATGAAACATGCCAAGTTTAAGGTGACCTTAGGACTGATGCCCGATGTCATGGGGGCCAGTCGTATTCCCGGTCTTCGTGCCGACATTGTGGTGGCAGGCAAACCTGCCCATCAGGCTGGTATCAGAAGTGGTGACATCATTCAAGAGATCGATGGTAAGCCAGTGAGTAATATTAATGAATATATGGAGCGTCTGTCGGAGCTTCAGCCTGATACCACCATTCCGGTAAAGGTGCTGAGAGGTGAAGAGATAATCACGTTTGACGTTCACTTAGCTCCTGCGAAGAAATGAAGAAATCTGTCTATTGGTTGTTAGCGGTTGTCATCACGTTGGTACTGAGTGTTTATCAGCGCATGACGGGGCCGACGCATCCCAAACGGGTGACCGTCGAACTGAATGGGGAGAGTTACCAACAGAAATTGCCTCGGAGTGGCGTGCAGCAGGATGAGATCGTGACCTTGAAAGAACTTCCGGAAGATGCGATCGTGCAACTGCATTACCGTCGTTTCCCGACGAAGGATGATTATACCACGGTGGATTTCTGTTGGATAGACAGTACCTGGCAGGCGACCTTGCCTGTACAACCTGTGGCGGGCAAGTTGCAGTATTATATCTCCGTCAATGGCAAAAAATATCCGGCCGATGAGCCCTTGCTGATCCGTTTCCGCCATGATGTGCCTGCTTCTATTCTGGTGCCGCATATCCTGTTTATGTTTGCATCGATGTTGTTTGCAGTCTATACCTTCCTGTTGGTGATAGCGCGTAAGCCTTACAAAAAATGGTTGTGGATCACGGTGGGAACGCTATTCGTCGGTGGTTTTGTCTTTGGGCCCCTCGTACAGCATGTCGCATTCGGCCCTTGGTGGGCGGGCTATCCTTATGGGACAGACCTGACGGACAATAAGACCCTGCTGAGTTTCCTGTTCTTCCTGCTGGCCCTTGCGACCATGAAGTGGAAGATCAACAAGTGGATCGTCGGTTTGGCGGTGCTGTTTATGATTGCCATCTTCAGTATCCCGCATAGTGCCTACGGCTCAGAGTATGATTACGAGAAACAAGAATTGAAACATTAAATAATTAAGTTATGAAGATTAAAAGTTTTATGATGATGACGATGGCTGCAGTGGCCCTCGTGTTTGGTGTGAGTTCATGTGGTGGTGATGACGATGTACCTGAGGCACCGGTTGCTGCACAGGTGGCAGGTTCCTATACAGGTACAGAAGTTCT
>JAEEGH010005062.1_pt1 | contig 33431 bp, 27 predicted proteins | sample 9134181 | NCBI WGS metagenome assembly JAEEGH01 (sample SAMN16246544, study PRJNA631951) | gut metagenome | biome: gut microbiome; feature: rumen; material: DP-attached | host: Bos | place: Iran: Karaj | collected 2018-10
CAAACCATGCAGATTTTTCTGTTTTTTAATAAAAGTAAAAAAAGTATTTATGTTTCTTAACAAGGTGTGACGAAAAAATCTATATTATTGCGGTCCGGTTCGCCTCTTGAGGCGGGCCGGGCATTCTTCACGGTGAAGGATGCAGTATTGTTTAACCAAAACCTTCACTATTATGGCGAACGATTATTACAGCCAACTAAACGATGCCCTGGCTAACTCACCCAAAGAAAAGTACATGGACTTACGGGTAGACTGGGCCTTCAAGTATGTCTTTTCAATCAAGGAAAACCTTCTCAAATTCCTGAATGACATCCTCCCTCCTCAAATCGACGATTTGGAATACCTCCCCAATGAGATTCCGGTAATGAGCGAAAAGGACAAGCGATCAAGACTGGATGTGCTGTGCACCAGCCGTGATGGGAAATTCCTTGTGGAGATGCAGCAGAAGGATGAGGACGATTTCGACGACAGAGTAGCCTATTATGCATCATCTATGGTTCAGAATCAGGTAAAGCGGGGAGATCTGCTGTACAAGGTAAAGCATGTCTATGTATTATGCGTGGCGGCATATGAACGGCGGCACATTTCATCGACCCCAAAGGACAAGGTCCTGTTCAACTATTATCTCGAAGAGTCGGACACTCATGAGGAATACATCAATGGCAAAATCTCGTATCATTTTCTGGAATTAAACCGGTTTCAGGAGGATGACTGGGATAAACTGATGAAGAATCCGCAGCGCTGGTGCTTTTTATTCAAAAAAATGCATAAATTTGCCACAGAGGAGAAATTACCCAAAGATTTGCACGGATTTGGCGGGGTTGTGGACGCCGCATTAAAGGAATGCCTAAGCGAAGATCAGACAATGGAATACGAAAAGGCAAAAGCTTTTGAATACGAAAGACTTCTTTCCCAGCTTTACGGGGAAAAGAAAGGCAAGGCAGAAGAAAAAATGGCTATTGCCAAGGCTATGCTTACAAAGGGCTTGGATATTAAAATAGTATCCGATTGTACCGGCCTTACCATTAAAGATATTGAAGCCATTAAGGCTCAGTGAGGTCTATGGCGGCACCGGATTTAGAACAATCGCGGGCAGGAGGTGATCCTGTCCGCGATGTTTTTGGGAACGGGCCGAGGCTACTGCGCCACAACGGTGAGCTCCAGGATGCGAACTTCGCCGGAGGCGAGGGTAACGTGGGCTTCAATAACGTGCGTGCCTGCATTAAGGGTGACGGAAGAGCCGGAAACGGGCTCGTCGTCCAGATACCAGGCCACGGAAGATACATTCCAACCGCCGTCGGTCAGGCTAAGATTGAAGGGCGATCCTGCCGTGTACAAACCATTGCTGGGATTAGATATGAGGTTGTAACTTAGTGTCGATGACGGCACAAATGCATGCAGAGTCACCTGATTATCGGCATAGGAGATGTTCGACAGCTTAACAGAAGAATCCACCCCGTTCCAGCTCCTGGCAGTGAACGTCGTTACCTTTTCGTGGCCGGGGAAAGGTATGTAGCTGCTGTATTCCGGCTTGAAATAATAACCGTATCCAGCGTAATACTCATGTCCAAACAGCAAGTCAGACTGGTCGGCAGCAGCGACGACATAGCAGCAGGGATGAGAGCCGTTCTCGTTTATGGAATTGTACGTTTCCCAATCATTCCAAAGCAATGAAGCCTTCTGATTAACGGTATTCCCCTGGTAATCCAGAATAGACACGGTCCTGGACGACTTGTCCACATGCGTAACTATCAGGCCGTGAGCGCCAAGTCCGGCATCCCAGCCGTTGGACCCTCTGCACTCATACACGAAATACTCCCCTTCCTTGTCGGTAAGAGTCCGGTAGGCGATGTTGTTATCGACACTGCCGATTGTATAGTTACCGGAGGCATCGAATGTCTTGAAAGCATCGGCCTCGTCGAGCCAGCCAAGCAGTATCCTCTCCTCAATCGTAAAGTAAGGCGGGGTTCGGCCGTCATTGTTATATGATCCGGAGTCCATCGTGGAGAAGAAGAACATCGCCGCACTCTGGCCATTGTCTTCATAATCGGTATCATAGAAATCCGGAAGGCCCATTGCATGGCCGAACTCATGGCAAGCCGTGCCGATGCCGCACATCTGGTTCTCGTAGGTCCCATACCCCACGATTTCGTTGGTGCAGGCATATTTGTCAACTGTTTTCCCGTCCAGGGTAAGGCTTATGCCGCCGCTGGATAGTTCCCACTGGTGCGGCCAGATGCTGTCTTCCACATCACTGTCGGCCTCGCCGTTACCTGCGTAGTACATAAACACCAGGTCAACTTCGCCGTTATTGTCGTTGTCGTACTGGGAGAAATCAACATTGAACTGGGTATTCACCTTCTGGCATCCCTGCTGCACGGCAACCTCCGGACGAAGGTCATTACCGGAGTCGTCGTTTCCGCCGTAATATGCGCGGTTGTTATCCAGAGTTACAGGGCCATAGACATCGAAAACGGGCTCAAACAAACCGTGGGAATTGTCGTAGTAGAAATCCCTTGCCGATCCGGTCCCGCCGTTAACGCTGTACCCCTGCTCATTCAGCAGATTGGTAAAGTCCTGCTGCGCCGTGCTTTCACTTGCGAACTTGACGTCGCTGAACTGCACCAGGATCACCAGGAAATGCTTGGTTCCACTGGCGACACCGCGTTTTGCAGGAGAAGACCTGCGGCGCGAGTTGGCCGCAGCGCGGCGGATCTGAGCGACAGCCTTGCGGGAAGCGAGCGCAGCCGGAGATGCCTGCCGATAATAACCGTCCGCATCCTTTTCCAGCACCTTTCCGGAGGCATCTGTTACCCAGTGGCAGAATTCATCACCATGAACGCGAATCATTATCACGGAGCCGTCGGGCTGGGTATGGCGAATAAGGCCCGGGTACGCCGGAACTGCCTGCACCGCAACGCAGCACAGAGCCAAAACAAAAGAAACAAGAATCTTTTTCATCGTCCAGCCTACTTTTTAATGATGAATCCTTCGCCGTTCCCTGTACTAAGCCACACTTTCGGGCCGGCTTCCTTGATCAGTGTCACAGCATATGTCCCGCTGTGAACAACCGTGGTGCCCTGCCTCCAGTGAACATAAACAGTGAAACTGTCGCCCTTGACAAACGTCTTCTTATACCCAACAATCTCCAGCTCCTCAACCTCCGACGAGTCGATTAGGGTATAAGTCTGCACTCCGTTGGTATCGTACAAACGTGTAACCTGCTCGGTGCCCGCGTTCAGCGCCCAGGTGAGAGAAGTGCCCAGATAGCACCCATACTCGCTCTCCTGAAGCAAAGCATCTTCTGTTGATGACCCGCCGCCGGAACCGCTATCATGCCTGGTAATTATGACATTGTCGATATACGCTCTCTTGGTACTGGTCCCGATTTTAACGGTAGAAGCACTTGTTGCTGCATCAAAATCCAGAGAATAAGCTGTATCCGTTGAAGTAGGGGTGATTTCTTTGGTAACACTTCCAACAGTTACCTGTACTTTTCCCGTATCAGAACCATATTTAAGTACATTGAGAGTCACGGTAAAACTACTCGAAAGATCGAGTGACTTCGAGGTGATATAACCACTGGAGGAAGATGAGCCTAATTTAACGCCACCATATTGACTAGTATAGGCTTTTGAAGTGGAACCGCTGAAATTCGAGAACTTGGATGAGCTGAATTCCGTAGAAGAATCGCTTGTAGTGTTATTATCAAATTCTTCACTCAATACAACAACATCGCTGCTGCCGCTGCCGCTTCCGGCGGCGGTGAAACCGGCCCCGTCCATATCCACGGTGAATATGGCCGCCTGTCCGGATTCGAACTTGCACCCGTCGGGGAATAAGGTCATCTTCTTAAACACTCCCAGATTGGTAAACACATTTACCGTAAGTATCTCATCCCCAACCGACACCGGAGCGCATGCGAACCAAATGCCGCTGATGGACGACGTGTTCAAAGTAAGGGTCGATGATGCACCGTAATCGGTAATCTCCGCCCCGGAAGTATTCCAGTACCAATCACCCACGATAGGGGTTGTCGTCGTAATCTCCACCGCCTGCACCGACTCACCCGAATGCAATTCCAGATTGTCCAGCGACATGCAGCCGTACGCAGTGAGGTGCTGGAACTGCAGGTTAACTTCCGATGCCGAAACCTCATCCGGGAAAGCATAACTGGATGCGGCGATGATTATGCCCGCCTCGTCCACAGAGCCCGCAGTGGGCGTCTGCTCGCAGGGAATCGTCACCTTCCACGCCTCACGACTGGGGCTCAAGGCCTGTGCCGCCGACGCGGGACTAACCGCATAATAAGTATAAGGTGCAGAGAAGTTGGCGAAGTCGATGTTGGCGCTGAACGTAGCACTGCGGTAATCTGCCGACGGGGTAATCCCCGCAGCAATAGCCGTTGCGTAGTTGAGCGAGAGCTTGAGCTGCGAGTCATTCGCCGTCCACAGCGTGGGCCACGAATCGCCCTCCTGCTCGCCGAACTGTGCCTTGGTGTCCACCATACCGGCCGTAAACTTCACGGTCCTAACCGTGGACACTTCTTCCACCACATCAATCTCGTCCCTGCCGCATGATACAAAAACAGCAAGGGCGGCCACTCCAACGAGCGCCGCCTTTGCAATACTATTCATTAGTCTTGTCATTTCGAGTCCTCTTCCATTGTCATTTCGAGCGAAGTCGAGAAATCTCTAGAACGATCCCCAATTATTTCCCTTCACCGAATTAATGTTCGACGAACTCTGGAATCCGCTCCAACTGGTATTGGATTCTACCGTCTCTTCCAAATCATCCGGCAGGTTATGGAACAGATCGAATCCAGTCCACTCCTCAAGTTTGTTCACACTTATTATATGCTCGGAATCATAATAGCGTTCCGTACTCGCATATTCCCTATGATCAAACCAGAAAGCGATGCTATTGGCTCCGATAATTGCACCGGCGCTGTTGCGCTCCACCTTCAAAAGTGCCTTCCAATAATAATTGGGAATAGGCAGGCTTGAAGGATTCGCGTTCTGTCCCGAGGCTCCTGTGAGGTAATTGATGGTCTCGCTTCCATTTACTTTACGATAGGCAGGACCCGTTACCACATACACCGTATCTGCAGAACTGGTCAGATTACGAACAGCACCTTCAAGGGCACTCCAGACACTTGCATTGAATTTATTCTGCAACTGAGGCGTCTGGTTGGTGGCATAATAGGTCTGGTCGTTCATCTGTTCGTTGCTCAGGCGGCTGGCATTGGGGCACTGGTGGCCGCGAGAATAAGCAGATGCGCCGTAGATCGTGGGATAACTCTTGCTGGTAATACTCACCTGCCTGTTCGTGGGAATATTGGGATTGTAATCCCAATTACCATCGCCGCCGTTACCTGTAGTATGCGCAGCAGTCAACGGATACGCCACCCACATGGACGCATAGTACGTATAACTGTAGTTGTAGCTATAGTTTCTGTTTGTCCCGGCGGTGCTTCCACTACCGTAGAACTTACCAACGAAGTTTTCAGAACCCGTCAGTGCCGGAAGCTCCAACCAACCGGTAGTAGTAACAGGGGCCGATGACCCGCTGGTGGTGAAGGTAAGGGCATTTCCAGTATCCCACCTGTCCTCATACTGTCCGGAATTCTCGTTCCACTCCGTCACATAAGCGAGGAACATATACTCGGTATTGGGGTGCAGACTGCTGATAGTAGCAGAGAACGAGCCCGAAGTACCGGTCGTAGAATTCAATCCAACTGTGGACCAGGTATTGTCAATAGTGCGCTTGTACTTGAAGCCCCGGTCGTAAATCTCTCCGGTAGCTCCACTGAATGAGCCGTTCAGCTTTGCCGATGCCGACGTTATGTTCGTTGCCTCCGACGTGGTCACCGTAGCCGTTGCCACGGCCTTGGTCGTGAAGTTGGCAACATCGCCATAGCGAGTCTCCACAGAGGAAGTGCTCTGGTTGTACTCCTTAACGTACGCCTTATAATAATAGGTAGTATTACTATTAAGGCCGCTGATAGCCTTGGTAAAAGGGGAACTCGTACCGCTTGCTACAGCCGTGTTGTTAAGGTTGGTGGAATATAATCCGTAAACGAACCCTACTTCCGAAATTGTTCCTGTTTCTCCTGAGAACGAGCCCTGGAGGGTTGCCCCTCCAGAACTCAATCCGTCAGTCCCTCCGGTAACGACACTAGCTGTCGCCTGCGGAGTGTTACCACTTCAATTGGTACCGTAGAATTTTGCGGACTTAAACTGAACATACTGGTTGGAACCACCACAAGTCACGTTGTACACAATCCTATAAAACTTGCCAGCCCAACTAGTCGCATCTGTCTTAGTTAAAGTGACCGTAGAACTGGTAATACCGGAAGTCACAGACTTGGTTGCAATAGCGTTGCTTCCACTTGCTGCATCTGCGGCTGAATTGTGGACCGTTATGGTCAATGAATTAACAGTTGCAGTTGCCGTACCGCTTTCAACTTCGATACTGCTGATATTGCTGGCAATAGCTGTAGTGCTATAAACAGCTCTGTTTACACCAGATAGATTCTTACCTCCAAACCGCCAAGGATTTATATTGGTATTCGCTACTGCAATCCAGCCAATACTGCTTTGTGTAATCTCTGAGTTAGTAGCATATCCATTGTTACCCTGGGACGAATCAGTTCCGTCCAGCGTATACTGCAAGGTTGGTGTTGAGCCGCCGCTATTCTTGGTAAAGTTAGCACTAATCACACCGGTAGAGTGACCGTCCTTGATGGCGATGGCCTTAACGGTTGTTGTTTCAGTCACAGTGAATGCGGCAGTGTATGCAGAACTGCTTGCCGTAGGATTACTTCCATCAATCGTATAGTAGATGGATGCATCGGAGTCAGCATTAATGGTCACAGACTGATTATCTGTAAAGGATGCACCATTGGGAGAAATAACGGGTGCATGTACCTGGTAAATCAGCGTAGCGGCAGCATCCAACTCATGGGTATAATTAGTGCCACTCTTATAATTCTTGAGAGTACCCTTGAACTCAACAGCGTCTCCAACTTTGAAATCATTGGCAGATGTTGCTGCAGCACGGAAAATCGTGAACTGAGTTCCTGTGGTAAGACCGTCAGCCGAGATATGGAAGGTAACATTGTTATACTGGGAATTGAAAGCCGTGGTGATCTCGCTAATAATTCCACTCACATATACATCAGCAAGCGTTCCATTATCAGCAAGTTGCGCACAAAGAGCATCGGCTTCTTCTGCAGAATAAGGATTCGCTTCTGTGCTGGTATTGACTACACCCACTGTGTAGGCAGCAGTTGCTACAGCACTGTCCTTATAACCTTCTTTAACTGCAATGGCCTTGACCGTCTTTGATTCTGTCAGGGTGATAGCACCGGTATAGGCAGTGCTTGCGTTAGTAGGAGCAGAACCATCCAGTGTATAATAGATATTTGCACCAGTAGTTGTACAAGAAATCGTCACTTCGGTTCCTGAGGCAATGGTGTTCGTTGCGTCAGGAGAGAACGTCGGAGTGGCAACTGTTTCGCGATTATCCGTAACAGTGAGAGTATAACTAACTGTCTGGGGCTTGTAATCAGTATCACCAGCAAAAATAGCCTTGATGGTGGTGGAACCGCTGCCAACGATGGTCACTTCACCAGCGGCAGAAACTGTTGCGACGCCAGTGTCCGTGGACTCATAAGTGACAGGAGCAACGCCGTTCGAATTATCAAGCGTAGGGGCAGTGAAAGAAATCACGTTGCCAGTATTGATAGTGGCGGAGGCCGCATCGGTGCTCCAACTCATGCCAGCCTCGGCACGTGTATCAGGTGCAGCAACATACTTATAGAACTTAAAGGTCTGATTCGCAATATTTCCACCATTGGAGGTATAGCTCCTCCAGTCTGTGGAGTTATAAATACCGACGTAACGAGTTGCATTAGCAGTATCAGTTCCCTTAAGATACCCAGAAGCGTCTAATGACCAGTATTTACCATTAGCAGCTGTATTACTTACTCTTAAACCGTTGTTATTTGCTATAAGGTTCAGCCATTTATTGGTAACCCCATCAGGATAGAACACATATCCATTGGAATCGCTTGACAGATTCCATTTGAGCTCGGAAGAAGGCTCGGAAGAAAGCTTATTACCGGACACACTGACTGCTGTTGCGGTAGGCGCGCCCTGGCTATTAAGCGTTGTATGGTTCATCGCATAATTGTCACCGTTGTTACCGACAATAACAAACACGTCGCTGGAAGTGATGTCACCAAGAGCAGTTTCAATCCAACCAGTTTCAGAAGCGGAGGTAACGTTAATCGTATAACTTGCCTCTGCTGCCCTATAGGTAGCGTCACCTGCGAATGATGCTGTAACTGTAGCAGTACCCGCAGTACCATTGAGGGAAACCGTGGAACCAGACACCACAGTTCCAATCGCATCACCGGAAATAGAGTAAGTAATATTGCTTGTGATTGCTGTTTCGTTAGGATCAGCAGTAACAGTCTGACCAGTAAACTCTGAATAGTTGGCTGTGGTCTTATTGACTACACTCTCAGCGAAGGAAAGGGTAACAGCATTTCGGTTATCAACTGTAGCGGGAACGAAAATTAGATTATTCTGCTGATCACTGGTATAAAAAGCGAACCAATCGCTACTTGCATTCCTTCCAAGTTTTCTTGATGAAGCACTATTCAGGGTCGCATGATAACAACTGTTGGTGCCATCCCATGTTATGTCAATGAGATAGTTGGTCTCAGTCCAGGTTTCTCCTGCAGCATTCCAAAATGCTTTATTATCGCTTCCTGAGTAACCGAGATATTTTCCATCGTTCTCAATTGTATATGAACTGCCAGACTTGCTTACTGTCCAAATTAAATCAGCATCTCCAGCATATGAAGACGTACTTCCTGTATAATCAACCGAAGCCATCCTGGTGTCGGATGAAGTAGTTTCAGCCTTCATCGCAAAATAGTTATCTCCATTCTTAGCCAGGATAACATAATTGCCATCCTCAAGTTCAGTTACATCTACCGGAGATAAACCTGACATATTGGCACCAAGAGTATTCAGATACTGCTCCTGGAACTTGATGCTCTTGCCAGCAGGAACGGTAATTTCTTTGGTATAGCTCTTCTTATCCGTGGTGTAAGCTACGATTGTAAGTGTTTCACCGGCTACGACTTCAACATCCCAGGAAGTGAACCATACATCCACGTTGGTGCCTGTAAGAGGGGTTGCAAACTTTACCTCAACGGATTCGGTACGGCCACCACCGTTGTAGATATCGCCACTCTCACCAGTAGAAAGGTCAATATGACGAGCACCTGCAAGATACTTCCCTGTGGGAGCAGTGATAACTACCCTCTTAATAGATTTTCCATCAGGAACGTTCTTCAGAGTAATCTTGTTCAGAGCAGTTGCCCTGCGGTAACTGGCCACCCAATCATCCGGAACGCTAGTAAAAGATTCAGGATGTGAAACCATAATATACGCCGCCGGGTCGTATGAAGTGGCTGTTGCATTCTGAGTAGCAGGCAGATTGACTTTGGCAGCTTGGGGATTATCGTTGTTGTTGGCCACAAAAGCAGACTCGGGATAAAGACCCATAAGCGTGAAAGAATTGGCAGTAGCATCCTTAGGGGTAATGCTAAACTCGAAATCTGCCTGATCCTGGCCATTCCAGGCATCAGCAGAAGTGGCGCTGGATTTTGCAAAAGCAGTGTTGTCCTTGGTAAAAGGAGCGTCTCCAGAACCAAGGGCCAGTTTCATATACTCTCCGGTTCCCCAAAGAATGGTTTTATTCTCGATATAAGTCTTGGTCGCTTCGTCATCGGCCTTGAGTTCACTGGCCTGGGCGTGGACACGGATTGTAACGGCGTTTGCCTCGGGAGCCGTGTAGTTGTCTTCCTTGTTGCAGGATACGAGTGCGAGAGCTGCTACAGCTGCGGGCACGAGGAATTTAACGAGATTCTTCATGGCTCTGTCGATTAATAATCACCATTTTCATTTGTGTCTTCGTCTCCGTAACTGCCACCACCACCGGGGTTGTAGCCTGTGTTACAGAAGTTGCCCTCGAATCGTACCACGAGGAGTTCTGTTGTGGGCGAGCTGTAAAGCTCTTTGAGTTTTTTCATAACGTTATGGATTTAAAGTTGTTATATGTCGATTTGATAATTTTCCACTTTTCCAAGCCGCAAATTTAGCCATTCTTTTCGGAGAAAACAAAAGTTTTTACCCCTTTAGGGGGAAAAGTTTTCCACATTTTTATCCACAGGAGATTTCTCGACTACGCTCGAAATGACAAAAGGGAGGGGCTCGAAATGACAAGGGCCAGGGTCCCTTCTGCCACCGGCATGCGAGACAAACGTTTTCACTCTCCCCCGACCGTTCATCGCCCTATTTTAACCAATCGGCATAAAAAAAGTTAGCCGGGCGGCTAACTAGCTATAGAGAGATATTCTTCACCAAGTTTTCCTATACATCGCATGATCTCTTGTTCCCGCTCCTGAGAAGGAGTTTTGAAACCATTAATGTAACTTCGGAGAAGCGAAGCATTAAAACCGTATTTCTTTGCAAAGCCACTGACATTAATTTCGGGATGGGTGAGAAAGAAGTGCTGGAGCCTGGTGGGTTCGGCATCGGCATACAAAAAACTCTCAAAACTCACATCTTCATCCAATTCGTGCCAATGAATGCCGATTGTGCTAATCTCATAATTAGCTCTCTGAGACTCACTGGCATTGCGAAGATGAGAATACCATAACAATGACTGACGATAGGTTTTGCCATCGTCGCCAAGGCCGTAGAGCCAGTCCCCGTCAAACCAGATTCTATTTATTGTCTTCATCATCCGGACTGAATAATTCATACCAACGATTAATAATGATATCCGTATTCTCTGTAATCATCCGCTCAATGCGTTTAAGATCGTTTGCCTTGATATTACTTGATATTATGAGAATACTCCATCACAAATGCCTCTCCATTCCAATTGAATTTTGCATCTCCATTGTGACCACGGACATGCACATGGATGGGTTCATGCTCACGTGAAAAGAACATGAAAATAAAACCGTATTGTCTAAATAATTCTGGCATAGTGTTTCTTTTTGCAAATATAGGTAACAAAAATGACACCCGCAAGGGTGTTGTCCTCTTATTTGAACCAATCGGCATAAATAATCCCGCAAAAGGACAATGCACATGCGGGTTTATGGAGAAGTTGTGATTTCAGACGGGGGATCTTCTCCAAAACTACTGCACAGACGTTAACTGATGGAGAAGTTCCGGCACATAAAATCACAACTTCTCCAAGAATTCGTACCAGGGGCAGGGCTCACGGGCACCAGAGGCCGTTTTTGCCCGGCAACGGCGCAATTCTCAAAAATAATTCTTATCTTTATGAGCCAAAACTTAAACCATTATGAAAATCACTGAACAGGACAAGACGTTCATGCGGGAGGCCATAAAGCTGGCCAGCGACAGTGTAAGACGCGGCGGAGGACCGTTCGGGGCCGTTATCGTCAAAGACGGAGAGATTATCGCGGGAAGTTCCAACAGCGTAACCATCGACAATGACCCCACCGCGCACGCGGAAGTGAATACCATAAGGAAGGCCTGCAAACTCCTTAAGACCTTCGATCTTTCGGGCTGCGTCATCTACACATCGTGCGAGCCGTGCCCCATGTGCCTGGGAGCCATTTATTGGGCGAAACTGGACCGTATCTATTACGGCAACAACCGCCAGGATGCGGCAGATATCGAATTTGCCGATAATTTCATCTACGAAGAACTGGACAGGCCTATGTCCAAGCGCACCGTCCCCATCATCCCCATGCTGCGCGACGAAGCCCTGGAAAGCTTCCGCCTATGGAGCGAAAAAGAAGACAAAACCGAATACTGATATGAAAAAGCTTATCATTGCAGCGGCGATGGCATCGCTCCTTGCCGCCTGCGCCCAGCCGGCTCAGGAGCCCCAGGCCCCGTCGTCGGCCCTCGACGTGATTATGACCCGCACCAGCATCCGCGCATTCACCGGGGAACCCGTCCCCCAGGAGCAGCTGGAGACCATCCTCAAGGCCGGTATGGCGGCCCCGTCGGCAATCAACATCCAGCCGTGGAAGTTCGTGGTGGTAACGGACCAGGAAAAGATAAAAGAAATCTTTGGAGGCGGCTGGAGGCCCGAAATGTTCACCACGGCCGGTGCAGTAATCGTAGTTTGCGGCGAAACGACCGTGATGCGCAAACCCTCCGGCCAGCCCGACGCCCCCGAACAGGAGCAGCCCAACATCTTCTGGTATGAGGACTGCAGCGCCGCCGCGGAGAACATCCTCCTGGCAGCCCACGCCCTTGGCCTTGGCGCCGTGTGGACTGCAGGCTATCCCGCCGAAGAGCGCATCGCCCCCATCCAGGAAGCACTTGGAATTCCGGAAAAGGTTAAGCCCCTGTGCATCATTCCGGTAGGCGTACCGGCAGAGAATCCGGAGCCTAAGGACAAATGGAAACCCGAAAACATTCACTGGGAAAAGTGGTAAAATATGAAAACTAGATTCTTCCTTATCGCAGCGCTGGCCATAGTGGCCGCCTGCGCCCCCAAATCCAACCTCCCCAAGGCCGATAACAAGGCCGATGCGGTAGTGGCCGCCATCCACGACCCGTCATGCAAATACGTTGTCGTAGCGTCCCACCGCGGCGACTGGCGCAACTACCCGGAGAACTCCATCGCCGCCATCGAGTCCGTAATCCGCATGGGCGTGGACATCATGGAGCTGGACCTCAAGATGACAAAGGACAGTGTTCTTGTGCTCTGCCACGACAAAACCCTCAACCGCACCACCACCGGCAAGGGCCCCGTATCGGACTATACCTATGAAGAGATCCAGCAGTTCGACCTCAAGCGCGCCCACGGCGTGAAGGTTCCCGGGATGAAGATGCCCACCCTGCGCGAAGCCCTGGCAGTGTGCAAGGACCGCATCGTGGTGAATGTGGACCAGGGATACCAGTTCTACGACCAGGTGCTGGAAATCACCGAAGAGCTTGGCGTTACGGACCAGATCCTCATCAAGGGCAGCCGTCCCTGGGCTGAAGTGAAGGAGAAACTGGACGCCCACCCGCACAACATGATGTACATGCCCATCATCAGCGGCATCGAGCACGGCGAATCCGAACTCTTCCAGGAGTACATGGGCGCTCCCGAGAAACAGCTTGCCTATGAACTCTGCTTCAGGGAGCTGAACGACACCACCCGCGCCGTCTGCAAGAAAGTATACGACTCCGGCGCCAAAGTGTGGGTGAACACAATTTGGGAAACCCTCTGCGGCGGCTACGATGACGACAAAGCCTACGACAGCGCCGACCCGGCGGAGGTGTACGACGTAATCCTGGGCCTTGGCACCTCCATGATCCAGACCGACCGTCCGGAATTCCTCATCAAGTACCTGGAAAGTAAGGGAAGAAGATAATGAGAAGATACGTTTTGCCCCTCCTCGCCATCTGCATCATCGCGGTGGTTTCGTGCACATCGGCCTCTAAAAGAATAAAGGAGGCCGCCCGCCAGGGCCAGCTGAACGTGATGATGTTCGGAGCCAAGGGCGACGGGGTTACGGACGACACGGAAGCCATCCAGCGAGCCATCGACTATCTGGACAGCCGAGGAGGGGGAAAACTGTACTTCCCATACACCAGTAAAGGTTATCTTCTCGCCTCTCCCGCAAAGGAATACGCCCCCAACGGCAGGCTGGTGCGCGCCCAGCTCATCCTCCCACCCGGGAGCGCCAATATCCAGTTCGAGGGTGAAATGCCCTGCAAGCTCCTGTACACGTATCAGGTGCGTCCACTGGAGAGTGCCGCCCAGAACTATGACCCCACGAAATTCGGGGACATGGGAATGCCCAATGTGTGCCTGCACTCAACGTGGGATGCCCCGGAGGTAACCGATTCGCTTGAAAGGCCCTGGGCCGTCCTGGCCGCCCCGGAAGGAGACAGCTGCGACGGGCAGTTCTCCCGCAGCATATTCTCCATGAAGAATATGGAGATCAGGGTGCATCTGGATACGGCAAAGATGTATCCCACCACATCGGCCGCCTTCCTGAAGAATGTTTCCCGGCTCATCGTGGAAGACTCGCAGTTCTGCCTTGACGAGCAGGTGGGAGATACCGAGCTGGGAAAATCCCTCCAGCCCAACCCCTGCCACACCGTTGGCCTTCACACCTCCGGGAACCAGAATGACGACCAGATTCTCCGCAATGTTGCGGTGCAAGGCTTCCGCTACGGATTCGTCCTTGGCGAGCATATATGTGCCGATTATCTCTACGCGCACAACTGCGAGGAAGCCATCGTCTTCCACGATGCCACCCACCTTTCCACCATCGGCCATATAGTGGCCCAGCACAACAGGGTTATCCTGTCCACCACCCGCGGAAAGCTGTTCGGTAATACTCCCGCCAGGGTGAACCTCACCGTGGGCGTGCTGAATTTCGAAGGCGGGCAAACGGTGCCCTCTCCCCCGGAAGTATCCAAGCTGGTATACGGCGTCTACGATCCGGATAACCGTCTGCGCGGTTCCCTAGTGTGGCACGAGCCATGGGGCCTTCGCGAATTCCCCGTTGTGGGCGGTGAAAAATTCCGCGTGAGCAAATACGAGTAATAAGGCCTTGTGAGGAGGTTTTCTGTGGAAATTTACGAAATTCGTAAAAATATTTTATGTTTTTCGTAAAATTGGCATTATCTTTGTCTTTTGAAAGCGCAAAACCAATAAGACAAAGATATGAACAGTTCAACCCAGAAGAGCATTAAAAGTCTCTCCATCGCCATCCTCGTCATCGGAGGCCTGTCACTCATCTACACCTATGTGCAGATGGTTTCCCAGCTATGGCTACACACCTTTATTACACCCATCGTGTGGAATCCTGAAATCAAGGGATGGCAGATCTTCATCCTTTCGGGGCATTATGTGGGCATCACTCTTCTTTTCATCCTTTGCTGCATTTTCCTCTACCGGATAAACAAGGGGCTGAAAGAAGGCGAGATCTTCCCCAAATCCAACATCGCCCTTATCCGCTGGACCGCTCTGTTATCGGCCCTCCTCGCCTTCGTTCACACCAACTACAACGCAGTGGTTAAAGGCGAATCCGTATTGGAAGTGGATTCCAACACAATCCTCATTCCCCTCATCGTCCTCCTATTTGCAGGACTATATCGGATGGCATACCTGGCAGCTAAAGACAGCAAACTCGCGATATGATTACCGTCAACCTCGATAAAATGCTTTGGGAGCGCCATATGAAGCTCTCGGAGCTGTCCGAAAAAATCGGCATTTCAATGACCAACCTTTCCCTGCTCAAAACAGGGAAAGGCCGGGCCATCCGCTTCACCACGCTCAACAAACTCTGCCGGGTACTGGACTGCATGCCTGGCGACATCCTGGACTATAAACCGGATCCGGAAGGGGCCGAGATCGAGGAAGATATCTATGAGGATTAAGTTGGCACTAGCCCTCGCATTGCTCCCGGCAATGCTGTGGGCGCAAGGGCAGGACACTGTCTTCTATCATAAGGAATTGCCTCCGGCAGTTGTCATCGGCGGAAAAACCAAAGAGAAGGTTCTGGTTCGTCCCGGCTCAAAAGTGGCCGACGGGCATGCCACAGGGGCCATTTCTCTTCGGAGCGAAGATGAGTTGGGACGGGAACTGGGCTCTGTCGTGCAAGTGAAAAAGCCCTTCCTTGTGAAGGATATCACGTTTAGAATCAACGAGAACACAATCCCCGGATGTGTTGCGGCCATCAACATCTACCGCATGGAGGAATCGCTTGTAAACGTGCTTCAGAAACCCATCCACTTTAATGTTGCTGTTTCTGACTCTCCCCAGAGATTCAACCTTCACCCTAATGAAACCCTCCTTCTGGAACCAGGGCGATATTTCCTCGCCTTCCAGATCGTGGAATGTGACCGGCCCGCCTTTCAGCGCTTCCTGGCCAAACCCGCCGAAGAGCAGGACTACTGGGAATTCTCCATGTACTTCACACTGCACCTCAAAAGCAGCTACACGCGGGAAACGGCCCGTGGCGATCTGAAGAGCTACCCCTTCAACATGGGCATTGCCGTCAAGGGCCTGGAGTATCAGTAAGTCACAAAAAAGCCACTGAGACAACTCAGTGGCTTTTTTGTGACTCCTACAGGACTCAAACCTGTAACCTTTTGATCCGTAGTCAAATGCTCTATTCAATTGAGCTAAGGAGCCGTACAAAGGGGCCTTTCGGTCACCTTATTTTTCTGCAACGTAGACTTTCTCGCGGATACGTGCCTTCTTACCGGTGAGGTTGCGGAGGTAGAAGATACGGGCCCTGCGGACCTTGCCGTACTTGTTCACCTCGATGCTGTCGATGAAGGGGCTCTGCATGGGGAAAATCCTTTCCACGCCAATGCCGCTGGAAACCTTGCGAACCGTGAAGGTTCTGGTGAAGGGATCCTGGCCTTTCATCTGGATGACGACGCCGCGGAACTTCTGAAGCCTCTCTTTGTCGCCTTCTTTAATCCGGTAGGTAACGGTGATGGTGTCACCAGCCTTGAACTCCGGGAATTCGGCTGCTTTTCCTGTCTGGAAAGCCTGCTCTGCTATCTTAATCAAATCCATTTTTAATATCTCCTATGTGGCAACATCGCTTTCAAAACTCCATTTGCGAGAGGTTGCGTGATTTTTGGGACTGCAAAGGTAGAAACTTTTTTTACAATCACAAAATAATTTAGAAAATATTTTTCTCTTTTTCGAAAATGGCGTTGTCGTCCCTGTTGGGAGACGGGGTAAAAGTGCTGCTGGAGCGCATGGCTTCAAGGGCTTCTTTCTCGCTGCGCGACAGTTTGTGGGGCATCCACACGAGGATTTTCACATACATGTCGCCGGTGCCGCGGCCATAGCCCTGGACAGCGGGCAGTCCCCTGCCCCGGAGACGGAATACGGTGCCGCTCTGGGTACCGGGTTCCAGCTTCTGGCGGACAGGTCCCGTAAGGGTGGGGATTGTTACCTCGCAGCCAAGGACAGCATCGGGCATGGAGATGAGCTTGGTATAGAAAAGATTGTTGCCGTCGCGCTTCAGTTCTGCGTGAGGAACTTCGTGAACAACCACCAGGAGGTCTCCGTTCACTCCGCCCTGCTGGCCGGCGTGGCCTTCGCGGGGTACGGTAATCTGCATTCCTTCCTCCACACCGGCAGGGATGCGCACTTTCACGGTTTCACGCCTGCGCTCCAGGCCGGTTCCGCCACACCTGCGGCAGGGGTTGCTCACCACCTTTCCGATACCGCCGCACTGGGGGCAGGTGGAAATGGTGTAGCTTGTCATGCCGAACAGGCCCCTCATGGCCTGTCTCACCTGTCCCTGTCCGTGGCAGGTAGGACAGGTTTTTATGTCGGATGAATTCTTTGTGCCCTTACCGCCGCATTCCTGGCAGGGACGGTTGCGCTCGATGGTTACTTCCTTCTCGCAGCCGTTTGCGATCTCCTCCAGCGTGAGCTTTACGCTGGTACGGATGTCCCGCCCGCGGAAAACCCTCTGGCCGCCCTGTGAAGAGCCGCCGCCTCCGCCGAAGAAATCGGCAAATCCGCCGCCTCCACCGAAACTGAAGCCGCTGCCGAACACGTTGCGAAGGATCTCGTTCAGGTCGAACCCGCCGAAGTCGAAGCCGCCTGCTCCGCCGCCCATCTGGTCTCCGGCGAAGCCGAACTGGTCGTAACGGGCCTTCTTGTCCGGATCGCTCAGCACCGAATAGGCTTCCGCGGCCTCCTTGAACTTTTCCTCGGCCTCCTTCTTCTCTGCATCAGTGCCGTTTACCCACCTGTCCGGATGCCACTTGAGCGCAAGTTTGCGGTAGGCGCTCTTTATTTCATCGGCCGATGACGTCTTCTGTACGCCCAGAACCTCGTAGTAGTCTCTTTTCTGTGCCATAGATTATGCTCCTACAACAACTTTGGCATACCTGAGCACTTTGTCGCCCAGGGTGTAGCCAGTCTGCACGACGTCTATCACCTTGCCCTTCATATCCTCCGAAGGTGCGGGGAACGTGGTCACGGCCTCGTGGAACTCGGTGTCGAACTCCTTGTCCTTGGCCTCAATTTTCTCCAGCCCCTTGCCCTTCAGATATGTGGTGAGTTTATTGAAAATCAGCTTGGTACCTTCCTTGGCAGCCTCGCTGTCGTTACTCTTTTCCAGCTGGGCGAGCGCGATCTCGCAGTCGTCCAGGATGGGAAGGAGGCCCTTTATGGTATCTGCCGATGCGCTGGACACAAGTGCCAGCTTCTCCTCCGCCGTGCGGCGGCGGAAGGTGTCGAATTCCGCCATGAGGCGGAGATAATCGGCCTTTGAATCGGCCAGTGCCTTGTCCTTCTCTTCCAGGGCTTTCTTATTCTCTTCCAGCTGGGCAGAGAGTTTTTTGCTCTCCGCGCCCTGCTGCGAATTATCTTTTTTCTTCTTTTCTGCCATATCGATACAATTTTACCGCGGGGTGCAAAACAAAATGCCTGCCATCCCCCTGCAATCTGCCAAACTGTCAGTCCGGGGTGCAAAGTTACAATTTTTACTTATCTTTGCATTATGGAGAATAACAAACTGGCGAAATACCGCCCCTATTATAATAAGGAAGCGCTGGGAAGCAAGCTGCTTTCATCGGCCCGCAAGGCTGGGAAGAAGGTTGTGTACTATGTGATGCTTCTGTATTATGTGCTGCAAAGCACCGCAACCAGCATGGGCGACAAAGCCAAGATTATCGGCGCCCTTGGGTATTTCATCCTCCCGGTAGATCTGGTTCCGGACGTCATGCCCGTAGTTGGCTATACAGACGACTTTGCTGCCCTGGCATGGTGCATCTACAGCGTTGCCAGGAACGTTACCCCGGAAATAAAAGCAAAAGCCACCGCCCAGGTGGAGCGATGGTTTTCCAAAGGGAGCGGAATGCGAGGTTCGAACTCGTGACCTGCGGCTTGGGAAGCCGCCGCTCTACCAACTGAGCTAATTCCGCAAGTGCTTGCAAAGATAGGGATATTTTCTTAATTTTGCATACCAAACCGCATAATTTTCATTTTCTGAATGGATAAGACACTGCAGCTCAACCCGAACGAGGTTGTAGCATACATCGGCAAACGTCCGGTGGATTTCACAAGGGAAGACCTCCTTCGCTTCATCCAGGCCAAAGGTATAAGGATGATCGATTTCATGTATCCGGCGGAAGACGGCCGCGTTAAAACGCTCAACTTCACGGTGAACTCTCTCGCTTATGCAGAGACTGTTCTCACCAGCGGCGAACGCGTGGACGGCTCTTCCCTCTTCCCCTCCTTCGTGGAGGCCGGCAACAGCGACCTGTACGTCATTCCGCGGTATCGTACCGCCTTTATCGACCCGTTCAATCCCATCCCCACGCTGTGCTTCCTGTGCAGTTTCCTGCAGAACAACGGAGAGCCTTTCTCCTGCGCCCCACACGCAACGCTCATCAGGGCGGAAAGGGTGTTCGAGGAGTCCACTGGCCTGCAGTTCGAGGCAATGGGAGAGCTGGAATATTACGTTATCGCCCCGGAGAGCCCGCTTTTCCCTGCATCGGACCAGAAAGGATATCACGAGACGGAGCCCTTCGCAAAGCTGAACGATTTCCGCCGCACCTGCATGGACCATATCGCCCGCGCCGGCGGCCAGATCAAATACGGCCACGGCGAGGTTGGCAACTTCACCCTGGACGGCAAGGTGTACGAGCAGCAGGAGATAGAGTTCCTCCCCTGCCCAGTGGACACTGCGGCCGACCAGCTCCTGCTGGCGAAATGGATTATCCGCAACGTAGCCTTCCAGCAGGGATTGGACGTTTCCTTCGCTCCCAAGATTACAACCGGCAAGGCCGGCTCCGGCATGCACATCCACATGCGCCTGATGAAGGATGGCAAGAATGTTACGCTTAAGGAGGGCGGAAAACTCTCGGACGAAGCGCGCCGCGCAATCGCAGGCCTTATGCAGATGGCCCCGTCCATCACGGCATTCGGAAACAAGAACCCCACATCATACTTCCGTCTGGTGCCCCATCAGGAGGCTCCCACCAATGTTTGCTGGGGGGATTGCAACCGCTCCGCCCTTGTGCGCGTACCCCTTGGCTGGTCCACCGGCAAGGACATGGCGGCAAGCGTGAATCCCGCGGAAAAACCCGTCCAGCAGGACGCCCATGCAAAGCAAACCTTCGAAATGCGCAGCCCGGACTGCTCGGCCGATATCTACCAGCTTATGGCCGGTTTGTGCGTTGCGGCGCGTATAGGCCTTGAGATGGATCCCGCTGAAGCCCTGGCAATCGCCGATGCAAAATACGTGGATATGGACATCCACAAGCCGGAGAATGCAGCCCGCCTGAAGTCTCTGGACGCACTTCCCACCTGCTGCGCAGAGTCGGCCGACTGCCTGGAGGCCGCCCGCGCCGTTTACGAATCGGCAGGAGTGTTCCAGCCCCGCATGATAGACGGCGTACTCCATGCGCTGCGCGAGCATAATGACGCTCACCTCCATGAGGAGGCGCGCAGGGATAAGGCTTTGATGAAACACCTGGTGAAGAAATTCTTCTACTGCGGTTAGGCCGATGGCGCTTCTTCCTCTAAGGCCGGCTGAGATTCTTTTTCAGCCGGCTTTTTCTGTGCCAGCAGAAGGCCTCCGATGGAAACGGCCAGGCCGATCCATTGTAACAGCTTCAGCTTTTCATCGCCAAGCAGGATACCCCAGAGCGCAGTGGCCACAGGAATCATGGCCAGGAACACGCTGGAGCCAGATACGCCAAGCTTCTTGATGGCGAAAACCCAGAGCGAGAAGCACAGGCTGGAGCATAGCACCGAGAGGAAAAGTATCGGCCTGAAGCAGTCCCAGCTAAGATACAGTGCCGCGTCGAATTTTTCCACGCCGCGGGTGAGGAACAGCGGAATGAAATATGCCGTGCCGATGAGGAACTGGTACATCACGATCACCGTGGGGGCATAGTGCCTTTCGGAAAGGGCCTTGGTGCAGGAGGCGTGTCCCACCTCCGCGAAAACCGCAATCAGAAGCACCACGATGCCGAAGATGAAGTATGTGCCAACGGTGCCCTTTCCTCCACTCACCATTGTGAGGCCCCCAACGCAGATTAATATTCCCACAACGTTCAGCAGGGTCATTTTCTCCTTGAAGAAGATACGCCCGGCAAGAGCCGCCACTATAGGTGTGGAAGCGATTATGAGAGCGCTCAGGGTTGGCGAACCGGTGAGTTTGATGCCGTAGGTTTCGCAGAAGAAATAGATGAAGGGCTCGCACATCGCAAGCAGGAACAGCATCACCCCGTCTTCCTTGTGAATCTTTATCGGCACCTTCATTATAAGGTTCACCACCAGCAGGATAATACCCGCGATGAGGCACCTGATGGGGATGAAGAATTCAACCGGTATGCCCAGTTCGATAAGCTGGTTGGCCCAAACATACGACATTCCCCAGAACATAATCGACACGATGGCGATAATATACACCACCGGCATTCCGGGATTCCACTCTTTTGCCATTACTTAATCAATTTTAGGCCGATGCGGCCGCGTTCCGCGTCCACAGATACAACCTTTACCAAAACTTTCTGTCTAATTTTCAGTTCCGTGCCACGGGGGATCCGGGAGACGTGGATGAGCCCTTTTTCGTGCACGCCCACATCCACGAATGCTCCGAAGGCAGTTACGTTTGTGACGATGCCGGGAAGTTCCATCCCTTCCTGAAGGTCTTCGATGTCGTGCACACCCTGGTCGAAGGAGAATTCCTCCTCCTCTCCGCGGGGATCCCGGCCGGGCTTTGCCAGCTCCTGCAGGATGTCCTGAATCGTGGGCAGGCCAGCTTCGGCGGTTACGTATCCATCGGCCTGGATGCCTTTGCAAAGCTCTTCGTTTCCAACGAGTTCCTGCGTTTTGACGCCAAGGTCCCGGGCCATCTTTTCCACGATATGGTAAGATTCCGGATGCACGGCAGAGTTGTCCAAAGGGTTCGGGGCTCCGGGAACGCGGAGGAAGCCGGCGCACTGCTGGAAGGCCTTTGCACCCAGGCGGGGAACCTTCAGGAGTTCTTCGCGGCTGTGGAATGGCCCATTGACGCGCCTATACTCAACAATATTCTGCGACAGAGCCGGGCCGATTCCGGCAACGTAACGCAGCAGGTACGGGCTAGCGGAATTCACGTCCACGCCCACCATGCTCACGCAGTTCTCCACCGTCTGGTCCAACTTCTCCTTGAGGAGTTTCTGGTCCACGTCGTGCTGATACTGCCCAACGCCAAGGGATTTCGGGTCTATTTTTACCAGCTCCGACAAGGAATCCTGAGCCCTTCTGCCGATGGAAACAGCCCCCCTCACCGTAACGTCATACTCCGGGAATTCTTCCCTGCCGATGTCCGATGCCGAATACACGGAAGCTCCGTCTTCGCTCACCGTGAGGATGCGTATTTCCGGAGGCAGACCGGCCCTCTTCAGGAACTCCTCCGTTTCCCTTCCGGCGGTTCCCTCCCCTATCACAACGGCCTGGATGGCGTATTTATCCACCATCTCGCCTATCTTCACTATGCTCTCCACCTTCTTTGAAAGGGGTGGATGCGGGAATATGGTTTCGTAGTGCAGGAGGTTACCCTGCTCGTCCAGGCACACCACTTTGCAACCGGTGCGGAAGCCGGGATCGATGGCAAGAACTCGGGTGTCTTTCAGCGGCGGGGCCAGCAGCAGCTGGCGAAGGTTGTTGCCGAAGATGCGGATGGACTCTTCGTCCGCCTTTTCCTTCATTTCGCGAACAACGTCGCCCGTGATAGTGGGGCACAGGAGGCGGTCATATGCATCTGCCATTGCGATGCGGTACTGATCCGCCAAAGAGCCGTTGGGACGGCCCCTGCGAGCGTTCAGGCGGCCGAGAAGCGGCTGCCAGAAGCGGGGCGCATCGCCCTTGATGCTTATGTTCAGTATGCCTTCCGCTTCGCCCCGCAGCATTGCCAGCACGGTATGTGCCGGAGCGTTGCGAACCGGGATGGAGAAATCGAAATATGAGCGGAATTTCTGAGCGTCCGGGCTGGATTTTCCGGTGCGGGAGAGTTTGGACTGAAGGCGCCCCGCCTGATAGTCGCGGCGAAGGGCCCAGCGGATATCCCGCTGCTCGGCGAATCTTTCCGCCAAGATGTCCCGCGCGCCCTGGAGAGCGTCTTCCGCCGTGGGAACTGCATCGCTTATGTATTTGGCGGCATCGGCCTCGGGATTATCCGTCCGGCGTAGCCACATCTGCTCCGCGAGCGGCCCAAGGCCCTTTTCCTCCGCAATTGTGGCACGAGTTTTACGCTTGGGACGCCAGGGAAGATACAGGTCTTCAAGGGTGGTGGAACTGAGGCAGTTCTCTATACGCTCCCGGAGCTCATCTGTGAGCGCACCGGCCTCCTCTATGGTCCCCAGGATGGTTTCCTTGCGCTTTTCCATCTCGGTGAACACATCCATAAGGTGCTTCACCTCCCCCACCTGTACATCGTCCATTCCCCCCGTCCGTTCCTTACGGTACCGGCTGATGAACGGGATTGTGCACGCATCCTCCAGCAGTTGCACGCAATTCTCCACCTGCCACGGCTGCGCCCCCGTCCTCGATGCTATTTCCTTTATATATAATTCTTTCATGCTTCCTGTCATTTCGAGCCGGCCGAGAAATCTCTGCAAGGCCACGCAAATTTAGCCAAAAAATTTGGAAGTTCCGTTTCCTTTTTCTAAATTTGCAGCCCGTTTCGAAAGAAGCACCTCTGGATGTAGCGCAGTTGGTAGCGCACCTGGTTAGGGACCAGGAGGTCGCTGGTTCAAGTCCAGTCATCCAGACACAGCAGGCCAAAAGCCTGCTTTTTTTGTACCTGGAATTAGTATTTATTTCTTCTGATATTCGCTGGTGCCTTTGAGGCCGATGGTGCCGAAGTAGGAGGAGACGATGTTGCCCTTGACATAGATTCGAGTGCCGACGAGATCCGGGTGGTCCACCAGGTTCAGGGCGTCGCGGATGGCGCCTTTGGGGAGTTCAACTGCAACGCAGGAAGACTTGGCGGTGACGGAAGAGCGGGCCGCAATGGCCAGGTGCGTATTCTTCGTTATATCCTGTGTCTTAACGCTTTTCCCTGCCGATGTGAGGTCTCCTCCAACGATATACCCATATAGCCACACGCCGGTTTCGCCTGTGTGCAAGGAAGCATCGGCCACCGATATTGCATCGGCAGTGTCCGATCCGTCATTCCCTCCGGACCCCCCGCCGATGACGTAATCCTCCGTGGTCCAGATTCGCGACGTGTCCACCGCCGCGCTTATCGAAAAGCCGTTCACAGGATCCTGCGGGGCCGATATGTTCACGGTGAGAATCTCCGAAGGCAAAAGATCCCGCGAGAGCAATTCTTTATCCTTTCCCTCCTCGTACAGTATCAGCGTCACCTTACCCGGGTTGAAGTACGCAATCCGCTTTTCCGTGTAGCTGTACATCAGTTTTCCATCGGCCCCCTTCAAATAAAGTACCCCGTCGGGGCAGTATGTGAGAAAACTCGGGTCGATCTTCAGCCGCACCCCTGAATTCACCTGCCGGCATACCAACTTCACGTGCACCGATTCGCCGCTTTTCACCTCAACCTCGCGGTCATCCCCGTACTGAGGCATAGCGAATTCCGGCCTCGTGAACGGGGCCGATCTCAGCGAAATGGAATATGTGCCCTTCTCCACCTCCAGTGACTCCGGCGAATCCCCGTAACTCCCGTCGTACAACAGCTTCCCGGATGCATCGGCCACCTTAAGAATAAAGTCATTCGTATCCGGAATCTCGGCCGATGCCTTCGTAGACACCACCCTCACCACCGGATCCATACTCCAATAGAGCATTCCGCTCCCTCTTCCATGCTCCAGGGAAAAATCCTCGCATGCGCTGCAAACCACCATTGCAGCCGCCACCAATAAAAGTCTGATAGTTTTCATGATACAGTGTATTTGCACCGGGCGACGTGCCCGGATGGTGCAAATATACCGGCCTCAGAAATACACCTTGTTTAAAAACAAAAATTTCTTGTAAAGAAAAATTTATTTTTATAAAAGTAAGAAAACTAAGATGTTACGAGAGCCAACTACTTGATATGCCGCAGTTTGGCGTGCTTGAGAAGTAAAATTTTCTTGCCGTAGAGGTCGAAAGTCACCTCTGCGCGAAGGTCCGGAATGGCTCCGGTGATGGGGCCCATGGTGCCTTTGCCGAAGCGGTTGTGCTCTATGCGGTCCCCCTCGCGAAAACTGGACATCGGGTCCGGCACAAAGTCCGGATCCACCTCCGCCGGCTTGGGCCGTGAGTTGATGGCGGAGCGGATTTCCCAGGCAGGGGCCGATGTGGGAGCCGGCTTGTCCCCCGGTTTCTGCCACGACGGCCGTGAGAACCCTGCCCCGGCGTCGGTTTTTGGAGAGGTTGTGATTTCAGAGGCCCGAACGTCTCCAAAACCAGGCTTCCGGCTGCCACTTGTGGAGAAGTTCCCCGACCCAAAATCAGAACTTCTCCAAGAACCTCCGCCAAAGCGGGATCCGCCGCCACCAAGTAGTGGGTTCGTCCCACCCAGGGAGCGCTCCCTGCGGATGGGATTCTCCACATACTGCGGCGCAATCTCTGTGAGGAATCGGCTGGGCGAGTTGTTCTCGTGACGCCCGTTACGCATGCGCGTATCTGCATAGGTTAGCACCACGGCTTTCTTCGCTCGGGTAATAGCTACATAGAACAGGCGGCGCTCCTCCTCCAACTCCTTGGGGCTTATTGTCCAGCCACCACCGGGGAACAGGTTTTCCTCCATACCCGCCACGAACACGTACGGGAATTCAAGGCCTTTTGCCGAGTGTGCAGTCATCAGGGCCACTTTGTTGGAGGTTTCGTCGTCGGAAACGTCCACACTGGAAAGAAGTGAGATGTTCTCCAGGAACTCGCCAAGGGTTACCTCAGGCAGTGCACTGTCCGGCACCTCCGAAGCATCCTCCACCTCGCCCTCTTCAACAAGGCCGTTACGGTAATCCGTATGCATCTCATCGACATACCCCGCCACGCTGTCCAGCAGTTCCTGCACATTCTGGAAACGGGACTGACCCTCGATGGAAGTATCGCTCTTATAGAATAGAAACAGGCCGGATTCATGTGCTATGGACATGGCAGCCTTGTATGCATCGCCTTCGGCAGCATCCGCCGCAAAGCCCTGCATCATGGTGCAAAAATCCCGCAGGTGTTTAATAGCAGGGCCGCGCAAACCGGATGTTTCCAGTTCCGGGCTCATGGCGGCCTCGAAAAGGCACAGGCCGCGCCCGAAGGCGAAATCCACCAGTTCCTTCACAGTATTGTCGCTCACTCCACGGGCAGGCTTGTTCACGATGCGCTTGAAGGATTCATCGTCCCGCAGATTCACAGCCAGTTTGAAATAAGCCATGAGGTCCTTAACCTCCGCCCTGTCGAAGAAAGAGTTTCCGGAGAATATAACATAAGGTATATTGCGCCTCCTCAGCTGCTCTTCCAACGCTCTGGACTGTGCATTAGTACGGTACAGGATAGCAAAATCGTCATAAGATGCCCCATCGCTACGCATCCTGGAAATGATTGCCGATGCAATCTGGAACGCCTCCTCCCCTTCCGTGTATGCACGCATGAGCCGGATCTTTTCGCCGGCAGAACCCATCGAAACACAGTTCTTGGGAATACGCCCTTCATTGTTGGCGATGAGCGAATTGGCCGCATTGACGATGTTAGAAGTCGACCGATAATTTCGCTCCAACCTAAATAGTTTTGTCTCAGGAAAATCTTTCTGGAAGTTCAGGATGTTCTGGATTTGGGCTCCGCGGAAGGCATAGATAGACTGCGAGTCGTCCCCCACTACACAAAGGTTATGGTGAACGGATGCAAGTTTTTTCAATATAAGGTACTGAGCCAGATTTGTGTCCTGATACTCATCCACCAGTATATGGGTGAAACGCCCGGCGATGTTCGCAAGGGCATCCTCGCTTTTACGGAACAATATATTGGTATACAGGAGGATATCGTCGAAATCCATCACACCGGAAGTTTTGCAGAACTTGCAGTATTCCGCATAAATCCGGTAAATCTCCGGTTTCTTGTGAATCTTGTCCGCATCCCTGTATCCGCCTTCGCCGTTGGCATAAGGCGTGGGGGTTACCAGATCGTTCTTTGCACGAGAAATCCTGGACTGAACCTCGCGGGGCTTGTACAGGGTTTTATCGTCCAGCCCCAACTGCTTGATCACAGTTTTCACGGCGTTCACCGAATCCGTCTGGTCGTAAATCGTAAACGTTGCCGGGAATTCTATCACATCGGCATACTCCCTCAAAAACCTGATGAACACGGAGTGGAAGGTGCCCATCCATATACGGCGGGCCTGCCTGTCCCCAACCATCGCGGCAATCCTATCCTTCATCTCCCCGGCCGCCTTCTTGGTAAAAGTAAGTGCGAGGATGTGCTCCGGCGGCACACCCAGGGATATCAAATATGCAATTCGCGATGTCAGGACACGGGTCTTTCCGGACCCTGCGCCGGCGATAATAAGTTCCGGCCCTTCGGTGCATTCTACGGCTGCCCGCTGCTCCTGATTCAGTTCATCCAGTATTCCACTCATCTCTCCAAATATTTGACAGCGAAATTAGGAAAAAAAATCGTATCTTCGCATGGTAAATTGCAAATGCACAAAAAACTTTTTTATAATGTCCAACCATCTTGAACTGAAAAAGGGCCTGGACATCCCTCTGGGGGGTGCCGCAGCCCTGAAGGTCCACAAGACGGTCAAGAGCGGAACAATTGCGCTGAAACCTACTGACTTCAAAGGACTCGTCCCCCGTCTGCTGGTAAAAGAGGGAGACGCAGTCCTTGCCGGCTCGCCCGTGTATGCGAGTAAGACGGATGAGCGTATCCTCTTCACTTCGCCCGTATCCGGCGTGGTGGAGAAGATCATCAGGGGGGAAAAACGCAAGCTCCTGGCCATTACAGTGAAGGCCGATGACGTTCAGAAGTATGCCGATTTCCCCGCCCAGGCTCCCGCCTCGGCCGATGAATTCAAGGATCTTCTTCTGAACTCGGGCCTGTGGCCCTGCCTAGTCCAGCGCCCCTATGGGGTGATGGCAAACCCGGACTCAAGTCCGAAAGCAATCTTCATCTCCGCATTCTCCACTGCTCCCCTGGCTCCGGACACGGAGTTCACCCTGGGAGACCGCACGAAGGAAATCCAGGCCGCGGTTAACGCCCTAGCCCACCTGGCCCCGGTACACATCTCGGTTAAAGAGGAAAAATCGGCCTTCGCAAAACTGGAGAATGCGACCATCCACGTGGTAAAGGGCAAGCACCCCGCAGGCAATGTGGGCGTGCAGATAAGCCACATCTCTCCCATCCTTAAGGGGCAAACGGCGTGGACGGTATCCCTTATGCACGCCGCCGCCATCGGCCGTCTCATCCTCACCGGCAAGGTGGACATGAGCCGCAAGGTTGCGGTAACCGGCCCCCTGGCACCCACCGCCGCATATGTGGAAACTCTTCCCGGAGAGCCCGTGGCGGAACTCGCCGCTATTCCGCGCGAAGTGCGCGTAATCGGCGGGGATGTGCTAAGCGGAGAAAACCTTGGCCGGGAAAACTGGCTTGGCTTCTTCCAGGACCAGATTACCCTTGTGAACGAAGGCACGGAGCGCGAGATTCTGGGATGGGCAAAGCCCTTCCGCTTCAACCTTCACAGCTCCTCGATGTGCTACTTCTCATGGCTTCAGAAGATGTTCGTGCCTGGCAAAACCTTCGACATGGACACCAACCTTCACGGCGGCCCCCGTGCCTTCGTGGAAACCAAGTGCTTCGAGGATGTAACCCCCATGGACATCTTCCCCATCTACCTCATCAAGGCCTGCCTTGCGGGCGACATCGACAAGATGGAGAAATTCGGCATCTACGAAGTTCTTCCGGAGGATCTTGCCCTTTGCGACTATGTGGATCCTTCCAAGAACGACATCCAGGCGATTATCCAGGGCGGTATCGACCTTATGATTAAAGAAATGGCATAGAGTTATGGCAGACGAAAACGTGAAACCCGGCCTCTTTGAAAAAGGCGGAAAGCTCTATTGGCTTCATTCTTCCATCGACGCGTTCGATACCTTCCTCCGCGTTCCCGGCACGGTAACCCGCAAGGGTGCGCACGTGAGGGACGCCATCGACCTGAAGAGGGTAATGATAATGGTGGTGATCGCGCTTGTGCCCGCCGCTCTGTTCGGCATGTACAACGTGGGTCTCCAGACCTCTCTCACATACGGCCTCGGCTGGGGCTTCTTCCAGATGTTCTGGTATGGCCTTCTGAGGATGCTCCCCCTGTTCGTCGTCTCCTATGTGGTGGGCCTTGCAATCGAGTTCGGATCGGCCCAGATCCGCGGGGAGGAAGTGAACGAGGGATATCTCGTTACCGGTTTCCTTATCCCGCTCATCGTCCCCGTGGACGTTCCCCTGTGGATGCTCGCCCTGGCGGTTGCCTTCAGCGTCATCTTCGTGAAGGAGGTCTTCGGCGGCACCGGTATGAATATCTGGAACCCCGCCCTGGTGGCGCGCGCATTCCTGTTCTTCTCCTATCCTTCCAGCATGTCGGGCTCCAGCGTGTGGGTGTCCAAGACCTGGGTTCCCGCCCTCAAGGGCGTGGATGCCGTGTCGGCCGCAACCCCTCTGGCAATCGCCCACGACGGCGGAATGGCGGCGCTCAGTGATGCGGGCTATTCCTTCTGGGACATGTTCTGGGGCTTCATCCCCGGCTCCACCGGTGAAACCTGCGTTGTCGCAATCCTGCTGGGCGCATTCATCCTGGTGTGGACGGGCGTTGCTTCCTGGAAGATCATGGTATCCAGCGTAGCCGGCGCGCTTCTGGTGGGCTGGCTCGGCAACATCGGCGGAGCAACGGAACTCCCCTGCTACTATCAGCTTGTGATGGGCGGCTTCCTGTTCGGCAGCGTGTTCATGGCAACAGACCCTGTAACCGCAGCCCAGACGGAAACCGGCAAATGGATTTACGGTTTCCTCATCGGCGCCCTTGCAGTTGTGGTGCGCCTGTGGAACCCGGGATACATGGAAGGCATGATGCTGGCCATACTCCTTATGAACACCTTTGCACCGCTAATCGACCACTGTGTGGTTACGGCGCATATCAACCGCCGCCTGAAGAAGGCGCAGAAAGCATAAAGGAGGGCGCGATATGAATACAAACAACAATCTGTACACTATCATCTACACAACCATAATCGTGGTTGTGGTGGCGGCGCTCCTCGCGTTTGTTTCCCAGTCGCTCAAGAGCAAGCAGGACGCAAACGAAAAGGCGGAAACCATCTCCCAGATGCTCACGGCCGCACAGTACGGCTCCAAAGCGGAACTGGACAAACTCCCCAACTCCGCCAAACTGGAAAAGTATGAGGCGGAGCTTCAGGAAGCGTTCGTGGTAAATCTCAGCGGCGATAAGGGAAAGGTCCTTGAAGGCATCGAGGTCTACGGTCCCAAAGCCCTCAAGCGCCAGAACTACAATATCAAAGGCGGCCCCAACAAAACCGGAGAGCCGGAACTTCCGGTATTCATTTTCCGCAACGGCAGCACCGTGGTTCCCATCTACGGAGCCGGCCTCTGGGGCCCCGTTTGGGGATACATCGCATTCGAGGCCGATGGAGTCACGATCAAGGGCGCATACTTCGACCATGAGAGTGAAACCGCCGGCCTTGGCGCCAAGATCAAGGACGACCCCGATTTCCAGGCGGAGTTCGTGGGCGAGAAGATCGACTGGAACAACGTAGACCTTTCCGCCCCCATCGACTGGGACAAGGTGAACGTCTTCGAAATCGTGAAGGGCGGCGCGCCGAAACAGGCCGATGGCTCCTCGCTCGTGGATGGCAAGATAGACGCCATAACCGGCGCCACCATGACCTCCCAGGGCCTGGACGCTGCCATCGACACCTGGCTCGCCGCATATGCGGCTTACTTTGGAGGCAATGCCCCTGTCATTTCGAGCGAAGTCTCCCCTGTCATTTCGAGCGAAGTCGAGAAATCTAATGTAGAGGAGGTATCATTATGAGTCCAAAGCTTAGAGAAACAATCCTGAACCCGCTGTTCAAGGGCAATCCCATTACCGTCCTTGTGCTGGGTATATGCTCTTCCCTCGCGGTAACCGTGACGCTGAAGGGCGCTCTGGTGATGACCCTCTCCGTAATCGTGGTCTGCGGCATCTCCAGCCTTATCCTGTCGCTTCTTCGCAAGACCATTCCCGGCCGCGTTCGTATCATCGTTCAGCTGGTGGTGGTTGCCATGATGGTGATCCTGGTGGACCAGATCCTCAAGTCGTTCGAAGCCACATACGCCATCGACAAGCAGCTGTCGGTTTACATCGGCCTTATCATTACCAACTGTATCGTGATGGGCCGAATCGAAGCTTTCGCACTTGGCAACAAGCCATGGCCAAGCTTCCTCGACGGTGTTGCCAACGGCGCGGGCTACGGCCTCATCCTCCTGGTGGTGGCCTTCTTCCGCGAGCTTCTCGGAAGCGGCACTCTCTTCGGTGTAGACATCCTTAACTGGATGGGCTACGTTCCCAACAACCTGGTAATCCTCCCGCCTTTCGCCCTCATCCTCCTGGGATGCATCGTGTGGGTTCAGAGGAGCATCCAGAAAGACCTTCAAGAACAATAAAACGCACAGACTATGGAATACTTAAGCTTATTCGTAAAGTCCATCTTCGTGGACAATATGATATTCGCCTACTTCCTGGGAATGTGCTCGTTCCTGGCGGTATCGAAGAACGTTAAAACCGCAGCCGGCCTGGGCCTGGCCGTTATCGCCGTGCTGCTCATCACCCTCCCGGTGAACTATCTCCTCAACCGTTACGTATTGGCCCCCAACGCGCTCATCGAGGGTGTGGACCTGAGTTTCCTCAGCTTCATCATCTTCATCGCGGTTATTGCGGCCATCGTGCAGATAGTTGAAATGGTGGTGGAGAAATTCTCCCCCGAACTGTACTCGTCGCTTGGTATCTTCCTGCCTTTGATCGCGGTGAACTGCGCCATCCTTGGCGGCTCGCTCTTCATGCAGCAGAAGGATTTCATGAACATCGGCGAGGCCACCGTCTATGCCCTCGGCTCCGGCCTGGGCTGGTTCCTGGCGATCGTCTCCCTTGCGGCAATCCGCGAGAAGATGGCCTATTCCAACGTTCCCAAGCCCCTCAAGGGACTGGGCATAACCTTCATCACCGTGGGTCTCATGGGCATCGCGTTCATGACCTTCATGGGACTGGCATTGTAAGGAGGGCTGCGATATGACAAACACAATTCTCTTTTCAATAATAGTCATCACGGCCCTCACGCTGGTGCTGGTTGCCCTGCTCCTTATCATCAAGGCGGCGGTCACCCCTTCCGGAAAGGTTAAGATCGACATCAACGACGGCGCCAAAGTTCTGGAGGCAACTCCCGGCGGCGACGTGATGCACACTCTGGCGGATCACGGCATCTTCCTCCCCTCCGCCTGCGGCGGCAAGGCTAACTGCGGCCAGTGCAAGCTCAAGGTCCTGGAGGGCGGCGGCACCATCCTTCCCACAGAAACGGGCTTCTTCTCCCGCAAGCAGATCAAGGAAGGCTGGCGTCTGGGCTGCCAGGTGAAGGTTAAGGACAACATCAAGATCGCCGTCCCGGAGAGCGCCCTCAGCGTGAAGAAACTCGAGTGCGAGGTTATCTCCAACGACAACGTAGCCACCTTCATCAAGGAATTCACCGTCCGCCTGCCGGAAGGCGAGCACATCGACTTCAAGAGCGGCGAATACATCCAGATCGACATTCCCGAATATGAGGCCGATTTTGCCGATATGGGCGTGGACCCCATCTACATGGGCGACTGGGAAAAGTACGGCATCACCTCCCTGAAGTTCAAGAACACCGTTCCCACCATCAGGGCATACTCCATGGCTTCGTATCCCGCGGAGAAGGATGTTATCAAACTGAACGTGCGTATAGCCACTCCTCCGTTCGACAGGTCGCAGCCTAAAGGCGTGTTCAAGTTCGTGCCCGGCGTTCCTCCGGGAATCGCCTCCACCTACGTGTTCTCCCGTAAACCGGGCGACAAAGTGTGGATCAGCGGCCCCTACGGCGAGTTCCTCCTCCCCAAGGACGATCCGGATTCGCAGGAGTACATCTTCGTTGGCGGCGGCGCCGGCATGGCCCCTCTCCGCAGCCACATCATGCACCTGTTCAAGACGCTCAAGACCAAGCGTGAAGTACACTTCTTCTACGGCGCCCGCGCGCTTGTGGAGGCCTTCTACCTGGAAGACTTCGCGGAAATCGAGAAAGACTTCCCCAACTTCCACTTCCACCTGGCCCTGGACCGTCCGGACCCTGCAGCCGATGTAGCAGGCGTCAAGTACACGGCCGGTTTCGTCCACAACG